>PDWI01010727.1_pt1 | contig 10196 bp, 10 predicted proteins | sample 1430891 | NCBI WGS metagenome assembly PDWI01 (sample SAMN01162508, study PRJNA174530) | Oral metagenome, whole genome shotgun sequencing project. | biome: Marine environment; feature: Marine mammal; material: Swab sample of the gingival sulcus; isolation source: swab sample of gingival sulcus... | reverse complement strand
ACACTCATATCAGTTTGTTTTACATGTTCAAGCAAGTAAGTTTGCAACTCTTTTTTAAGCCCAATGTCAAGAGCAGAAAAAGGCTCGTCTAAAAAAAGTAAACTTGGCTTAACCACTAAAGCTCTCGCAAAAGAAGTTCTTTGCTTCATGCCTCCGCTTAAATCCTTTGGAAACTTTTCAAAATCCTCTTTTTCTAATCCAAAATTTAGTGCTATTTGCTCCGCTTTTTGCCTAGCTTGTTTATCTCCTTTAGCTCTTAAACCTAAAGAGATATTGTCTATGGTTGTATTCCATGGTAAAAGTCTAGGCTCTTGAAAGGCAAAGGCTGAACTTTTAAAAGAGTTTTTTAATATCCCCTCATCCATATCAAGTAAATCTGCACACAAATGTAAAAGCGTAGTCTTTCCTGCCCCGCTAGGACCTACGATAGAAAGAATTTCTCCCTTTTGCAAAACAAAATTTATATCTTCTAAAATACTCTCAAAACCATAGGCAAATGAAAGATTTTTTACCTCTAATCTCTCCATGCCTCAACCTCTCTTTTAATGGGTTCTAAAAAGCCATATTCGATTATCATGAGGGTTGCGATTAGTAAAACAACCAAGGCAAGTGCTACGGGTGTGTCAAGTTGAGATCTTGCCACTCCAAGTTGTGCTCCTAATCCATCATTTGTGCTTAAAAGTTCTGCCATAACAACTATTTTCCAACTCATTCCAAGGGCTGAAATCCACGCAGGGAAAATATAGGAAAAAATGTGAGGAATATAAAGCTCTTTAAACTTCATGAGCATTGGAAGATGAAAGCTATCACAAACCTCTTTTAAATCACCTTCTAAGGTTCTAGTGCCTTGTAAGGCTCCTATGAAAATGATGGGAAATGAAGCGACAATGACAGTAAAAATTACTGTATTGTCCCCCATGCCAAACCATATCATGGCTAAGACTATCCACGCTATGGGTGGGGTTGCCATGAAGATTGTCGCATAAGGTCGGCTCATCATGGAAGCGGTTACAAAAAAACCTGCTAAAAGACCCAATACTGAGCCAATTGCAAAAGAAAATCCAAAACCAAGTAAGACTCTTTTTGCGGTTACTTGAAGATTATGAATGGTTTGTGGGCTTTGAAGAATATTAAAAAGTTCGCTTAAAACATTGCTAGGGCTTGGCAAGATAAACGAGCCATATATTTGGTGTCCAACATCCCAAAGAGCAAAAAATAAAAAGATACTAGCAAGTGAGCTCCAGCCCGTCCAAAGATAGGCTGGATAATCTTTTAAGATGTTTAGTAGTGCTTTCATTGAGCGTAATAAAATCCATCATTAGGCAATTTTCCGCCTATTAATTTTGGGTTATCATCTTTTAAGATTTTGAAGAAAAATTCAAGCTCTGATTTTGCCTCAGTGGCATTTACGGCCTTTAATCTCACATTTGGGATACTATCAGCCACTGCATTTGCTTTTAGCATGGGAAAATATTTTGCGGTAAGTTCTCCTGCTTTCTTAGGATTTGCTTTGTACCATTTTAAAGCCTTGTTGTATTCGGTGATAAATCTTTTAGTAACATTTGCTTCATGAGTGCCAATTTCAGCCATACCAGCTTGTGGTATTTCATCCTTTGTTTTAAAAACCTTAGCCCACTCGGTTTGCAAATCCACACTTCTAAAAAGTGTAGGTGCTATGACGCTAACGGGAAAAGATTTTGTTTTTCTAAGAGCCATAGAAATGGCAGGTTCAGCCAAAAGTGCATGATCCATTTTTCGCATAATCATCATTTGCATGGCATCCATTGGGGTTGCTACATATTTTATTTTAATATCCTTATCTGGGTCAAGTCCTTCTTTTTTAAGTAAGGTTCTAAAGATAATATCTGGCATATCAGCACGAAATGGAACTAATACTTCTTTACCTTTAAAGTCCTTTAAACTTTTTATATCTTTATCCCTACTTACCATTCCTAAAATGCCCCAAACGGAGACATTTAAGAGCTTAATCTTTACTCCTTTGTTGTAAAGATTTGCACCCACATTTGTAGGAACGGCGATAAAATCAGCCCCACCTTTTAATGTTAAAGCCCTAAGCTCATCTGGATTTTTCCACATTCTAAACTCAACCTTTTTAGCCACATCGCCTAAGTTATTATTCTCAACTATATAAGCTAAGGGATGAGCCACTGAGGCAAAGGGTCCTGAGATAACAAGCTTTTCAAGTTTGGCTCCAAAGCCTAGGCTAACTAGTGCTAAAAGCACAGCAAAAATTTTACGCATGGTAAACTCCTTTTTTATTTTAATTGTATCAATTTTACAAATTATTATCATTGATTAAAATCAAGGAAACAAAAAACGGTCATGAAATGAGTAAAACTTGTGCAAAATTAGATTTAAAATGCACAAGTCCTACATGACTACTCTTGTGTTTTGAGTGTCGTATGTTTATTTATTTTGTATTCTTTTAGGTGTATTTGGGATAGTTATCTCTTTTTTTATGATATCTATTTTATACTTATTAACTATTTCTACCCACTCTTTTTTTAAATTTGGATTGTGTTTTGGTATGCCTACTCCATCATTTTTTAAAGAGTATATTTTATGTCCTGCTTCAAAATAATTTTCTTTAACAGATACGATGGTATCATATGTGGCAACATCTAATTTTTTTACCATTGAGGTTAAAACGACAGATTTGCCAGATTTGTACAAGCCGTCTTCAAATTGGTCTTTATCTACTCCAACAACCCAAACTTCTTCTCCTTCTCTAGCTCTTTTTTTTGCTTCTTTGATAAGTCCTGTGCCAGTAGAGCCTGAGGCGTGAAATATGATTTTTACTCCATCATCGTACATTTTTTTTGCAATCTCTTGACCCTTTTTAGGTTCTGCAAAACTGTTTGCGTATTTTACGATTACCTCTATTTTAGGATTTATTGTTTTAACACCTTTGATAAATCCTGCTTCAAATTCTTGGATTAAAGGTATGTCTAGTCCGCCTAAAAATCCAACTTTTGTCAAGTTTAAATCATTAGCCTTCAAAGATGCGCAAAGACCAACCAAAAAAGAGCCTTCATTGGAAGCGAAAGTGATAGAAGAAACACTTGTGGAATTTTTAGATACCGCATCTAGTAGTAAAATTTTTTGTTCAGGGTATAAGTCTGAGACCATGTCTACGGGTTCTTTAAAATTAAAGCCGGGTGCTATGATTAAATCTGGTTTGTTTTTTGCAAAGACAGATAAATCATCTAAATACCCTTGGGGAGTATTTGAATATTTGTAAGAATAGTTATCTTTATGTAATTTTTTTTCATTTGCGTATTGCACTATGCCTTTCCATGTACTTTGGTGAAATGATTGGTCATTTATATTTGAATTATCGCTAACCATGGCAATCTGAAGTTGATTTTTGTTATTTTTTATAGTTTTTTTCTTGTCATCGCACGAAATAAAGCCAAGGCAAGTAAAAATAAGCAGTGTAAATATTAGTATTTTTTTCATTTAAAATCCTTTAAAGGTGATGGATATATTGTACCATATTTTTATCAAAAATAAATAAAATACAAACATTAGTGTCTGTTAAGCACTTTGTGTTATAATTCGTTTTTTAATTAAGTTCAAATATATGCTTTAAGGTAAAAAATGATAGAAAAAATGTTTCCAAATGTAAATAAAGGCGTTATTTTAATGCTAATAGCTGCTTTTTTTTCTGCTTGTATGGGTGGATTTGCTAAGGCTTTGAGTGAAAATATGGATACCCTTGAAGTGGTATTTTTTAGAAATGTTATCGGGGTTGTGATTATTTTTTTTACCTTTTATCAAAAACCATTAAGTCAAAGTGGGGGAAAGCCATTTTTGCTTATCTTTAGAGGGCTCATAGGATTTTTAGCATTACTTGCTTGGTTTTACAATGTAGCCCATATTTCCCTAGCCGATGCGGTAACATTTTCAAATACTTCGCCTATTTTTACAGCACTTTTTGCTTTTATGTTTCTTCATGAAAGGATAGGCAAACTTGGCTGGTTTGCCATATTTTTAGGATTTTTTGGACTTGTTTTTATCGTTAAACCAAATGGGCTTTCCATGAGTTATACAGATATTTTAGGGATTTTAAGCGGGGTTGGAGCTGGACTTGCGTATACTAGCATTAGAGAGCTTAAGAGATATTATGATACAAGGGTAATTGTACTTTCTTTCATGCTAACGGGCACAATTTTTCCTATACTTTTTGCTTTTATTCCTAGCTCATTTCAGCCCGAAGCCTTAAAATTTATGTTTGGAGAGTTTGTAATGCCTGATTTAAACCAATGGTTTTTAATCGCAGGTCTTGGTATTTTTGCAACTTTAATGCAAACCTTCATGACACTCGCTTATGGGGCAACAAAAGCAGGTATCGTAAGTGCTGTAAGCTATACAAACATAGTATTTTCTATCTTTATAGGCATGGCATTAGGAGACGCTTTTCCTGATATTTTAAGTATTTTTGGTATAATACTAATCATAACAAGCGGAATTTTAATAGGAAAGGGAAAATAATGATTTTAATCGCGGGGCCTTGTGCCATTGAGAGTAGGGAAGTTTTATTCAGTGTGGCAAAGGAATTAATGGAGTTTCATGAAGATAAACGAATAGATTTTTATTTTAAATCAAGCTTTGATAAGGCAAATAGGACAAGTATAGAGAGTTTTAGAGGTCCGGGGCTTGAAGAGGGTTTAAAGCTTTTGCAAGAAGTGCAAAAAGAGTTTGGTTTTAAACTTTTAACTGACATTCATGAGAGCCATCAGGCAAAAAGTGTCGGCGAGGTTGTGGATGTGATTCAAATCCCTGCGTTTTTGTGTCGTCAAACCGATTTGCTTGTGGCAAGTGCAAAAACAAAAGCATTAGTAAATATTAAAAAGGGACAATTTTTAAATCCCGCTGACATGAAGTATTCGGTCAAAAAAGTTCTTCAAACAAGAGGTATTGAAGATGACGGATATGAAGTGGCACAAAAAAATGGCATTTGGCTAACTGAGAGAGGAAGTACTTTTGGTTATGGAAATTTGGTTGTAGATATGCGAAGTCTTGGCATCATGAAGGAGTTTGCTCCTGTGGTTTTTGATGCTACGCATTCTGTGCAAATGCCGGGAACTGAGGGTGGAAAAAGTGGAGGAAAAAGAGAGTTTGTAGCACCTTTATCAAGAGCTGCTGCTGCTGTTGGAGTGGATGGCTTTTTCTTTGAAACTCACTGTGAGCCTGAAAATGCCCTATGCGATGGGGCAAATATGTTAAATTTAAAACAATTAAAAAATACAATAGCAGATATATTTAAAATTCAAGAGGCTTTATCTTAGCCTTAATGATAAATATGATAAAATACATTTAAAATTTAAAAGGAAGCTTCATGAATGTGATAGAAGGAAAATTAGCCTTAAAGGGCAATGAAAAAGTAGCTATTATCAATGCTAGATTTAACCATATTATAACTGATAGATTGGTTGAGGGTGCAAAGGATGCGTTTTTAAGACATGGGGGAGATGAGAAAAATCTTGATTTGATTTTAGTACCCGGTGCTTTTGAGATACCTTTTGCTCTTGATAAGGCTTTAAGTAGTGGTAAATATGATGCCATTTGTTGTGTGGGTGCTGTGATTAGAGGCTCAACCCCGCATTTTGATTATGTATCGGCTGAGGCTACAAAGGGCATAGCAAATGTTACTTTAAAGCACTCTAAGCCTGTTAGCTTTGGAGTTTTAACCGTAGATAGCATAGAACAAGCCATAGAAAGAGCTGGAAGCAAGGTTGGGAATAAGGGCTTTGAGGCAATGACTAGCATTATTGAATTACTTGATTTATACAAGAGTTTATAATGGCGACAAGACATCAAGCAAGGCAAAGTATCATAGGGCTTTTATACGCCCTTGATGTGGGCAATGAAGGCATAAATAATTTTGCTGAAGAGATACTTGAAGATAGCAAGATTAGAAATAAGCAAAAAGAGTTTGCTTTAAATTTATATAATGGTGTCATAGAGCATAAAAGTAAAATAGATGAAATGGTAAATCAGCATCTAAAAGAGTGGGAGCTTGATAAGATTGGAAATATAGAAAGAGCTATTTTAAGACTTGGGGCTTATGAGCTTTTATATACCGAACTTGATGATGCTATTGTGATAAATGAAGCAATAGAGCTAGCGAAGGTTTTAGCTAGTGATACGAGTCCAAAATTTATCAATGGGGTTTTAGATTCTATTAGAAAAAATAAGAACTAGGCTTTATGCCTAGTTCCCGCTATTTAGTTGGTTTTTCTGTTTTTGCTTGTTTAGGAGTAGTGTTTTTTTGTGTAGCACTTGGCTTAGCCTTATTTTCATTTTGCACCAAAGAAGATAGATTTGATACATCTTTGATGCCAAGTTCTCCTAATAAACTTTCAACTAAAGGTGCTTGAGCTTTATATTTTAAAGCACTTGAAACCACTTGGTCTGAAAGACTAGATGAGCCTTGCTCTTCACTTCCGCTTGTACTTGCCATATTCATACCATCAACTTGTAAGATTTTAATGCTATCAATATGCTCCATTGGTTTTACACTTTGATTGATAATGTCAGGAAGCATTTTGATTAAATCAAGCTTAACTCTCATGGCAATTTGTTCAGCTGATAGTGAGTTTGCTGCCTCATTTAGCATTCTCTCTCCCTCGGCCTCAACTTTATATCTTTGCTCATCAGCCTTCGCTTTTATGATAATTCCATCAGCTTCACCTTGGGCTTTTAAGCGGTAAGATTCTGCCTTGTCTTCAGCTGCCACTTTTTCTGCTTCAGCTGCCACTTTTATGGTAACTGCATCTTTTTGTGCCTCTTTTTCAGCTTCTACGATTTGTACTAGCTTATCTCTGTTTGCCACTTCTAAATCTCTTGCGGTTAAAACTTTTTCTTCTGCCTTAGCTGCTTCTGCTCTAGCCACATTTGCCTCGGCTTGGGCGTTTGATTCTTCTTTTGATTTTTCGTAAATCTCAATCGCTTTTTGTTGCTCGGCTAGTTTTATGGCTTTTTGCTTTATGATTCTTGCCTCTTCGGTTTTTCTCTCATTTAAAATTTTAGATTGTTCGATTTCTTGTTCTGAGATGATTTTAGCATTTTCACTTTCTTTGATTTGCTCGGCTCTTTTAGAAGCGATTTGAGCTTCTTGTTCGGCTTTTCTAAACGCTACTTCTTTTTCAACTCCAAGCTTTGCATACTCTTCTTCTCTTATGATTTGCAAGCTCTCTTTTTGGGTTTCTAGATTTTTTTGCTGGATTTGAACTTCTGTATCTCTTTCGATATCGTTTCTTTTTTTACGCCTTTCTTCAATCTCTTGAGTAAGTTGCAATAAACCCTCTGCGTCAAAGGCATTGTTTGGATTAAAATGCTCTTTACTTGTTTGGTCAAGTCCAGTTAAAGAAACAGTTTCGAGCTCAAGACCATTTTTAAGCAAATCTTCTGTTACAACTTGTTGAACCTTTTGTACAAAATTTGCTCTTTTCTCATGAAGCTCTGTCATCTCCATTTCAGCTGCCACTGAGCGAAGTGCATCGACAAATTTACCCTCAATTAACTCTTTTAGTTCTGCTGTATTTAGTGTTCTGTGTCCCAAAGCTTGTGCAGCTTGAGCTATGGCTCTGATTTCTGGTTTTACTCTCACATAAAATTCAGCTTGTACATCAACTCTCATTCTATCGCCAGTAATCAAGGCTTGAGACTGAGCTCTTTTGACCTCAAGACGCAAAGTTTGCATATTTACCTTAGTAACCTCATGAAAGACAGGTAAAACGATAGCACCCCCATTTAATATCACCTTTTCTCCGCCAAGACCTGTTCTTACAAAAGCCATCTCTTTTGTGGAACGGTGGTAAAGTTTTGAAATGATAATTCCAATGGTAATTAGTGCAACTAAGCCTACAATTATAGGCATGCCTACTAAAATATCCATAAATTCTCCTTTTGTTATTGTAAAGTATTGTAATTATTTTTTATGGCAAAAAAGCCATTTTTGCTAAGTTTAGAAAGTAAAACACTCTCTCCTTGTTTAAACTCTTCTTCTCCCTCTGGCTCAACCATAAAATAGTGGGTTTGCCCATACTTATCTTCTAGTTTGCACTCAGCAGGAAAGCCTTTTTTAGCTACCCCTAGAGTAATGGTGGCACTTTTGCCTATGAAAGATTTTATATCTAATGCACTGCTTTCATCCTTTGGCATGATTTTGGAAATACCTAGGATAAAATACTTACTTAACACGATAGATAAGACAAGACTTGCAGGTATTGCTATGAGCAGTGGGGCAAGTATGGCAAAAAAGTTTTGCAAGATGTATTGAGCCATCACTCCTACCACTCCAAAGGTGCTTAAAAAACAAACCAAGGCAACAAGAAGGGGAACTTTTTTAACATTCATCCAACTTAGAAGCGAAGTTAGTCCACCATCTGGCAAATTAGCATCAAAATCCCCGTCAAAATCTGGTAAAACATTATCCAAAAAGGCAAATAAACCAATGCCAAGAATTACCCCGACACCTTCTAAAACGGCAAGGGCAAATACAAAACCAAGGGTTAAAGAAAAAGGTAAGACTTCATGAAGACTAAGAAATTCAAACATTTAGGCTATCTTTTAACTCTTTTAATCTGTCTTCAACTTGTTTATTTCTGCTTAATTCTTCAAGCTCGTTTAATTTACTTAACTCTTGCGTGTCTGTGTTTAAGCTACTTGTGCCCATTACTCTTTCAAAGGCTTGAGTAGCTGCATTTATGGAGTTTTCATTTTCATTTATAGGAGAGCTTACCTTGCTTTTTAACATTTTTAGCTCATCTTCCATATCTCTTTTTTTGGCATTTAAAGCTTTAATATACTCTTCGTATTTTACTATTTCTTCACTAGCATTGCTTAGAGATGATTTTAAAACGGGGAGTTGCTCTTCTATGTTGATTTGCTTTAATGTCCCTGCCTTTGCTAAATCTTCCCTATCTTCTTTAAGGGCTATTTTGATTTGCTCTAGCAAAGCATTATGTTTAGTTTTAAGCTCATCGATTTGTTTTTCAAGGTGTTTTTTTTCTACAACTACCTTACCCATCTCATGACGAATTTGAGTAATAACACCATCAACTTCTCTTATGCTTTGTTGCATTACTATTTGAGGATTTACTCCTTCTGCCGCGTCAATAAGTGCGTTTATACTTCCTGTTATGATTCTTTTTACTCTTGAACCTATCGCTTCTGCCATATTTTATCCTTTATTTTGAGATTAATAATTGTATCAAAATGAAAATTAATTTTTACTTTTATATTCTTCATGTAGTGATGTATTTTTTAAAACTAAAAAAGTTAGAAAAAATGATAATATTTGTGAAAAAAATCTTTTATTATGCCAATATTGTAGATTTTAAAGGTAAAAGTGTAAATAATTTTTAATTTTTAAGAACTATTTTATTTGATTTTGAATAGAATATAGACCAATTATTTTAAGGGGATTTTGCATGAAGAAATTATTTTTTATATCACTTGTTCTTGGTTTTGGTCTTACAGTATTAAATGCGGGAGAGGGAATAGATGCTTATAATAAAAAAGATTATGAAACTGCTAAAGAAGCATTTGCTAAAGAGTGTGATATGGGGCACAAAAAATCTTGTAGATATTTAGGTGGAATGTTTGAAAAGGGCATTGGCGTTCAAACTGATGAAGCAGAGGCTTTAAATTATTATAAACAAGGATGTAGACAAAAAGATTATCTCTCATGCCAATTAGCAGGGGCAATGTATGAAAACGGAAGGGGAACATATTCAGATGAGGCAAAGGCAAAAGAGCTTTATGTAAGGGCTTGTAAATTGCAAGGAAAAGCAAATTGTGATAAAGGTTCATCCGTGGCAAGTTCTAACCCAAAGACTAGTGCAGCTCCTAGTACAACTTCTGGTTCAACTTCTAACTTGGTTGCTGATAGGAAAAAAGGAGATTATGTCTTAGGTGTTGAAGCTCTTATACAAGGAGATTATGAAGTATCTAGGGTAAATTTTGAAAGAGTTTGCAGGGATGGTAATGCTGATGCTTGTAGTCTTTTAGGGGAAATGTATATATATGGAAGAGGTGTTAAACAAAGCGATGAGATAGCTTCTAAATATTATGCTCAATCTTGCGATAAAGGCTATGGCTATGCTTGTGTAAGTTTAGCAAAACTGTACGAAGCTGGTAAAGGTGTTAGTAAAGATGAGGCAAAG
>PDWI01010725.1_pt1 | contig 10197 bp, 6 predicted proteins | sample 1430891 | NCBI WGS metagenome assembly PDWI01 (sample SAMN01162508, study PRJNA174530) | Oral metagenome, whole genome shotgun sequencing project. | biome: Marine environment; feature: Marine mammal; material: Swab sample of the gingival sulcus; isolation source: swab sample of gingival sulcus... | reverse complement strand
AGTATCTCTCTTAGTTAGAAATACTGTATCTTTGCCAAAGATTTGGAATTAAAAACACACAGATATGAAAAAGATAACCGTAATAGGCGCCGGTAATGTGGGCGCTACAGTTGCCAACGTAGTAGCTGAAAAAGACATTGTAAACGAAGTGGTATTGATAGATATCAAAGAAGGCGTAGCAGAAGGTAAAGCTTTGGACATGTGGCAAATGGCACCTATCGACCATTACAATACACGTATAATAGGTGTAACTAACGATTATGAGCGTACTGCTAATTCAGATATTATAGTAGTTACTTCAGGTATCCCTCGCAAGCCGGGTATGAGCCGCGACGACCTTATTTCTACCAATGCCAAAATTGTAAAAACAGTAGTAGAACAGGCTATTGCCAAATCTCCTGATGCTATTATTATCGTGGTAGCCAATCCTTTGGATGTAATGACTTATGCAGCTTACAAAACAGCTAAAAAGCATTCTTCCAAAGTATTTGGTATGGCAGGTATCTTGGATACCGCTCGTTATAGAGCTTTCTTGGCAGAAGAGTTGAATGTATCTCCTAACGATATCCAAGCACTACTTTTGGGCGGTCATGGTGATACTATGGTGCCACTACCACGCTATACTACCGTAAGTGGTATTCCTGTGACCGAACTACTACCTCAAGACCGTATAGATGCCATAGTACAACGTACCAAAGTGGGCGGTGGCGAATTGGTAAAACTAATGGGTACTTCTGCTTGGTATGCACCGGGTGCTGCAGCAGCACAAATGTGTGAGGCTATTATCAATGATTCTAACAGCATAGTACCTGTATGTGCTTTCTTAGATGGCGAATATGGTCAAAAGAATGTATATTTAGGCGTGCCTGTGAAATTGGGTGCCGGTGGTATCAAAGAAATTATTGAAATTAAATTGACAGAAGAAGAAAAAGCCTTACTCGACGAATCTTCTAAGAGTGTACAAAGCGTGATGAAAGTATTAGACGATATGAACTTATTCTAATGCTTTAGATATTAATTTGAATTCAATTAATTTAAATATAAATAGCGGCATTTCCTAAGAGAGATGCCGCTATTTATATTTGCTTACGCTTCGGATTTTACTATTTTTAAAAGTCCCCTTAAAGACTAATTTCTTTGGTTTGTTTGTTACCTACCAAATCGCTTACTTCTATTTTAAATTTGCTTTTGGGGGGAATCTTTTTGTCTACATCATAAAACATAGCCTTTTTTTTAGGGTCCCAAATTAAAAGTACCCATTCATTATTTAAGTAAGCAGCATAAGACTTAATGCCACTTTCTTTGTCCTGTACCTTAAACTTAATACGTTTGCTTTTGCTGCCTTTTTTACGTTTTATATGGGTAATTTTTGGGGGTACTGTATCTAAAAATACGGCATATTTGCCCATATCACGCGTTTTAAATTTGGCATCGTCGCCTGTCCAATGGATGGCATAAGCAGATATGTTTTTCTTGTCTATACGTCCCACATAGGCTTTGTTTTTTTCAGCATCAGACAAAAAGATATTTTTAAGGGTAACTGTTGCTCTTTTTTGCATAGCACGATGAGCTTGCCCAATGATATAAGTGTCTGACAAGGTTTTAGGATGTCCTTTTTCAGCTAAGTCTACATTAAAACTAATAGTGTCGTAAAAAGCATGGGAAGGTACCTGTACCAACACATGCTCGTCATTCCAAACATGTGCCTGATTTGTTTTCCAAATATTAATATTTAGAGGCGATTGCAAAATATCATTAGCTAAAGCGTTTACATAAAAAGTTAATACAGAAGTGTTGCCGGGCACGTCTTTTACAATATATTCTACCAAATGCACTTTATTGTCTTGCAAAGATATAATGCCGTTATTTTGAGCCAAATCGGCAATTTTGAGTTTGTTATTGGTACCTTGGTAGGTACGTTGGTAGCGCCTTTTGTGCTCTTTATAGTAAGGATAATCTATCAATGTGTTGATATAACGTGTGGTAGAAAAATTGATGCGTTCCAAACGATGCCTATATACTGTGTTGGAGTCTATCCTTAGTTCTATAGAATATACGCCATTTTTATTATGGGTGTCGTTTTGTTTGTCTATAGTATTTACGCCCAAATAAAAATCGCCTACAATATCTAATGTATCAGCTTTTTTGAGGCGATGGGTTTTGCCCCAGCCTTTGGTTGCTAAATTCAAAGGCTGGGTATGTTGATTTACTGTAGCTCCTTGCCCTACAGGATACACTCTAATGGAACGTATCTGAGGGGTGTAATAATCCTTTACGGGAATACCAAACAATAAAGGGTTTAAGGGTTCTTGGGTGCGACTATCACGAATTTCGAAATGCAAATGAGGTCCACCGGAGCCGCCCGAATTGCCGGAAAGTGCTACCACTTGCCCTTTTTTGACAGGAAATAGATGTGCATTTATTTGCAAATCTACGGCAAAGCGTTCTTGCTTATATTGCTGTTTTTTAACATATGCACCTGCTTTACCCAGTATTTTTTGCAAATGACCATATACCGTTGTGTAGCCATTAGGATGGGAAATATATACACAATTGCCATAGCCAAAAGGAGATATCTTAATTCGGCTTATCCAACCATCGGCAGCTGCCATGACTTTGGCGCCTTCTACTCCACTGGTTTTTATATCTAAACCTGCATGAAAATGTCCCCCCCTCAACTCGCCAAAAGTACCCGACAAAAAAATACGGTTCTCTATAGGCGAACGAAAATATTTTTTAGGGTAATCTTGCGCTTGTAAATTAAAGGACAACAAGATGGTTATTAGAAAAGTGAAAAAAGAATACCTCATTTGAATTAACGAACAATATTTAATTTTTGTGTATTAATTTCACTTCCTTTTTCCATACGTACAATATAAGTGCCTTCGGGTAATTGGCTGATATCCATATTTGCATGTTCGCTATTAATATATTGAGAAACTACAACTTGCCCCATCATATTAATAATAGATACTGTAGATTGATTAGCATTGTCTATTACTATCACATCTGTGGCAGGATTGGGATATACAGCGGCTATCCATTTATTGTCTTCTTCTAAAGAAAGATTGCCTTCTAAACTCAATTTATCAATCTCAATATAACTGCCTGCAGTAAGAGTACCGATATTTATCCCCTTAAGAACCCCTACACCTGTACTACTCACAAGCATCTCAATAACATTAGGGGTCATGTCGTTTACATATTCAAAAGTGAGTTTTTTTTGTGTCCAAGTATTGCTAAGGTCATTAGCGCCGAATAAACCTAAAGCCTCTGCAACCACAGTATTGTCTTTAGACAAACGCACCAATACAATACTGGTATCGTTGTTCATTAGATTGCCTTGGGCATACAAAGAAACAAATACAGGACGTTTTGTATAAGGTTCACCTTCTACTATGCTCATGCCTTCCACATGTCCAATGACGGATACTCCACCAATAAGCGTATCGTACCAACCCATCATAGGCATGCTCATTACATTGCTCTCTACGTGCATAGAGTAATTGCCACTTGCGGCATTGGTGCTCTTTTGTGCCTCTTTGTTACCTGTAAGCATAAACCAACCTACAGGCATTTCTCCAAACATAGATGCATATTCTGCATTCCAATGCTCAAAATTGGTGTTATTATCAATAGCATCCCCTCTAACAGTTGTTGCTTCGCCCCATATTCCATTCTCTACCAAAGGAATGTTTTTGAGCGCATGACTTTGTCCAAAAGCAAAAGATACCATTGCCAATAGGACCAAATTAAGTATAGTTCTTTTCATGTTTAAATAAATTGTGTGTTAAAAAATTAAAGGCAGCAAAAGTATATAGTTTTTTAGTAATAAAACAGATTATTGATAAAAATTTTTAGACACAATAAATCACCTAAATTCGGACTCAAATTTAGTTATAACTTGCTATTGGAAACAGGAGTATATATTAACGAGGCTGTGGAGGGTTGGTAGAGAGGGTTCTGTAGTTTACAAATTTAGTTTGTCCCTTGCGTACTTGCACTTGTAAGGTTTGGCTATTTGTTTCTATGCCTTGGCTTTTTAGTTTCAAAGTCATTGTATTTTGTCCTACTTGCAAAGGAATACGCACATAGCTGATAGCATATGGTAGGGTTTGCCAATTGCGAGTATCGGCTACTTCTGTGACAGCATTTAAAATGCCTACTACTGCCCCCACGTCTTTATTTTCGTTGCGTACAACTGCCTCTACAGCCTTTTTACTCACCAAGCGAGCTATACCGCTTCCTATTTCGCGCAACATGCGGTCTTTTAGTGTTTTGAAAGAGATGGCATTTACATCCTCTGCCAAAGATAAGGGATAAGATTGTCCATTGGCTTGTAGCTCTGCCGTATGATATATAGGTGGGCGAGTTAAATATTTAGGAAAAGCCAACTCAAAGATATGAAACTGTGCCAAAGCACTTTGTTCTTTATCGCTCATTTTGGATATAATCACCGGAAAGCTAAGCCCCAATTCTTCATTTCTAAAAGTAGCAATACCTCCACTACTACTGCCTACCTGTATAAACTCCAAACGATTTTCGTCTTTTACAGGACCAAATCCATTTTCCCAAAAGAATACCAATTGTGCTTCCGGTGTTTGGTGCTGATAATGTAACCCAAACATACGTTCAAAACGTTTCAATTCATTGGTCTTTCCACTTAAATAAGCGGTTCTTAACACATCTTGCTTTAATTGAGATGGTGTAGCTATGTCAAAATTAGGCTGATAAATATTTGCATATGCTTCCACAGCATTTCTGTAGGCAATAAAAGCATTATTAAAATCACCATCGGCTTCATAAATCATACCTATCAAGATATGTGCAAAGGCATCGTCTGAATACCTATTGTTTTTGCCTTTGTATTTATCGTTGAGAGCATATAATTTATTGGTAATTTTACGTGCTTCTACCAAGGCACCTTTTCTATCGTTAAGTGCTAAATAATTCATTGCCTTATAATAGTTGAGCATCACACTCTCTATGCTTTCTGCTTTATAAGGTTTGATAGTAGGATTGCTAAGCAGAGTCAAAGCATCTAAACCTATATTTTTCTGGTAATCTTCTATCATCAAATCTGCATCATTGAGCCATTTGTTGCTCTTTGCTCTCTCAGATAACATATGTTCACTCCACCCTGCATTCATCAAATACAAAAGCCTATTGCGTCCTGTGGCAGCTTTTTTATTTTTGTACAATATATTGGCAGCCTCTTTTATTTGTCCGCTTTCTGCAGCTTCTTGAAATTTGTGCATTTTTTGATAATAGGACATGCATGAAGTATTACCAAAAACAATTATTGTGATAGTTATCCAACTGAATAATTGCTTATAATTGCTAAAATGAAAATGGTGTAAACTTATAGTCATAATGTTGGGTTATTTTGCACAAGCAAATATACATAATAATTTGAAAAAACTATTAACCTGAGTTATATTCTTAAACACCTGATTAATAATAGATTATTAATCGAATTCAGGCTGTTAAATATTTGATGGCAATTTTATAGTTATAGACTATCATTTTGTGGCAAACTATCTTGTGCTTGTTGGGCTTCTATTTGTTCAATAGCCAATTTTTTCTTTAGGGCTATATTGACCAAAGTGGTATCTTCTTGATGGTCTATTACACTTTGCAAGGTCTGTTTGGCTTGGTATAATTGACCATAAGCCGTATAAATATCTGCTAACAATATAAAACTCTTGGTTACCCATTTATCATAAGAAGCATAGTTTTGTATTAGCTTAAGCAGTTTTGTTTCAGCGGCTTTGTATTGCTTTAATTTGTATTGAATCAAAGCTTGTTTATACAAAGCTTCTACAGCTATTTCGCCTTGTGCTATTTTGCCCACTATGCTGTATTCTTTTTCTGCCAAGTCTAATTTATTAAGTTGTAGGGCTGCATGTGCCATATACGCATGAGCAGTTTGTGTGCTTCTAGCCGGCATATTAGGTCTGCTGAGTATAGTTTGCCCTATCATCAATAAGCTATCGTACATATCAAGTTGTTTGTAAGCTTCTAATTGTCCATCCAGACTTTCTATCACAAAGTTTTCGGTAGCTGTTTGTTTAAACAAACGTTGGAAATAACGCAAAGAGCCTTGCCAATTGGAAGTTTTAGCAGCTATACGTCCCATTTGTACCAAACTGGTTTCTACAAAATCGAAAGAAGAATGTGCAAGTACATATTCATAATCTTGCTTGGCAGCGGCATATTCTTTTTCACGCATCAAACATTCGCCTCTGTAAAAATGTGCATACAGTTGAAAATGCCCCTGAGGATATTGTGTTATATATTGGCTAAAATCTGCTATGGCTTTAGAGGTGTTGCCTTGGCTCATATAAGCGTGTTCTGCTGCCATATAGGTAATGCTATCTTGTTTGTTGCCGGTAATACCTGCATTGGGTAAGGTGTTGGCATAACTGATAAAATCTTGTGCTTTATCCGATTCTACATATATATTTTGTATGCTATTGAGCGCTTCTTTGGCTTCTTTACTGCCTTGATAAGTAGATACCACTTGTTTAAGCACTTCCACAGCACGTTGGTTATTATCAATATTATAATAGCATAAGCCGGCTTTTAGCAAGGCTTGTTTTTTGAAAGGACTTTTGGGGTAGTTGTTACATAAGGCATTGAAACTATCTATAGCCTCATTATTCTTGTTAAGAATAAGGTAAGTAGTGCCCAATTCAAATAAAGCATCATCTGCCAAGGACGAAGACGCATGCTTTTGTCCAAAAGCCGACAATTCTTTTGCTTTGGCTTTAAAATTGCCTTTACCGCCTTGAGCAAGCGCTATTTGATAGCGTGCATAATCACTCTGTTTAGGGGCTTCAAACATGGCTTCTTGATAGGTAGTAATAGCTTTGTCAAAGTCTTTGGTTACAAAATAAGCATCTGCCATTCTCAGATAGCTATCTGCTTTTAGGTCTTTGTTAAGTTGAGGTTGTTTTATACTCCTCTCAAACCACTTGATAGCTTTTGTATAGCGTTTTAGTTGATAATAACTAAAAGCTATATTGTAATAAGTACGTGGAGGCACAGCTAAACCGTTTTGGCGATAGTTTTTTAAAGCTTGTTGCCATAATTCAATAGCTCGCCAATAAGATGCTCTAGCATAATGAGAAGCGGCTTGCCAATACAAGGCTTTACTCCTTAATTCCGGCTGTTTTCCATGCATAGCAGCTTGTGCAAAAGCATCTTCAGCTTCTGTAAAAGCATTGGCTGTGAATAATTCTACCCCACGGTTAAAAGCGATCTTTTGATAGGCTTGTTGCAATTTGTTATTTTTATTGGGCATGGTTTTTAAACGTGCATAGGCTTCTTTATAGTTTTGTGAGGATAAGAATAAGTTTACAAGATAAGTATTGGCTTCTTCTGTTCGTCCACTTGAAGGCTTTTGTTGTATATAGTCTGTTAAAGCGTGTATAGCTCTTTGGTAAGGGTCGTTATTGAGTTCGTAGGATAACTTTGCAAAGTTAAACAATGCATCTTCGCTCAATTTGGCATCGGTATCTTGTTGATAAGCCTCGTAAAAAGCTTTAGCGGCAAAATCTTTATTCCCTAGTTCCAAATAGCTATTGCCTAACATGATAAGTGCATTCTGATAAATGTCTTTAGCTTTGCTTGGTACTTTTTCAAAATACCGAACCGCCTTTTCATATTGTCCGGTTTTCATAGCTGCATAGGCAATACGATAATTGCCATAGGGCGAACCTTGTAAACTTTTGTCCTTTTCCATTAGGGGTAAAGCAGCCGTATAGTCCTGGGTTTCGAAATAAGCTGTTCCTACTATTCCTGCTATAGCAGGGCGCCATTTAGACGATACGGCACGTTCCAATTTATTGCCTTCGTTTATAAGTCGGTCATAATCCTCTTGTGCATTATAGATTTGTGCTATATAGTATGGCACTACAGGTTTGAATAACTTGCTAGAAGCAATACTTTTAAAAGCTGTTAAGGCTTGGCTGTATTCCTCGTTTTCAAACAGCAAATATGCATAATAATAGGTGGCATAATCAGCCTTGTTGCTATGGCTGCGGCTTACTTCTTTAAATAAAGGCATAGCTTCATCATAACGTTCCAGTTTAAAATAGGTATAGGCCTGTTTAAACTTAAACTCGGCTTGTTGTGCAGGGCTAAGGTTTTCCATATCTACAGCTTGGTATATTTTAAGGGCTTGCTTATAGCGTTTGTGTCGCCATTGGTAATCGCCCCATTGTAACCATAGTGCTGCAGAGCGATAATAGGTAGGATAATTTTTAGTAAATTCAGCAATACGTAAAGGCGCATCATTATCGTTCCTATATAATGCTGATAAAGCTTGGTAATAATCTTTATGAGCTGTCCTGTCTCCAATATCTAAAGGTTCAAACAAGGCATCAGAAGCAGCCTTTGGCAGCATAACATTGTAGGCGATAAGGTTATCTAAAGTGGTAAATGCAGCATCAGGTTCCCTAAAATAATTGACAGTTTGTGCATGAGCGATGCTTATCGACACTAGTAACAGAATACTTATTATTATATTATATCTTTTCATAGATAGTAAATTAACAGATTGTGGTATAATCTTATCTTAAACGCAGATAGTGTAGGTATATTATAATTTTAATCTTAGCTTTGTGAGGTTTCTTTGGTAATATGCTTTTCGACGACTTTTTCCTCATACATACAGCATGCCCCGTATACAAAAAAAGAGGCTACTTTTATAAGTAACCTCTCTAAAATTTTTAATCAAACTTCTATGTTGTGATTACTCACCAAGAATTCTGAATTCGGTACGACGATTTCTCTTGTGCTCAGCTGCAGTACATTTTACGCCATTAGAACAACGGTTTACCAAACGAGTTTCACCATAACCTTTGGCTACTAAACGGCTTCTTGAGATACCTTTGTTTACCAAGTAGTTAACTACTGAATTAGCACGCTCTTGAGACAATGACAAGTTATAAGCATCATCACCACGAGAATCGGTATGAGACATAATCTCTATTCTTACATTTTTACCTTGTAAGATAGGCAACAAAGTATTATCAATAACAGTCTTAGAAGCAGGTGTTAAACGTGCACTAGCTACCTCATAAAAGATAGGTAATACAGTTGGGTTCAACAATTCACAATCAACTTCTTCCCAAGTAGTAATGCCACCTTTTTTTGCCAAAACAGTTCTTTGAACAGTTTGGAACTGAGCAGGAATAGTTTCACTAACAGTATAAGCAGGCTTGTCAACCACTTGACGTGTGATAGTAGAATATTGAGCAGGAATTTCAACTTCTTTCATATAAGCAGGCTTGTCAACCACTTGTTTTTTGTAACTAGAAGGTACTTCTCTTACAGGTGAAGTAGTTGTATATGCATCTTTAGTAAGTGTAGTGATAGATACATCACGATATTGAGCAGGATACTCAACAAAACATGCTGCAATACAATCATCTTTATCTACTGAAGGGCAATCTTCCAATTGTTTATATTCCCAACCTGAAGTTTTAGGATAAACCTCAAAAGTTTGGATACGGCTACCAAATGTAGCAGGTACCACTTGCAAAGTTTCTCCGCGCTCTTTCTTAATATAAGGTACATCAACAGTTTTATACACTGCAGGCACATATACTAACTTTTTACTTGCTTCTTTTACCAAAACCTTATCACTTACGGTTTTATAAGTAGCAGGTACAACTTTAAGCTTAGTATAAGCAGGAGCTATTTCTATAGTTTCTTCAACTTGTTTGAACTCATCTTTAGTAATACACTTCACATAACACTTGCCAGGAGCAGGGTTAGTGGGTAATCCTTGAGCAAAAACAGCGCCTGTAGCAAATACTATAGCTACACATAAAAGTAAAATTCTCTTCATCTTATTTCAAATTTATTTAATTAATATCTCATCTGTTTTAAACCAAAATCTATGCCAAAAGTCCATTTATTTTTAAATCATTCAACTTTCTAAGAAACAATTTTAAATATATAAAAATTATTTTTAAATAAATAATAACATAAAACATTTGTTATCAATACTTAGAAAACATACATTCGGCTATTTTTAGGTCGTGGGGATAAGTTATTTTTATATTGTTTGTATTGCCTTCAACCCACGTAACAGCCCCTGTATTGAAGTGTAATACCAAATTAAAATCATCTGTAATGCGCTTAATTGGCAATTTTTTGGCTAGCACATGCGCATCATCTAAACAT
>PDWI01010724.1_pt1 | contig 10197 bp, 8 predicted proteins | sample 1430891 | NCBI WGS metagenome assembly PDWI01 (sample SAMN01162508, study PRJNA174530) | Oral metagenome, whole genome shotgun sequencing project. | biome: Marine environment; feature: Marine mammal; material: Swab sample of the gingival sulcus; isolation source: swab sample of gingival sulcus... | reverse complement strand
ATTATCAAGGTCATACTTATACTCTTGACAAGTCCTCGGTTAAAAGGTCTAAATATAATTTTTACTTTTATAAACCTCTTTTGTTATCTCTGCAAACATGACGGGCAGAATGAAATTATAAGTGATGAATTATAAATTCAATTGGCAAAGGGGCTAAAAAGCCATAAGAAAAACGCTCGTCATGACGAGCTTGACCTCTCCTAAGCGTAGTTACAAACTACGCTTCACTATACCCGATCTATTTGTAATAGACTTTTTACAAATAATATAACAACTAAAAACAATGTTTGTTTTTGTGCATCACAAATGCTTGATGATAAAAAAGCGTAGATGTAATCTACGCTTAGGGTGTGGCTTTTCAAGCAATTAAGAATTGAAAGAGTTGTTTGTTGTGTGTTATTGGTTGTCTGTTGTTATGCTTGGAATTTTCAATTTTCAACCTTGAATTCATTTATAACTAAAAGAGAATCAATACTCTAGCCCCTTCGCCAAGGGGGAATAGGTCTTCTTATTTATAATTAAAAAAAAGCTCTCGCGACGGCAGAACACACGCCTCCGCGTTAGGTATTGCAGAGGAAATCCTTTTGTGAGGGTACGAACAAAAGATTGGAACGGAAAGCCCGACCGTCAGGGAACGCCCAAATACATCTTTTGACAGGAAGTAATGCGTTTGCCTTATTCTTTATAGTATTTTTTTGAAAAATCAAAACAAATTTGTAAAATTGTTTATCAATTCGGTCGGAATATACCGAATTTACCTTGTTTAAAATAAATTATACTATTATGAATTCAAAATTTTTAAAAGGATTAGGAATAGTACTCTTATCTGCAAGCTTAGGTCATATAATTTTAATATTACCCATAAGTAATAAACGTATAACAGCTTTTATTGCTCTATTATTATTTACTGTGTTAGGTTACTTTATTTTTAAACAGGTAAAGAGCTTTAAACATAACACTTTATTTGTACTAAATTCGTTATGGATGTTATTATTTCCCGTTCCATATGTTATAACTCACCCTTGGAGTTTAACTGTATTATTGACGCTTTTTGCTTGTTTAATGGGTCTTTTTATAGGTTTGCAAACCTCAAATAATGTTAACACGTTGAAAACTAAATTTATATATATTGTTTCAGTAATAATTATTTTCTCATTTGTTAATATTTGGTTGTATCCCTATGTCTTTGATTTTGGAATTTCCTTAGCAAAAATATAAAAACCTGATTCTGTGATCAAAGTTTGAATCGAACTCAGGTTAAAAAATGTTCGAGGTAATATTTCCCTTACAGAAATTACCTCGAACTTTATATTTCTAAGACCAATAAAAGTAAAATTACTGAAACAATCTACCTACAAAATACCAAATGATTTTCTTTAGATAAGGCAGAACTGTAAGCGTAATTTTCGTAATCGAAAGCCAATAAATCTTGCGGATTATCAAGGTTGTTTTTAACGATAAATCGTGTCATCAATCCCCTTGCCTGTTTTGAATAAATGGCGATGTTTTTAAACTGTCCGCTTTTTTCTTGCAGAAAATCGAAGGTAAAAACTTCCGATTTTACCTTTTTAAAATCGATAGCTTTTGAGTATTCTTTAGATGCTAAAACCACTACGGGTTCATCTTGAGCATACTGATTTAGAGTATCGGTTAAAATATCTTTCCAAAAATGATATAAATTACTGCCTTTACTGTTTTCCAATTTCGTTCCCATTTCTAAGCGATAAGGTAAAATTTTATCGAAAGGTCTTATAAAACCATATAAACCCGAAATAATTAAAAGTCTATCCTGAAGCCCTTCCAATTCTTTTAAATCGAAGTCGGAGACTTTTAAGGCTTTATAAGCATCGCCCTGAAGTAACTGAATAGCTGTTTCGCCGGACTCTCTTAAGTATTGCTGAGACCAAGATTGAAATCTGGCAACATTCAATTCCGATAAATTCTGACTTAACTTCATTAAAGCGGCAACATCGGAGACGGTTTTATCTTTTAAAATAGCAATTAATTCTTCGGCATAATCTAGAAATTTATTTTCTGTAGCTTCTACATCAACTTTTAATTCTACTTTTTCTAATCGCTTTGCGGGGGATAATAATATCTTCATTTTATATGGTGGCTTGAGGTTTAAATGCTGTAAATCAATTATTTATAAATAAAATTGTTGTTTGTGAAGTTTATATACATATCCTTAATTAACCTGATTCGGAATCATCTTATCACGAATTCACGTTGTGTATTAAACCGCAGTTATTAAAAAGTAATTTTTCTTTCCTTTTTGAACCAAAATATATTTCTGACTGATTAAGTCTTTTGCGTCAATAACAGCATCTGCTTGATTATTTTTCTCTTTATTGATACTTAATCCATTGTCTTTCATCAAGCGTCGGAGTTCTCCTTTAGAAGGGAAAATGCTTGTTTTTTCGGTCAATAGCTCAATAATATTAACGCCGTTTTCAATATCCTGCTTGCTGACCTCAAAATTAGGAACCCCATCAAATACCGATAAGAACGTTTTTTCGTCGAGTTTAGCCAACGATTCAGCAGTTGCCTTTCCAAATAAGATATTAGAAGCCTCTACAGCCATTTCGTAATCTGCCTCGGAATGTACCATAATGGTAACCTCTTTTGCTAGAGTCTTTTGCAAGTTTCTTAGATGCGGTGCTTCTTGGTGATTCTTAACCAAATCCTGAATGGTTTGTTCGTCTAAAAGCGTAAATATTTTGATATACTTTTCAGCATCTTCATCCGAAACATTTAACCAAAATTGGTAAAATTCGTAAGGCGATGTTTTTTCAGGGTCTAGCCAAACGTTACCGCTTTCTGTCTTTCCGAATTTTTTACCATCAGCCTTAGTTATTAACGGACAAGTGACCGCAAATGCTTGACCTCCGGTCTTTCTTCTTATCAACTCCGTTCCGGTTGTGATGTTACCCCATTGGTCGGCACCACCCATTTGCAATTTACAATTATGGTGATTGTACAACTCAAGAAAATCGTAGCCCTGAACCAATTGATACGTGAATTCCGTAAAAGACATTCCGGTTTTGGAGTCCGAACCAACTCTTTTTTTAACAGACTCCTTAGACATCATATAGTTAACCGTAATGTGTTTACCTACATCACGAATAAATTCCAAGAACGAAAATTCCTTCATCCAGTCGTAGTTGTTGACTAGGATAGCGTTATTTTTAGCCTTTGAATCAAAATCTAAAAACTTTGCCAGTTGATTTTTAATCGCATTTTCGTTATGTCGGAGCGTAGGTTCGTCTAAAAGATTTCTTTCTTCGGATTTTCCCGAAGGGTCTCCTATCATTCCGGTAGCACCTCCCACGAGAGCAATAGGCTTATGTCCTGCGACTTGCAAGTGCTTGAGCATCATTACGGAAACCAAGTGACCAATATGCAAAGAATCAGCAGTTGGGTCGATACCTACATATCCGGCAACCATTTCTTTTTCAAGTAACTCTTCTAAACCGGGCATCATATCGTGTATCATCCCCCTCCATTTTAATTCTTGTATAAGATTTGACATTGTATATTTTTTTTTGATATTACAGAATTCAACTTGCGAAGTTACAAATTTTAGTTGAATTTAATTTCGGATAACTTTGAAATAGGGGTTAAGTAAATCGGCTTTGTTGTATCTTAATTCTTGATTATTGTCGATACGAAAAACTTTAGCTCCCGAATATAAGGCTACAGCATGCCCGGCAGCCGTATCCCATTCCATTGTAGGACCAAAGCGAGGATACTCATTTGCTAAACCCTCTGCAACCATACACAGTTTTAAAGAACTTCCTTTGGTAACGATATTAATCTTGCCTTTTTCCTGCTCCAATCGAGCAATGTAATCTTGCGTTTCTTCGTTCATGTGTGAACGTGAACCTACCACCGTATAAACCTCGGGCTGATGTATTGGTAATTTTTGAGAGACTTCTAAAAGTCTTTCTAAGGAACTAATATCCAAACGATTGGTAAAAAAACTTCCCAGTTCGTGAGAGCCAAAATACACCGATTTCTGAACCGGAATATAGACTACTCCTAGAATCGGAACGCCATCTTCTACCAAAGCAATATTGACGGTAAACTCCCCGTTTTTCTTAATAAATTCCTTAGTTCCATCCAGAGGGTCTATTACCCAAAGGCGTTTCCATTTCTGCCTTGTTTCGACCGCGATTTTCCCACCCTCCTCGCTTAAAATAGGAATTTCAGTATCTTCTAATTCTTTTACAACCGTATGATGAGCCGCTAAATCGGCTTTGGTCAATGGACTTTCGTCCGATTTAAGTTCAACGCCAAAATTGTCGGTCTTATACACCTTCATAATTTCGACAGCCGCTTTTTCCGAAGCAGACAAGGCTTTTAATAGTAAAGAATTAAGTGTCATTTTAAAAATAAATTAAACTAAGAATACAGATGGTTACAATCCCGTAAATTAAAGTTAAGGGGAAACCGACTTTAAAGAAATCCTTGAATTTATAAGAGCCGGGACCGTATATCATCAAATTGGTTTGATAACCTATCGGGGTCATAAAATTGGCTGCCGATGCAAAGGCAACAACCAAAATAAAAGGCATTGGATTTACATTTAAATCGGATGCTAAAGTCAGAGCTATTGGAAAGATAATAGCCACCGAAGCTTTGTTAGTGATATAAGCTGCCAAAATAGCTGTAACGGCATATATTCCGGCTAATATTCCAATGGTTCCAAAGGGAGAAAAGAGCCTGATAATAAAAACAGAAATCATTTCTGCAACTCCGGTTTTAACCATCGCTAAGCCTAAAGCTAAAGACATGGCTATAATAAGAATAAGATTATAGTCGATATTACGGTGCAAGTCTTTTGGAGAGGCTATTTTTAGACCTAAAATAACGACCAATAGAATAATCAAAGCCATAAAAAGAGAAATAAAACCTAAGGCAGAAAAAAGAATAGCAGAGGCAATACCTCCTAACAAAACTAAGGATTTATAAGTTGGCAATTCTCGGTATTCCTTTACTTTAGATATAAAATAAAAATCAAGAATATCATCTCTATTGGTTAGGTTGCTCCCTGCCAAAACCAAAAGGAGGTCTCCTGCTTTCAACTTTACAGAACCTATCTTTTCGTCTAAGCGTTCACCATTTCGTTGTATCCCTATAATAGCAGCATCGTATTTCCCTCTAAAGTTAGCTTCTTTAACCGTTTTATTGATTAAAGAGGAATTATGCGTAATTACAATTTCGATAATATCAGCATTGGCTTTACGCTTCAACAAACCTACTTCGGGAAAGGTAATCCCTTCTATTTCTATTAAATCGGCTGCCATTTGTGTTTTTCCGGCGAAATAAAGCACATCATTTTCCATCAGAATTGTATTGGAAGGAACGGCTTTGTATCGTTCTGTTCCTCGTACAATCTCAGATAAATAAACACCCTGTAAGTTTCGAAGGTTTGCTTCTTCGATCGTTTTCCCGATAAGTTTTGATTTTTGACGAATTTGAGCCTCAATCATATAGTTTTTAGCATTGGCATTAAACTTCTCGATAGAATCCGGGTGGGAGGGGAGCAGTTTATCAGACACAAAAACGAGGTATAAGACCCCAATCACAATCATTGGCAGCCCCACATATATAAAGTCGAACAATTGCAAAGGTTGCAGATTCGGGAAAATAACTTGGTCGGTTACCAATCCGTTTACAATTAGGTTAGTAGAAGTTCCTATCAAGGTTGCAGAACCGCCAAGAATTGCAGCAAAGGACAAAGGAATAAGTAATTTAGAGGGCGATGTTTTATTGGCTTTACTCCACGAACTAACATAGGGCATCATAATCGCTACCAAAGGTGTATTATTAAAAAATGCCGACATTCCTGCCACTAGGCTTGTCATTCTAAATAAAAATCGGTGTTTGCTCATTCCGTTGCTAAATACTTTCTCAAAAAGCCTGTCCAATATGGAGCTTCGACGTATAATATCGCCTATTAAGAGTAAGAGAACCACAACTGCAATTTGTTCATTAGCAAAGCCCAATAAAATTTCTTTGGGTGTCAGTATTTTGAAAACACCTAAGGTTAAAACCGCTATCAAAAATGTAAAAGCAGGACCAATGTATTCCTTATATAGAGAGATAAGAATGAATACAATAACAATTGAAACAATTATCTGGTCAAGTAAAATCAAATACCAACAATTTTAGTTGTTATAGACTACAAATATAGCATAAAGAAAACTCAGATTGTATAAATTATCAGAAATACATTAAAGAAAAAACCTCAAAGATTTAAATCTTTGAGGTCTAATTAACTTATAATGCATTGGTGCTTGTTTTGTGTTTTGATTTCAACTCTTTAGCACCTTTCTTTTATTTTGGAATAGAGAATAATTTATTTCTCTTCTACAGCTTGCTCTTCAGTGTTTTTAAAGCCTATCAACACAGACACACATCCCTGAACAATATCATCAGACATTTCATCTGAAGAGTTAACCTGTATAGAAATGGTTAACATCTGACTAGCAGTTAAGTTAAAGTCCCAAATATCGGTACCACTTTCTGTGTTATCAAAAAGAATATTTCTATCACTATCTAACACCTGAAACTCAATACCAGGAAGTACATCTTCGCCACATACAATAAGTCTATAATCCTGACCTGAATAAAATGTTTTGTAGAGCTCTATAGTTTCTCCTTCGGCTGCTACGGCAGCGTTATATATTCCATCGTGAATAAAAGGAGCTAGCTCCGGTTTACAAGTTGTTTTAGCGAAAGATTTACACTGAGCATTAGATACTAGCGGTAAAGCAAACAGGAAACCTATAATCGTTATTATTATATATTTTTTCATTGTGCTGTGTTTATTTAGTGTAGTTATTTCTTATTTCATATACTAGATTTGTTAACTGAATAAAATCTTCTTTAGAGAAAGTTGATTTTGTTACAGATTCTAAGGATGTGATATTTGTTTCCTCATCTACCACAGCTTTAATCTCAGAAGTTTCAATATCAATATTATCGTAGATAGCTCGAATCTTCTTAAAATCATTTGATACTGATTGCACATTATCGTCGTTAGGATATTTTGAAAGAAGACCTAGAAGTGTTGTTAGAGATAATCTCTGGTCTATAATTCGCTCTTTTAACTCTTGATTATCTTTTGTTTCCTTAGCAATTTGAGTTGCTAAATATAAACCTTCTATCCACCCTCCGGAAAGCATAAGAGCTGCTAACTCAGGTTTTTTATTCTCCTTAAGAAAAGCATCTGAGTTCATAAATGTTTCGGAAATAATCTCCATTAAAGAGTCTCTATTATTGACATTACTTTCCATACGAGATATGTAACTTTGGTCTATAGCATTTAAGATACCTAATTCCTCAGCTAATCGCTTCGTTACGGCCAAATATTTTATAGAAGACTGCGATTGACTAAACATACTTGCAAAACTTAAATCGGCACCATAAATACCAAGATTTAAAGCTTTATCGAAAGTAGTGCTGTAATTAGATGCATTTTTAACACTGTTTAGTATCTTGTCGTCAAATTTAGCTCCGGCACGTCTCATAAGCATTGCTGTTTCTATAGGTGAAGGCAAGGAATAAAACACTTGCTTAGCCTGATGCAAATCGTCAACTAACTCTTCCGGCAATGCCTCATCTATCTCTTTGTCTGTGTTTGGAACACTTTCAGGATTACTACAGCTAAAAAGTAGGATTCCTATCAATAATAAGAATATTCCCTGATTCAATTTTAATTTATACATATTTCGAGAATTTGTTAAGTAATTTTTATATTAGGTCATTTATTAACACAACAAATTTAGAAAAAAATGTTGGTCTTTGAAAACAAAAATACCGTTAATTCGCTAAATTTATTTTTTATGAAAGTTTTTTAAGCCTTCTTCTAGGAAATTAACAAAATTAGAAACTTCCTTGTCGTATGCTTTGTTTTCTTTAGTCAATACATTTTCTTCTGCATCCATCAAAACATAATAAGGTTGTGCATTCATATTAAATCGAGTAATCTGATAATTCAAATTTTTCTTACCTAATGTTTTAAGAACGCGACCATTTTCGTCCGTTACCCATTCATCCTCCTCTAAGTCGATAAAATTAGCATCGGCATATAAGGCAACAATGACATAATCCTCAGTCATTATTTTCTTGACTTCAGCTGCATTCCATACGTTATTTTCCATTTCTCGACAGTTTGCACAAGTTTTTCCTGTGAAGTCCACAAAAATTGGTTTGTTCACTTTTTTGGCGTATGCTTTAGCTTCTTCTAAGTCGAAAAACCCGTGAAACCCGGTTGGTAAGTGCAGAATATCGCCGTGCTTTACTTTTCCTAAGTCCGAAGTGTGTGCTCCGCCTCCTGAGCCTTTATTTTCCACAATGATTCTTTCTATATCAAAATCTTGAGTTGTCATAGGTGGTAAATATCCCGAAAGGGCTTTCAATGGAGCTCCCCATAATCCGGGAATCATATAGACTACAAAAGAAAAAGTAACAATAGAAAGGAATAATCGTCCTACCCCAATCTTAGGCAAGTCGCTGTCGCCTTTAAACTTCAATTTACCAAGTAAATAGAATCCTAACATCGCGAAAACAACAATCCATAAGGCAAGATAGGTTTCTCTGTCTAAAAGTCCCCAGTTAGCTCCTAAATCCGCCATTGATAAGAATTTAAGACCTAATGCTATTTCTATAAAACCGAATACAATTTTAACGGAGTTAAGCCAGCTTCCGGATCTCATGTTCTTAAGAGCAGATGGGAACATTGCCAATAGCGTAAATGGTAAGGCAAAACCTAAGGCAAAACCAACCATCGACACAAAGAATATCATACTATTATCGGAACCCGAACTTAGCTCTATAAGTGCCGCTCCAAGGATAGGTCCTGTACAAGAGAAAGACACCAATACGGTTGTAAATGCTACGAAGAAAGTGCCTAAGTAGCCTCCTTTATCTGCATTAGCATCCGATTTATTTACTAACCAACTAGGAAGTGTTAATTCGAACATTCCAAAGAAAGATAGTGCAAATACCATAAAGATAACGAAGAACAAAGTATTAGGAATCCAATGTGTACTGATAATGTACATGGCATCTTTTCCAAGTAACAAGGTCAAAGCAAGTCCTAATATTGCAAATATAGCAACGATAGAGAATCCGAAAAAGTAAGCTTGCTTTAAACCTGCTGAGCGACTCTTGTTTCCTTTCATAAAGAAGGACACTGTCATTGGAATCATTGGGAATACGCAAGGGGTTATTAAGGCTAATAAACCGAATCCAAATGCAATCCAAAATTCAGCCCATAAACCTTTTTTCTTTTTGGTATCTTTTTTCGTTTCTTTTAATTCTGCTTTGTCTTCTTTATCGCCGGTTTCAGCTTTTTCTATATGCGTTTCTTCTACCGGCTCTTCCTTTACCTCAACAATCTTATCGGAAGCTGATATTTTAATATCAAAGTTTTTGCTAATAGGAACACACATTCCGTCGTCTATACAAGCTTGACCGTCTAAAAGCCCACTAATGGTATAATCCCCAACTTTAGCGACCTTAATTTTTTGCTTGAAAGTTGCCTTATCAGAAAACTGTTTAACATCAACTTTAAAAGTTTCGTCGTGTACAACATGAGGCTTTGGGGTTTCTTTTACTTTCCCTACCAACTCATAACTTTCGTTGGCTTTAAAATCAAAAAACAATGGAAGTGGTCCATTTTCCGGAGAATATACAGAATACAGATGCCATTTTTTTTCAATCTTAGCCTTAAAGACCAAATTATACTCTGTCTCGCTAATTCTTTCAGATGAGAAAGACCATTTTACCGGCTCAACAATTTGAGCAAACGACATAACAGTCAAAAATACGGATAAAAAGATAGTCCCTAAATACTTCATACTTTTCTTATTATAAATTAGATAATTCTTAAACAAGACGCAAAGATATGGATAAAACTTTAAAAAGCCCTCATAAGATTTGTTCAAATTCGGAGCAAAGGCTTTATCAACTATATAAACCGTAAAAAGCTTAATGATATTTCTTCGGCATCAAATAATTCTGAACGTAATCTTTTACGCCATCTTCCAAAGAGGTAAAAGGCTTATCGTAGCCTATGCTTCTTAACTTTTGCATATCTGCCTCGGTAAAATACTGGTACTTATCGCGAATATCTTCGGGGGTAGGAATAAACTCTATCTTTTCCGCTTTGCCCATCGCTTTAAA
>PDWI01010723.1_pt1 | contig 10197 bp, 10 predicted proteins | sample 1430891 | NCBI WGS metagenome assembly PDWI01 (sample SAMN01162508, study PRJNA174530) | Oral metagenome, whole genome shotgun sequencing project. | biome: Marine environment; feature: Marine mammal; material: Swab sample of the gingival sulcus; isolation source: swab sample of gingival sulcus... | reverse complement strand
AAAGCCGTAATCGGTAAAGGGATTGACGTATTTTGTGTGCATAACCTATTCCTTATTTCTTCTGCCATTTTTCGTATTTTACAATGCCCGTTTCGCTTTTGCTAGATAGCAATCTATTTCAATTTTTTTAAAAAATCAACCCACAAAATACGAAAACACAAGATACCCTGTAGGTACGATTAGCGTAGCGTAATCGTACGCATGCGAGTGTCTTGCTTGGATAGTGCAGGTAGGGTAGATGGAGCACAAGCGATATCCACCGTTCGCAGGCACCCAGTTTTCTGTTAAATTTTAAAATCCTGTGGCTGGTGGGTTACGTCCCTCACCTATCTGACGCGCTACGCGTGTCGATAGTTGACGGACTACACCCACCCTACGTGAGGTTTGTTTTTTATGATAAAAATTATTCAACTGCCGCTTTTAGGTTCAACCTAAGTGGGCAGCACGAAAAAATAAATGCTAATAAAATGACAGATGCTACCCACTAACACCATGAGGTGAAAAATGGCATGATTAAATTTCAAGCCCTTAATGGCGTAGAGCACCGCGCCAACGGTATAGGCAATGCCACCTGCAACCAACCAGTACAGCCCTTCCGTGGGCAACGCCGCGCTCAGTGGCTTGATAAAAAAGACAATCATCCAGCCCATAAACACATACATCAGCGTGGAGAGTAACTGATAGCGCCCCGTGAAAAATAGCTTGAGAGTGATGCCAACGCCAGCGAATCCCCACGCCAAGGCAAACACGCCCCAGCCCAGCGCGCCTTTGAGCGACAGCAGACAAAACGGCGTGTAAGAACCGGCAATAAACACGTAAATGGCCGCGTGATCAAACACCCGCAAACGACTGCGGCGCGCGGGTGCTTGGCTACTGTGGTAACAGGTTGATGCCGTAAATAGCACAATCAAACTACCACCAAAAAGGGCAAAACTGAAGATATGCCAGCCATCGCCATCAGCAATGGCGTGCTGTAGCAAAAAAATCAAGCCGATAACACTGAGTACCGCGCCAATGGCGTGTGACGCAATATTCAGTTTTTCTTCTAGGGGTGGGTAATACTTAACGGGTTTGCTCGGCTTCTCTTGTGTATTCGTCATGCTTGCTTATCTTCCTATTGTTTTAATTGAGTTATCGCAAAGCTTGCGACAACCCAATTAAAACCGCTCTTAAAACAGCCATTTTTTAATCATTGTCTCTTCAAAGCAATCGTGCAAAATTTCTCGACACCACGCTTCAACTGTATCTTGCTCTTCATATTCCTCGCAAAATTCTGACTGTACGAATATCAGACTTGCTTTTATATAATCGCTCACGCTATCAAAACATTTTGAAATACGAGGCTTTTCCTCACAATCAATATAAAAAGCTTCTTGGGTCTTGCTGTGAAAACACATCATATTACCATCGCTTAAACAATCACTAAAAACAATTAGATGAAGTGCTATTTCTTTCTCTGCCGAACTCAGTTCAAGCTCCTCTACAAAATTTTCTTGACAAAAATCATTGAACCAATTGATTTTTTCCAGTTTAAGCAAGGTCTCACCGATATTAGCAAGCCCGAAGTGTTTATAAAATAAGCGCAACTCATGTGGCAAGGCAACACCTAGTCTTTCCTCCAACTGGCGAATGGCACTCTCTGTTAAGGGTTCTGGTAAGTCACTACCCCAATTTTCAGCGTTGGTCTCTATGATTTTTCTTGCATTATTTTCCCAGTTATCCTCCCCAATTTTAGCGAAAGGAACAATGATTTCATCTTTTGATTTTATAATTAGCATAAATCTCGTCTCCGTTTTTTATTTTTACCACCAGAAACAATCTATTGTTTTTAAATTAATTGTTAACTCGAAAAATGTGTTAAACAGGATTGTAACAGTCTATAAATTGACAGTTTAGCGCGATATGGGCGTTGAGATGCGCGGCTAATGCTTGAATGCCGCCGCGCTCCGTGGCGTGATGTCCCGCGGCAAAGTAGTGAATGCCGTACTCTTTGGCTTCGTGGAAGGTTTTTTCAGACACTTCGCCGCTGACAAAGGCATCCGCGCCCTGTGCCACCGCTTGTTCGAGAAAGCCTTGTGCACCACCACTGCACCACGCCAAACGGCGAATGGGGTGTTCTCCCCCTTCAATAAGCAAAGGCTCTCGACCCAGCGTACGACTAATAGTTTGTGCAAAGGTCTGCGCGGATACCGCGGGCAACGCCCCCGTCCATAATAAGTCCAATGGCACGATGGGCGCGGGGTTTTCCACTTGCCACAGTTGCCCAAGTTGGGCATTATTCCCTAGAGTCTCGTGCCCATCAAGGGGCAAATGATAGCCATAGAGATTGATGTCATGAGCAAGCAAGGCTTTAATGCGGCGCTGCTTTATCCCCGTAATTGTCTGATTCTCCCCTTTCCAAAAATAGCCGTGGTGAACCAGTAAAGCGTCAGCTTGCGCCTCGATGGCACGTTCAATTAATGCCATGGACGCGGTAACACCGCAGACGACCGTTCGGATATCGGCGCGCCCCTCAACTTGTAAGCCATTGGGCGCGTAGTCTTTGTAGCTACTCACACTAAGCAACTTGTTGAGATAGCCTTCTAATTCGCGGTTATTCATAGTGATTCACGCTGAGTGCTGGGGCGATGAGGCCGTTACTGAGGGCGCAATTGATGATGAGTGGTTTGCGTGGCAAATTGTTCGCAGAAATTTAACAACTCGCCCTCAGCAAAGTGTTTACCAATCAACTGCATGCCTACGGGCAAACTCTTTGCCAAACCCACGGGGTGAGAAATAGCGGGAAAGCCTGCTAAATTGGCGGTAATGGTACACATATCGTCGTTATACTCACTTCCTTTACCCAAGGGTGGCGCAGTGGTCAGACTGGTGGGCAAGGCGATAACATCGACATCGACAAACGTTGCTCGCAAGTCGTTTAAAATAGCGCGGCGCATTTTTTGTGCCTTGACGTAATAGGCATCAAAATAGCCCGCGGAAAGGGCAAATGTTCCCAATAGAATACGGCGCTTGACTTCGTCGCCTAAACCCTCGGTGCGCGAGCGCGTGTACAAGTCATTTAAATCTTCAGGCGCTTGGGCGCGGTAGCCATAGCGCACGCCATCAAAGCGCGACAAGTTAGCCGAACACTCCGACGACGACAGCACATAGTAGGCAGCGACACACAATTCGGGGTCTGGCAAGTCAACATCGACAAAGCTAACGCCCAAATCTTGGTAGACTTTAAGGGCTTCGTCGTAACGCGCGCGCATCTCAGAGTCGGCAACACGCGCAAATAGCGAGCGCACCACGCCCACTTTTTTGCCTTTCAACGATTGTCCCAAGGCGCTGAGATAGTCTTCGCCCGCGCGTTGGACAGAGGTTGAATCTTTAGGGTCATAATGCGCGGTCGCCGTCAGGGCGATGGCAACATCTTCGGCACAACGGGCAAAAATCCCCGGTTGGTCAAAACTGGAGCCAAACGCCACCAAGCCAAAGCGCGACAAGCGCCCATAAGTGGGTTTTAAGCCCAACACCCCACAAAATGCCGCGGGCTGGCGCACTGAGCCACCCGTATCCGAACCAAAGGCCACGGGCACTAAGCCACTGGCCACCACCGCCGCGGAACCACCCGACGAACCGCCCGTGCAGTGCCCCGCATTAAAGGGATTGTGAACCGCGCCAAATGCCGAGGTCTCGTTTGTCGAACCCATGGCAAATTCATCCATGTTGGCTTTAGCAAGGCTAATCGCCCCCTGTTGTTGCATCAGGTCAACCACCGTGGCATCAAAGGTTGAGCGGTAATTCGCCAGCATCTTAGAGGCGCAGGTTGTCGGCGTGTCAATGACGTTAAAGTTATCTTTGTAAATAATGGGAATGCCAGCAAGCAAGGTATTGGGCAAATCCGCACGCGCTTGGGCGCGGGCAATGTCATCCGCGCAGTGCAAGACCGCGTTGCTGTCATCGCTGTGAGTTGCTGCCAATGCGGCATCGACCAATTGCGTGGCGCTGATAGCCTTATCATCCAACAATTGGCGCAACGCCTTAATGTTTTTGTAGCGAATATCCATGACTCTACTCCTCACTCAATCACTTTGGGGACTAAAAACAGCCCTTTTTCCACCAAGGGCGCGCCAGCCTGTAACGCTTCGCGGTCAATGCCCTTATCGGCAATGTCTTCCCGTAGCGCTTGGCTAATTTCTAATGGGTGATACAGTGGCTCAAGGTCAGCGATGTCGTCCATATTGACTTGGTCCAGTATTTCTAGAACGCGGACAAGCTTGTTTATGGTGACTTCACGCATTTGTGCATTGACGTTTAATTTGGCAAGTTTCTCCAAATCTTGTAAGGTTTTTTCGTCTATTTTCATGATGCCTATCAGATTAATAAAGTGGACAATTTTGTTTAATGTAAGATTTTAAGATGCGTTTTTCCCACAAAGCGCTATAATACGCCTTTTTCTCTTAAGCCCTTTTTCTCCTGAGCAGTGTATTATCCAACGACTGAGCGCAAAATACAAACTTTCATTTGTTGCATTGCTTGCCGCGGCGTTGACCGCGCCGATGTTGGGTCAAGTTTTTTTCAAAGGATATTAATTATATGTTTAAATGGTTCCGCAGTTTCTTTTCTAGTGATTTGGCCATTGATTTAGGTACGGCAAACACACTGATTTACTTAAGTGGTGAAGGTATTGTTTTAGACGAACCCTCTATCGTCGCCATTCGCCTACTACCCGACGGTGGCAAAGCGCCTGCGGCCGTTGGCGAAGAGGCCAAGCAAATGCTCGGTCGAACGCCCGCCGATTTAGAAACCATTCGTCCCATGCGCGATGGCGTGATTGCTAACCTAACGGCTACCGAACACATGCTCAACGAGTTTATTAAACGCATTCACAAGCGCACCTTGTCCATTTCCCCCAGCCCCACCGTGGTGGTATGTGTACCTTCTGGCGCAACCGAGGTGGAACGACGCGCCATTTTTGACGCCGCCCGTCGCGCGGGCTGTCACCCCGTCTATTTAGTCTCTGAACCCATGGCCGCCGCCATTGGCGCCGGCATGGCTGTTGACGAAGCCCGCGGCTCAATGATTATTGATATCGGCGGTGGAACAACGGAGGTCGGCATTATCTCGCTCAACGGCATTGTCTATTCCAATTCCGTGCGCATCGGTGGCGACAAATTCGATGAAGCCATTATCGACTACGTGCGCCGTCACTTTGGCGTACACATCGGTTTTCCAACGGCAGAACGCGTTAAAAAAGAGATTGGTTGCGCCTTCCCCAGCTCCGATGTGTACGAATTAGAATTGCGCGGGCTCAATCTGCAAGAGGGGGCGCCGCGCAGCTTTACCGTCAGTTCGGGAGAAATACTAGAAGCGCTACAAGAACCCTTAGCAGGCATCGTCAAAGCTGTTCGCAGCGCCCTAGAGCGCACCCCCCCCGAATTAGCCGCCGATATCGCCGACCGCGGTATTGTCGTCACGGGTGGTGGCGCACTGTTGCGCGATATCGATAAACTATTGATGGAAGAAACGGGGCTAAACGTTATCCTCGCTGAAGAACCCCTCACCTCGGTGGCCAACGGTGGCGGAAAAATTATTGAGCAGATTGACAGTCACTATGCCCTGCCCTTTATTTTGCAACACTAACTACAGTGATAGTTGCGACGATAACTCTCTGCTCATAATCTATCAGCAGTGCTTTTCCTTGTGACATCAATCAGTTTTTATGACTAAAAAATCGGTCAATATAGGCAGTAGCGGGCTAGTCGTCCTGACGCTCCTGCTACTCGTTCTCAGTGTGGTTTGCATGGTATTTGACTACCGGCAACAAATCCCTTTTGTACGCAATAGCATTGAAAATTATATCAGTCTGCCCATTAAAAAAGCCTCCTCGTGGCCAGATGGTCTAGGTAATAGCATTGCTTTGTTTTTTAGTGAGCGTGCCGATTTACAAGCAGAAAATCAACGCCTCAGGGAAGAGGTGATGTGGCTGAAAGCCAACCTTGCCAACCAAACCGTATTGGAAGCCGAGTACCGTCGCCTAAAAGGACTGTTTGAGTCCACGGTCACCCGCACGCGCCCCGTTATCATTGCCGAAGTATTGGACAGCCAGATTGATGCCAATAAGCACCAAATTGAAATCAATAAAGGTAAACGGGCTGCCGTCTTTGAGGGACAAGTCAGCATTGACGAAAACGGTGTGGTCGGACAAGTGACCAAAATCAGTGAGAATGCCGCCATTATCAGTTTAATCACCGATATGCGCCAGCGCATCCCCGTGTTTGTCGAGCGCAATCGCCTGCGCATGATTGCCCGCGGTAGCGGTAATCTTGGACAGCTGGAAATGGAATTTGTCGATAAAAGTGCCGATGTGCGCGTTGGCGATAAAATCGTCACTTCGGGATTGGGCGACCGCTATCCGCGCGGCTACGGCATTGGCGTAGTCACACACGTTGAGTCCTCGCCCGCCAACGAATTTATGCAGGTGTATGCCAAACCGCTGGCCTCGCTAGATAAAATACTTGAGGTTTTGCTCATTCAGCCCGTTTCAGCCGACTACATTGACGAACCTCTGCCTAGCAACACCGAGAAATAACCAACGAATTCCGCCATGACCCACAGCGATTACTCCCCCAACTACTCACAGCAATTCGTTGTCGTTTTTTTAATGATGTCCATTGCCTTCTACCTGCAAGAGTTGCCGAGTAGCAATGTTTTGCAAATGATACTGCCGGAGTGGCCTTTTATCCTGACACTGTATTTTGCCGTATCCACACGTTATATTTTTGGCGTGATTTCCGCCTTTATCATCGGCCTGATTCAAGATGTTTTTTTAGGTATCCAGACCCTAGGCCTACACGCAGGGATTTACGTGTTGGCAGCCTTTGTATTAATGGCGGGACGCATGCACTTTAAGCACATGAGCTTAGCTAACCAATCGCTGGTCATTGGCGCATTGGTTTTGATGAAACTGGTCTTGTTTACCCTCTATAACAGCGTGTTTTACTCCGTGTCTTCACATTTTTGGAGCGTGCTCAGCATACCGTTTAGCATCTTGTTATGGCCGGGCGTTCACCTGTTTTTTCAATTTTTTGCCGCCAAACACACGCCCTCATGATGGACTTTAGCCACTTAAAAAAGCGGGGAAAATCCCACCAATCCGCACCCGTATCGCGCAAGGGACAGGAGCTACAAAATCGCAGCCTATTTGCCAGACGCATGGTCGTCGTCTTGCTGGGTGTGATTGCTGGCATAGGCACGTTGCTTGCGCGGGCATACTATTTACAAGTCATACGGCATGGTTATTACCGCACGCGCTCACATAGGAATCGCGTCAGACTGCAAATTGTCCCACCGCTACGCGGCAATATTTTCGACAGAAATGGTACGCCGCTATCAGAAAATATTCTCAGCTACGACCTCATCGTCAATCGCGCCAAAACCGACAATGCCGATGCGTTAGTCAAAAAGCTTGCCAAGTACATGCGCTTCGATGACAGCGACCAAGAGCGCTACCAAACGGATAAAAAAAAGAAACGTTACAATCAGGACGTGATTGTTCGCCCCAATTTAAGCGACAAAGAAATGAACCACTTTTTGGTTGATCTGCACCTTTTCCCTGGGTTTGAGGTTGTGCCCTCGTACAAGCGCTATTACCCACACGGCGATTTAACCGCACATGTCGTCGGCTATATCAACAACATAAACAAAAAAGATTTATCCAAACTCGATCCGCAAGAGTACTCAGGCACTACGAAAATTGGTCGCACAGGCATAGAAAAACAGTATGAGAAACAATTACATGGAAAAGCAGGTTTTCGCCAAGCGGAAATGAGTCGCACCGGTAAGGTCGTGCGTGTGCTCGAACAAGTTGACCCCGTCCCCGGCTACGACCTGTATTTATCACTGGATTTAAACTTACAGCGCGCTATCCGCGACATTTTAGAAGATGCCAAACACGATGGCGCAGGCGTGGCTATCGACCCCAATAGTGGCGAAGTCTTGGCGATGTACTCCAATCCCAGCTTTGATGCCAATTTGTTCGTCAATGGCATCAGTCATAAAGATTACAAAACATTGCGGCAATCACCACGCAAAAATCTGTTTAACCGCGCCCTCAATGGCAATTACCCACCCGCTTCAACGATTAAGCCGATGATGGCACTGGCCGCGCTACACGAATACATTATCACTCCCGATATGACTGTTGAATGCAACGGCAGCTATCGCATCCCCGACTACGAATACACTAAGCGCTTTTATTGCTGGAAACGCAACGGTGGGCACGGCAATATGACGGCTTCGTCCTCCATCATTCAATCCTGCGATGTTTACTACTACAGCATTGGCAAAGAGTTAGGCATTACCCGCATCCATGCCTACTTGTCACAGTTTGGCTTGGGACACAAAACGGGTATTGACTTACCCAATGAATCGTCGGGAATTTTGCCCACCAAGGAATGGAAAGAGAAAAAATACCAAAAATCGTGGTTTATTGGCGACACCATTAATACCAGCATTGGGCAGGGCTATATGTTGACCACGCCACTACAATTGGCTTATTTTGCCAGCATTCTTGGCGCACAAGGCAAGCGGCACACCCCCCACTTTGTCACCCATTACCATGTACCGCTGACGGGGAAAAAAGTCAAAAAGTCATGGGCTCGCTTGCCCGATATACAGCAAAACAACCCTAACGCTTGGCAGATTGTTCACAAGGCACTTATTGCCGTTATGAGTGGCAAACACGGTACCGCGCGCAAAGTCAAAGTCAATCTGCCCTTTAAAATCGCAGGCAAAACGGGAACAGCACAGGTGTTTTCTTTCAAAGCTGGCAAGCGCACTAAAAAGGAAAACTTGGTGAAAAGATTGCGCGACAATTCGGTGTTCATCGCTTACGCCCCCGCGGAAAACCCCGTCATTGCCTTGGCCGTTATCTTAGAAAATGCAGGCGGGGGCAGTGAAGTCGCCGCCCCCGTCGCCATTAAAATGCTAGAGACCTATTTCAAACAAAACAAAAAAAACACAAAGCAGAAGCCGCCAACCAGCAACACGCACACTAAGGACAACAACGAGGCAGCCACATGAATATAAGTTACAGCGACATCGCGCCAACCGCCCAAGTTGAGAAACACCGCATTTATGTTGATATTCCTTTGCTGCTCATGATATTAACATTGATGACGGGCAGTTTAGCCATGCTTTATAGCGCCGCGGGTCTTAGCAAAATGACTGACCAAGCCGTACGCTTTGGCGTGGGGTTTGTGGTGATGGCTTTCGTGCTACTCATACCTAAAAATATCATTCGCTTTTTTACCCCAAGCTTTTACGTGCTCACCATTGTCTTGCTCGTTGCCGTACATTTTTTTGGCATCAGCGTCAACGGCTCCCAGCGGTGGCTCAACATTGGCATTACCCAAATTCAGCCTTCGGAAATTGCCAAGTTATCCATTCCATTAATGTTGGCCTATTACTATTACGCTCGCCCGTTGCCACCGCGCTGGTCAGACTTGTTCCTTTCACTGGTTATTATTTTTATTCCTGTGGGGCTGGTATTTCGCCAGCCCGATTTAGGCACGGCCATTTTGGTCGCTACTTCAGGGCTGATTTTACTCTTTTTAGCGGGTATTTACTGGCGCGTTATTATTGCCTCCATCGTCTTATTGGTCGCAGGTGGCCCTATTTTCTGGAATAATGGCATGAAGAGCTATCAAAAGGAACGCGTTATGACCTTTTTGAACCCTGAACGCGACCCCACAGGCGCAGGCTACAATATCATTCAATCGGAAATTGCCATCGGTTCAGGGGGGCTTGATGGGCGCGGCTATATGCAGGGCGTACAATCGGCTGAATTTCTGCCCGAGCGCACCACGGATTTTATTTTCGCTGTGTTTTCCGAAGAATTCGGATTTTTGGGGGTCTGTTGTTTGGTGGCACTCTACTGCTTAATTTTATTGCGCGGTTTTTGGTTGTCGGTCAAAATGACCGACAACTTTTCGCGCTTGCTTTCTGGTGCACTCATGGTCACCTTTTTTATCTACTTTTTTATCAATATTGGCATGGTATCGGGCATTTTACCCGTTGTCGGCCTACCGCTACCGCTCATGAGTTACGGTGGCACTTCCATTATGACACTGATGTTGGCATTCGGACTGATTCAAAATTTATACGGTTCTCGCCATATCGAAAAAAACAGAGGAGTACAATGAAAAACACGAC
>PDWI01010722.1_pt1 | contig 10198 bp, 7 predicted proteins | sample 1430891 | NCBI WGS metagenome assembly PDWI01 (sample SAMN01162508, study PRJNA174530) | Oral metagenome, whole genome shotgun sequencing project. | biome: Marine environment; feature: Marine mammal; material: Swab sample of the gingival sulcus; isolation source: swab sample of gingival sulcus... | reverse complement strand
ACCAAGAGGGACTCTTTTTCACTGACAACGTATTGCTTGCCAGAGATTTTTACGACTGCTTTCATTTGATTCCTCTATTTAATATTTTTCAATCTGTACAATTGTATCAGATCAGCACTAAAAGTTCAAGATGCTAGGCTAGAAAAGAGGCTGCTGTTATGGTTGCTGAGGCGGGTTCTGAGGTGGTTGTTGAGGCGGTTGTTGAGGCGGGTTCTGAGGTGGTTGTTGAGGCGGTTGCTGAGATGGCTGCTGTGAAGGGAACGACTTCTTATTAGGATTATTCCTACCGCCCGATTGACCGCCCTGAGGGTTACCGCCACCAACCTGGTTTGGCGGACCACCTCTAGCCAGCCTTCGCATCTCTGCCATAGAATTTGGATTCATACCAGCAAGTAACCTTCTGTCCGTTAGTATGTTGTTTGCCGTATTTGAGTCGATAGTTGATGAATCAGCCAGCCTGAGCGCATCACCAGACTGCCTGGACAACGCCTCCTCGCCCATCTTTTTTAACCCCTCTCTCGTCATACTAGCGAACCCCGCTTGGTCAACTCTAAAGTTGTCGGACTTTCCAGACTGAAAATGTTTCAAGGCGCCGGCGCCGACCTCGGCAATACCAGCATGGGTTCCTTTCATCGAGGCTAAGGCATCAGCCATTGATTGACTGGTTACGCCCTTGCTGTCGCTCTTCTGTAGATAATCAGCTACAATACCAGCTCCATACTCACCCTTACCGGCCAATTGCTTAGCAGCCAGCGCCTGAACGGCTGTGTTCTTGCTCTCCAAAGCCTTACCTAAATCACCGTTATACTGATAAGTTATAGCTCGCTCAGCTGCCTCGGCCTCTTCTTTATCTACCATAGCCTGCCCAGCAGCAGCTGTACGTTTACCGAACTGGCCAGATAGACGCCTACTAAACACTCCGTGAGCTTTAGATGCCGCAATGTTACCATACGTGAGCGGATTATACCATTTACCCTTATATACACCAGCCTGAATCTTGCGACGCTTCTGCGCCCGCATCTGTTTAGAGTAATCACTCATCTGACCAAGCGTCGACTCCTTGTAGCGATTCTGGGCAGCGCCGCCCATTTTGCCACTAATACCCTGAATAGCACCAGTTATAGCGCCGGCCGCTTCCATAGACTTCTTCATCACCGGCCAAACCAAGAACAGCGGCAAAATGGCCGAGATCGATGCCACTATCTGTAATACTATATCCTCATTGGTTTTACCGACCGGAGTCAAAACCGCCGAAGTCAGATGGCCAGCGCCGAACAGCAGGCCAACCACTGGAAATACCACCAGCATGCTCATAAACATCTTTTGCCATTTCTTGTACATACCCTCGGTGTTTGGTAGCGTCATAGCCAAAAACGCCAGCGGTGCCATAACTATCAGCATGACGATTAAAGCTTTACGGATTATCAGCAAAAAGCCGATTGTCAGGCCAGCTATCAAAGCCGCCAATATAGCACCACCCAAAAACGGCAAAGCAGCATAAAGCGTAACTCCACCAACAACGGCCAGTGCGCCCCAGGCAAACGTCAGGCCTAAACCATCTTTGGCGCTAGTAGCAGTCCAATCCCCCTTTGGTAAAGCGAAGTTTTCCTGTATACCAGGCGTATTAGCTATACCATCAAACAAATCTTTCACGGCATAACCCAGTATGTTCGACAAATCAACCGCCAACTGGCAGATAAAGAACGACAGGTTGACCAAAACCGCCGACACGAACAGCTTTTGTAGTATCTTTTTTATACCATAATTGCTGATTCCCATTCCAGTTATCTGTGAATATATAACTATCAAGAATATCAACACAAAGCCAGCATTGGCCAGGTTTCTAGCCACACCCCAGGCCTGATAAACACTATCGCCGGTCAGGCCAGGATCTATCTTGAGAAAGTTACTGGCCAAGAAAGCATAGGTTTGGTCAGCCACCCCTGCCAAAAAATCAATCGCCGGACAAACAATAAATCCAACACCCGATATAGCGCAGGAGATGACTTCGTCTTCGTCTTCGCCTTCATTTGCATCTACTCGATTTTCTTGGTCAGCACCCGCCTCCGCTTTCCCAGCATCAGTATTAGCATTGTTCTTCCTCCATACTGCATAAGCACCTGCGTTCTGATTGATCTTATTTATTATTTCTTCACATGTTATTTGACCACCGTCATAAGCCGATTCGATCCTAGAATCCGTTTTCTTAATTGCAGAATAAAAGTTCATCGGTTCAGCTATGGACTCTTCTTCATCATATATCTTTACACCCTCAAAATAGTGACTACTGCGATCCTTGCCATCATAGCCATCCCTACTGTCAATCTGACAACCATTAAAGAAGGTTTCTCTGTAGTAGATATACTTAGCAGCCGGAGTCATGCCTATGTTTTGGTTATTATAAACATTAGACCTGATGTGCTCCTCGGCTTTCGACCAGTTTAAGGGTCCAAACTGTCTCTCCTCGTATTTATTCAAAGCTATTTTTACGCAGTCAGAGTTTTCCTCCTCTTCTTGTCCCAATGCATTAACAATAATAGGCGTATCGATATCGCACAAAAACTGTACCGGATCATCAAAACCCCAGAGTTCAAGAGCGCCTTTTAGCCATTCGGTAGGAACAGCAGCATCGTTCTCGTATGCGCTACCACAATTGATCTCTCCGTTAACGCTAAGGTTATAATTGCCCAATATAATCTCTGGCTGTACACCGCCCCCCAAAAACGGAATAAGATCTGCAGCAGTAACGCGAACTCCACCATCCCAAAACCTAAAATTAGCAGCGTTGCGTATGGCATATATGCGATCTCCGTTGGCTCCGTCAGCGTAATTGTCCCCCCCTCTCGCTATACATTGCTTGAGCATATTAGCATAAACCCAAGATTTCGCCTGATCGGTTGGGGGCATCTTGTCGACCGATTCGGCCATAGTAGATGGTACATTGGCAAACAACACCAGGCCCATAACTAGAGCTAGCCCCAAACCAAAAGCGTGTCGCCAAATAAATTTAACTGTGTGGGACATATAATAACCGACGGCGTTCCAAACCACCGACAACTTTAGATAACCCAGAAACTTGCTTTGCCTATGCTTACCCATTACTAAACCCAGTTTAGCATAAACGGTTCTAAAAGCCCACGCCCTAAATAAAAATATTAGCCCGCCAAAAGCGGGCTAATATTAAGCGCCAATCATACAAGTCTTGCTGTTACTCGCTGACTATGTAGGCACGATCGCCCTTTTCTACAATTATAGCCTTATGAGTAAAGCTGCGACCATCAATATCGGTAATACCTGCTACGTCTGTGCCTAATTTTTTTGTGTTATTGTGATTTACAAAAGTAACCTCATAGACTTTTTTGCCATCGGTTTCCTCTAGTAGCGTACAGCTGACCAAAGTATTACGATACTGAAGCCCGCCTATGCTGTCATTATAGTATTCGTTCAATGCTCGGCTAAACATGACCATTTGCATCAATCTTATCTGGCTCTCCACAAAATCAACCACCTCATCGTCATCCTCCCAGCCAGGGCCAAACGCCACCATAGCAAAATCTGCAGAGATTTCTTCAGCGTACTTGCGATAAGCCGCATTGCTATCTTCTACGTTAAGATCCTCTGTCTGCTCTATTATCTCCTTTGTGGAGGCCGCATTTATCCAGTAGGTTATGAGTTTGGTATAAGCCTCGCCAAATTCTTCTGGAGTTAGGCCGGACTTGATACTATATTCTCGCTCTATCTCCTCTTTAGTCATCCGCTCATCGCGCATACCATCAATCGGATCTACCTCTGATGGCTCAACTTCAGCAGAAGTTTCAGCACCTGATGGTTCTTCCGCCGATGTCTCGCTACTTGAAGTCTCCGCCGCTGAAGTCTCAGTCGTTTCACCAGGTGTTTCTGGCGCAGTTGCGGCTGGCTTAGTTTCTGGAGACTGAGACTGCTCACTCTCAGCTGAACAGGCGCTCAAGCCAAATAGTGTAGATGCGGTCACACCAAGACCGACAGTCGCCGCCAGCATCTCCTTGGCTCTTTTCTTAAGTTCTGGGGATTTCTTCATACTCATAAAATTTTCCTTTACAATTAATTAGTTATTTTACCTATTTTCCCCTTCAGTATAGCACATTTTATCAAAAAAGTAAAGTATTACCTCGAGCTTTATTAACTTTGCGACAGATGTCGCTCTAGCTGAGCTAGCATTTCGTCGGTGAATTTGATGTCTTCGTTAGAAAATCCAAGTTCGGTATGTTCACCCCACAGCTCATAGTTGTCACTATGAAAATCAGAGCCGCCAGTGATCAACAAGCCATTTTTATCGGCAAATTCTGAAAATTCTTTGACCATATCGAAGCGCTTGTCGCCGTTGTTTTTACCGTATTGGATGTTGATAGCTTCAACCGCGTCCAATCGATTTCTCAATATCAACTGGCACATTTCATCAAACGAAAAGCCCTTCATGACGTTAAAGCTCGGATGAGCGCAGGACGCTATACCGCCAGCCTGGTGGATCAAGTCCACTGCCTGATCGGCGTGCAACCGCGCCTTATTTTCAACAAAAGCCGGACAACCCTTGATGATCCACTGCTCGATGAACTCGCCCTGAAGCGGTATCTTGCCCTGATGATGTTTCTTTAGCACTGCTTGGTTATCTGGATTGGCCAAGATATCTCGAGCTATGTGCGCTTTAGTGATTATCTCACCCGAATCAAGCAACTTTTGAGTTCTCAATACAAAACCAAATTTTTATAATTTTTCCTCAAATTCAAAAACCGCTGCTTCTCTTTGTTTTCTTAGCTCAGCGCATTTATCTCTTAATTTGCGGTTTTAGGATCGATAAACAGCCCCAGAACATGAACTTTCTGACCAGTTTGCGCATCAACTGTCGAAAGCTCGATGCCAGGTATCAAGCGAATACCTAGTTGCTCAGCCAGCTGAAATAATTCATCATTATAAGCATCAACCGTATCATGATCGGCGATGACGATTGTTTTCACGCCCCTCTGTTTGGCGATCTTCAAAAGCTCCTCTGGCGAATAATCACCATCAGAAAAGTTAGTATGGGTGTGTAGGTCTATCATCGCTACATATTTTCAAACATGTCGTTGTTGGCTTTCAGCCAGCCTTTTGGTGAGCCGCATTCCATATACTGGCCCTTGGCTTCACCGACGGCTATTTTGCCGCCCTTTTCGACGTAGGCGTTAATGGCATCGGTTAATTCAAATTCACCACGCACTGGATTTGCCGGCAAAGTTCGAGCCAGCTCGAATACCTCTTTGTTCAATATATAAAAACTAGAGTTAGATAAATTGCTTGGCGCTTCCTCAAGCGTCGGTTTTTCAACAATGCTCTTGAAATTGCCCTCACTATCAACGTCGACGATACCAGTTAGCGGTATGAAATCATCATCAACTGGGTTGCCTAGTAAACCAGCTTTGAGGCCACGACTTTTAACTAAGTCGGCTAGATCGGCCGCGTTTGAGCCGCCATCTTGGCGCCAGAAGAACTGATCGCCCATGATAACAAACGCCATTTCGTCATCGTCAATAAACTCGCTAGCCAAGCCAACCGGCACACTAGTACCATAGCCACCAGCGCTCGACTGAGTCAAAAAGTGAACCGCCACGCCTTTGAGTGGCGCCACCATCGGTAGTTTATCGGCCTTGCCGGCCCTCTTTAGATAATCATTCAAGCGAATATTAATACCATAATAATCCTGTAGCTGCGTACTCTGCTCACCAACCACAAAATAAATGTCATTAACACCAGCCTTGATCAGATCTTGAACAATGTAGTCAATCACCGGCTTCATGCCAACTGGCAACATACATTTTTCAATTGATTTCGTGATTGGCAGCATACGAGTGCCCCAACCTGCCACTGGGATGATAGCTTTTGTAATCTTTCTCATGTCAAGAATTATAACAGATTACTTACCAGGTTTTGCTGAAAGGTTGTAACTAGGCTTTTTGTAGCCGTTGGTTAAGCCCTGGACTACCATACCCGCACCAACGATCACTGCTGCTAATGCAGCCAAGATATTGACTATCGGAATCAGATAAAGCACCAATACGATAGCTGAACCGATTAACATCCTAAGTATGACATTTTTTACTGGCTTGGCCACCAGCGAACCAACAAAGTAGGCAAAGAATGGGCCACTAAGCATGACTAGCAATAGCCAGGCGAAAATTAGCGCAAAGCCTATAGGCAGACCAACTACGCTGAACATAGCTATAATCGTCACAATCGGTAGTACAAATACGCCCAACATGCCGAACACTATAACGTTGGCTGTTTTTTGACCAACTAGATCTTTTGATCGCTCCAAAAAGCGCGGTATGATTAACGCAATTATTAACGAGAACAGACCCATTGACAAAATCGTAAATAGCACATTCATGACATAATCGCCATCGTCTAATTTCATGTCGGCCTGGTTCTCTACTTGGTTGAATACTACTTTACCAGAGTTGGACTGAATCGGTAATTTCTCTGCTGATGCATAAAAGACATCGCCTTGGAAATTTCCGCTAACGTCAACTCTATCAAACGCTATATCACTAACACCCTTGACTTGACCGGTTAGCGTAAGGCTCTCACCGCCAAATCGCAAATTTTTAACAACCGTTCCGTTTATATCAAGGTTCTGAGCAGCACCGTTTAGGTCTCCATCAACTGTAGCGTCTTTACCGAGAGAAACTGATTGACCGAATACACTCAAATCGCCACCAATTGATTGATCTACGGTCAATATCTGAGCAAACGATCGAACGTCATCACCGACTGTACCGCTAATAGATATAGTTTGAGCCGCGCATAGCACATCGCCGTCAACTTTGCCGATAATTTCAACTTTTTGAGCCGCACAATACAAGTCGCCCCTGATCTCGCCCTCTATCCTGACGGTCTGACCGGCCGCATAGAACGAGCCCTCGTGTACCTTATCTTTCGCAACAACCACCGAATTGCCGACTACACCGTTTAATGACCAACCACCGCTAGCGGCATAGGCCACGCCCGAAGTCAACAGCAAAGCGGCGGCTATGCTGAGTAAAAGTTTTTTCATAATAATCCTCCCCGTTTATAACTGGTTTAGATTATACCACTAGAGTTTGAACCCTATCAAGCCTAGTCGTTGTCAGTCGCGCTCCACAGCTGAGTGCCCGAGTCTTCACCGTCATCATCCAGATGAATCGCTTGCGGCTCGTGCTCTTCAGCTATAATTTCTTCTCTCAGACCGTCGGCCAAAGGATCGATCGGTTGAAAACTGACTTTTTTGCTAAATAATAGTGTTTTTATAAAATTTTTCATGTTTGTTTTAGATTAGCTTATACTTCTATATTAGCACTTATGCTAAAAATTGTCAAGTAGCTTGCGGGTGTGATGCTGGTTGATACCGTTGGTGATGTTGGTAAAGCCAGCCTCTCTTAAAAACATATCGCAAGTGTTCGACCGAGCGCCACTGATACAATACAGGATGATCCGAGTGTCTTTAGGAAAATCGCTCAGATGCTCGACAAATTTACCGCTCATAAAATCAGCTGGCGGTATGTTGATGGCGCCATCGACATGATCGCGCGCGAACTCGAATGGTTCGCGCGTATCGATCACTACTGTTTGTGTAGACATATGCCTAGTACCCCCTCTTCGACCTTAACTTCTGAGCTGTTTTCTTCTGACTGACCAAATTTAGCCAAAGTTTCAGCTTGGATAGTTTCGGCGTGTTCATCGATAGCCTGTTTCAGCTGTTCGTCAGCGGTTTCAAGTTTGAGGACTATGCGGTCGTCGACGTTTAGGCCAGCCTGCTTGCGAGCTGATTGGACGTGTCGAATGACTTCGCGCATCAGGCCTTCGCGCTTCAGTTCTGGCGTCAGCTGTTCGTCAATAGCCAGTTCCTTACCAATTTTGACTGCTTTGACGTTTAGCTCGTCGAGTAGTATCGGCTCAAAGTCAAATTCCTTGCCAGTTTCTGGTACAGTGACGCTAGCCAGTGGCTGGCGAACTTTCAGACCAGCTTTGGCGCGCAAACTCAAACCCTGATTGACGTATTCGCGCAGGGCATCCATCTCGTTCATGACCGCTTCGTTGACTTCACCACCAGGTAGCCAATCTTTGAGGTGGATTGATTGTTCGTCGCCAGTGAGTTTTTGGTGTAACTCCTCAGCCAAAAACGGCGTAAATGGCGCTAATATGTAGCTCAGACGCACTAATACATAGTGCAGTGTGCGGTAGGCGTCGTTTTTGTCGCCATCATCCTCGCTCTTCCAGAAACGTCGGCGCGAGCGGCGCACAAACCAGTTGCTCGCGTCGTCGATGAACGGCAAAATCGGCCTGAGGGCTGCCTGTAGGTCGTAGTCCTCGGTGTATTTGTCGACTTCGTCGGCCAGCTGGTGAACTCGACTGACGATCCAGATGTCGAGTGGATTGGCCAACGAACCTTCGGCCAGCGGATCGCTAAGCTTTCCATCATACTCCCACTTATCAACCTCGGCATACATCGTAAAGAAATCGTACATATTCCAAACCATGCTCAGTTTTCGCGCCACAACACTAACATCTTTGTCATCAAGTGCATAATTCTCACCATTCAATAGCGGGCTCGACAGTAGCAAAAAGCGGAAACTATCTGATGAATATTTATCCATTAATTCCATCGGCGGCGTGTAATTTTTAAGCTTTTTGCTCATTTTCTTGCCGTCAGCCGCATTGATAAACCCAGTACAAACCAGGTTTTTCCATGGCGCCTTGCCAAACAAACCGACATTGACCGCCATCAGGCTGTAGAACCAACCGCGCGTCTGATCGATGGCTTCGATGATGAAATCGGCCGGGAACATTTCTTCGAATTTCTGCTTGTTTTCAAACGGATAATGGAACTGCGCAAACGGCATCGAACCCGACTCAAACCAGCAGTCCAGCACCTTGCCAATATGGCGCATTGTCGCGCCGTCATGCTCAAACTCGATATCCATCACCTGCGGCAGATGGTAATCATCTAGCTTCTGGCCAGTCGCCTGCTCGAACTCGTCGTAGCTGCCAAATACTTTTATGACCTCTACACCATCAGCCGTTTCGCCTTTCCAAACCGGAATCGGCGTTGCCCAATAGCGATCACGGCTCAGATTCCAATCCGGCGCCTGCTCGATAATGTTATGGAAACGCCCTTCTTTGAGCGACTGCGGCGTCCAGTTGGTAGCATCGGCTTGCTCGAGCATCTCCTGCTTCTGGCCCTGAATATCCATAAACCAGCTCGGATGCGCCCGATACATCAGCTTGGTACCGCAGCGATGACAGTGCGGGTATTCGTGGCGGACATATTCGATCTTCAACGCTCGACCGTCGGCTAGCAAGGTTTTGGCGATGGTTTTGTTGACCTCCCAAATGTTTTCGCCCTCCCACGGGCCTTCGGTGTAATTGCCATCGCCATCAACCAACGAAACTATTGGCACGCCCTGCTTCTTACAGAGTTCATAGTCGTCTTCACCATAGGCTGGTGCTTGGTGGACGATACCCGTACCATCGGCCGTGGTCACGAAATCAGCCGCTAGCACGCGATGCGCTTCGGGACCGTGATTGATGAATAATGGCTCGTATTTGCGGCCAACTAAGTCTTCGCCATTGACTGTCTTTAGTACTTTGTACTCCAGCGGCTGGTGCTTTTCGTCCTGCATGACACGCCCCAACGCTTCGGTCGCTACATAAAACTTCTTGCCGCCGTGTTCGATCAATGAATACTTTTCGCTCGGGTTGACCGCGGCGGCCGTATTGGCCGGCAACGTCCACGGCGTCGTCGTCCAAGCCAGCAAGTATTCGTCACTATCAACCAGCTTAAAGTACACAAACACACTCGGGTCGGTGTCGGTTTGGTAGCTATTCTCCATAGCTACTTCCGATTTGGAGATCGGCGTGGCGTCTTTTGTACAGTAGATTAGGATTTTTTCACCTTCATAGATTTTGCCTTTTTCGTACAGCTCTTTAAACGCCCACCAGATGGATTCCATATACTCTTTGTCCATGGTCTTGTAGGCGCCCTGAAACTCCACCCAGCGACCCAGGCGCTCAATTGTGTCCTCCCACTCAGTGCCGGTTTTGACCATCGACCGGCGGCAGGCTGTGACGTATTCGGGAATGCTGATTTTGTCGCCGATTTCTTTTTTGTTTTTGATACCGAGCTCTTTTTCGACGTAGACTTCGGCCGGCA
>PDWI01013991.1_pt1 | contig 10200 bp, 13 predicted proteins | sample 1430891 | NCBI WGS metagenome assembly PDWI01 (sample SAMN01162508, study PRJNA174530) | Oral metagenome, whole genome shotgun sequencing project. | biome: Marine environment; feature: Marine mammal; material: Swab sample of the gingival sulcus; isolation source: swab sample of gingival sulcus... | reverse complement strand
AGAAAACGATGAAAGGCAACGAACTATTGAAAAAATAGAAACACGTTTGAGTGTCCTTGAACAAAATCAATATAAAAAATAAAAATATGTTACCGGGAGTAAAAATAAAAATATTAAACGGTGCGCTTGGTTCAGCACCCGGAACCGCAGACGGAATAGCAGCAATGTTATTATCAGGAGTTGCAGTTGCCGGCAAAATAGAACTAAACGAGCCTAAACAAATTTTCAGCCTTGCTGATGCAAAAGATTTGGGAATTACAGAAGATTATGACACAAACAATCAGACCGATGTTTATTTTCAAATTAAACAATTTTATGCCGAAGCCGGCGAAGGTAAGGAACTTTGGATTATGCTTTTTGATAAAAGCGTAACAATGGGGCAAATGACAGACATTGGCATTGCCGACAATGCAGTAAAATTACTTAATGCCGCAAAAGGCACAATAAGACTTCTGGGTGTAGGCAGAGTGCCTGATGCCTCTTATCTTCCTACCGTAAGCGGCGGTTTAGATGCTGATGTTTGGGACGCTCTTAACAACGCACAACAGTTGGCAAATAATTATGCTGAAAAAATGCGCCCTTTGCGTGTGATAATCGGCGGCAGAGCTTGGACGGGAAAAGCAGGAGATTTAACAGACCTTACGGGTTTTGACAAAAACAGATGCGCCATAACTCTTACGGGACAAGGTGCAGGCATGGAAGATGCAAACATCGGTATAGTACTCGGAAGGCTGGCAAAAGAGCCTGTACAAAGAAAAATCAGCCGTGTAAAATCGGGTTCATTGGCTTTGTCTAAGGCTTATCTTACAGACGGAGGTGATGTAGAAACACACGAAAATGCTTTGGATTCCATACATGATAAAGGCTATATTATTTTTAGAAGTTTTGAAACCAAAGCGGGTTGGTTTTTCAGCAGCGACCATACTGCAACAGCCAATACTGATGATTACAAGTTTATTGCAAGGGGCAGGGTTATAGATAAAGTTATGCTTATAGCTTATTCTATTTTTGTAAAGGAGGTTGATGATGATATAAGTCTAAATCCTGACGGCACTTTACCGGCAAGCTACATAAAAGCATTACAGGGTGAAATTGAAAGAAGCATTAACCTTTCTATGACGGCAAAGGGAGAATTAACTGCCGTAAGTTGTGAAATAGACCCAAAACAAAATATACTTGCAACAGACGAATTAAATGTAAAAATATCGCCAATTCCGACAGGCTATTCAAGTGCGATTAACATTGAAATAGGATTTAAGAACCCTTTAAATAAAAATTAAAAATGAGCAGTTTTAATACAGAAGAATACGCATGGGCAGATGTTGAAATTTTTATGCTCGGCAGAAAAGTAACAGGTGCAAGGGGTTTAAAATACAAAATCAGTCAAGAAAAAGAACCGATATATGCTGCCGGTGATGAGCCGAGAGGTATAGGCAGAGGCAATAAATCCTACGAAGGAACTTTAACTCTTTTAATGAGTGAACTTAATGCCTTAGAGCGTGCAGCAGGCAAAGGCAATGATATTACCGATTTAAGAAATTTAAGCATAACGGTTGCTTATGTTCCCAAAACGGGCGGAGTGATAACTACCGACATTATAGAATATCTTGAATTTACCGAAAGCGAAAAAGGTTTAGAGCAGGGCGATAAATACGGTGAGGTTTCTTTACCTTTTATTGCACTTGGAATTAAGAAGAACGTATAAACAATTGGATATGAAAGTGGACAGGGGCGGGTATTTGTTTTTATAAATTAAATAATGTTAAAATAAACTAAAGATGAAAGAAGTAACACAAACGCAAATAAACGAGTGGAAAAAGAAACACGGCAATGTATATCTGTTAGAAGTTGAAGGCAGAAAGGCTTATTTAAAAAGTCCTGACCGTAAAACACTTGGATATGCCGGCAGTGTGGGGCAAAAAAATCCCATGAAGTTCAATGAGATTATGTTGGAAAACTGCTGGCTCGGTGGAGATGAAGAAATAAAGACTAATGATAGTTTTTTCCTTGCTGCGGCAAGTAAATTAGCGGAGCTGATTGATGTAAAAAAAGCCTCGCTGGTAAAGATTTAGAGGCTGCCGAAATTAGCCCGGAGGATTGGCTTCGTAAACGTAACGCTCAATTGCGATATTATATGCACATAGCCAATCCCGACAGCCTTAGTGATGTGGAATGGGCTATGAGGGTTAAGGAGGTGGATTGGTTGATTAAAGATGAAATGCAATCTTTATCAAGGTGATACGCTTTTTAAAAAAACAACTACAGCTGTCAATACAAATAAAAACGATAATATTTGAATTACATCTTTTCGTTGTTTCGGTGTGCCTTTTATAAGTAAACTTACTATGTAAAAAGGCAAAGCTAATACAATTAGCAATGAACCTAAGCCTTTAAATACATTTGATGCGTATTTCAACAAGGCTACAACAATAATATAAACAAGAATATATCCTATCATGTCTGAAATATTTGAATACGTACTTTCTTTACAAGACAAGGTTTCTGCAAAATTACAAAAAATTGGCTTTAATAGCGAATTTGCATTAGAAAAATTTGCAAACTTACAGAAATCGGCACAAAAAACAGATAAGTTAATGAATGCCATGGGGGGTTCCGTAGGTGCTTTGCGAGAAAGATTAAATTTATTGAGACAAGAACGAGATTGGATACCTCAGAAAAATATAAACGATATACGTAAATACAATTCTGAGATAAAGAAGTTAGAAAAGCAGATACATAAATTAGAGACTATTAACGGGAGTAAGCTGAAAACATGGACAAAAGATGCTTTTAACAGTATTCCGGGTGTGGGTGTAATCAACCCTGTAACAGCAGTAGGGGCGGCAATGGCTAAAAGCGGAAGCGTGGCACTGTCTTTTAGCGAGGGCATGGCTAAAATTAATACAACAGCTCAACTAAGTTCCGAACAGTTGGCAGGTTTAAAAAAGAACTTGATAGATATTGGTGTTGATGCCGGTGCGGATTTAGCCACTGTGCCTGATGCTTTTGAGAAAATACTATCACAAACGGGCGATGTGGCATTATCGCAAGATATATTAAAATCAGCATTAAAAGGTTCAAAAGCAGGCTTTACAGATACTACGGTGGTTGCTGATGCCTTGTCTCAATCATTATCTTTGATAGGCAAAGAAAATACTAATGCACAAGAAGTTTTAGATACTTTTTTTGCTGCTAAACGGGTTGGGGCAGGCGAATTTAAAGACTTTGCAAGATATATGCCCGGACTAATTGCTTCGGGGCAGGCTTTGGGTAAAGGTTTCAAGGAAACTGCGGGCTTGTTTTCATATATGACAGGAAAAGGACAAAGTGCCGAACGTGCAGCAGTTCTCATGGAAAATGCTTTTTCTGCTTTGGGCAAAAGCGACATAACCAAAAAATTACAAGAAGTAACTATTGATGTTGTGCAAAAAGACGGCTCGGTTGAAAAGAAAAAAATTGAGGTGTTTGATAAAAATGGTTCAATGCGCAGAATAGATGAAATATTTGCACAGCTACACACAAAACTTCAATCTTTTGGCAAAGATGATAAAGCAAAAATAAATTTTCTTGAAAAAATAGGACTTAAAGACAAAGAAGCAAGGCAAGCATTTATGATACTTGCAAGTGATGCAGGCAAACTTAAAAATACCATAAACGAGGTTTCAAACAGTGTTGGTGAAACTGACAAAGCATTTAAAAATGCTCAAACTCCCATGATGAAGTTGCAAAAATTGTGGAGCAAGGTACAAGAAGCAATGATAGCTGCCGGAGATACTTTAATAGTGTTCTTAACCCCTGCTTTTGATGCTTTAAGTTATGCGCTAAAACCTGTAATTGATGCTTTAAAGTGGACTTTTGAACTGGTTACTGATAATAAAGACGTAATGGGCTTACTTGCTCACATAGTTGGAGTATTAACAGTTCTTTATAATGCTCAAACTATTGCATTGAAGTTAAAAACTTTATGGAGCAAACGTTCTGTCTTCTGGGATAAGTTGCAGGCATTCTGGTCTGGAATAGTAGCTGTAAAACAAGGTATTGTAACCGGCACGACATATCTCTGGACTTCTGCTACTACTGCCTTAAATGCAGTTATGGCGGCTAATCCGATAGGTGCTGTAATTACTGCTATTGTAGCTTTGATTGCAACAATTACTCTTGTGATACTTAAATACGATGAGTGGGGTGCAGCTTTGAGTTTTTTAACAGGTCCCTTTTTTGTGCTTATAAATATGATTGAAGCATTTAAAAGGCATTGGGATAGTGTAAAAAACGCATTCAAAGACGGCGGATTAATCAAAGGTGTTATCAGAATAGGAGAGGTTATATTGGACGCATTGTTAATGCCTGTACAACAATTATTTGGCTTACTCGCAAAGATACCCGGTTTGGAAATTTTTCAGGGTGGTGCAGACTGGATAAATGCACAAAGAGAAAAGCTGAATTTACTTACACCCAAAACAGAAACAGGCGGCAAAGCAATAGATATTCCAACCTTAGATATTATGTATGGTATGCCGGGTCTTGGAGATGCTAAAGCAATATTAGACGAAGCGCTTGCAAGAAAAAAAGCAGGCATCAAGAACAAAGAAGTACTTGAAATTATAAATAAACCGAAAGATAAAACCAATGAATTAAACAGCAGTCTTGAAAAAACAGACCGAAAAGATGCGAAATTCAGCAATAATATAAGCGGTGTAAGCACCGAACAGGGTAAAAGTACGAATATCAGCATTAAGTTTGATAAGCTCGTGGAAAACATTGTGATAAATTCGACAACATTAAAAGAGGGAGTAGATGATATGAGACGGCAAGCAGAGGAGGCTTTGTTGAGTGTAATTAATAGCGCAAATACATATAATTATTAATCATGGAAATAGATTTATTAAAACTTTACGGTGATGTGTTTGGCTATGTCGGTTTGCCTTTTCCGCTTGGTGATTTAAGCATTAATTTGCCTAATGTAAAGACTATCGGTGAAGCTATTATCGGCAAAAGTGATATGCTCGGCAGGGCTTATTTTATGCCAATTCAGTTGAATGGTAAATGGTTGCCTAATTCGCCAATGATGACATTAACTGCTGAAAAACGCATAAAAAACACATCTATTGCGGGTGGAAACGGCAGCATAAAGGAGTTAATAAGTATTGATGACTATAAGATAAATATAAAAGGTTTTGCAATCAACAAAGAAGAAAACGACTATCCTTATGAAGAAGTGGAACTGCTAAAAGATTTATTTGAGTTAAACAAGTCGCTGCCCATATTGAATGATTTGTGTCAAATTTTTGAAATTAATAATGTCGTAGTAACATCGCTTGAATTACCCGAAATGAGAGGGCAGAGTGTGCAACCTTTTATTATGAATTTAATTAGCGATGATGATTTTGATGTTATAATAAATGAGTGATGTATAGCTTAATAGGTGGCGTAAAATTAAAAATAGGAAAACTTACATTTGATAAACTTATTAATTGTAAGATTGAAAAAAGCACAAGATTATTGAGCAACACGGCTATTGTTGAACTTCCTTTATCTGCGGTTTTTGAAAACACAAGGCGCTTATCGGTTGCCGGCAACATTAAAAAAGGGGATAAAGTAATTATTGAACTTGGTTACGATGGCGAACTTATTAAAGAGTTCGAGGGTTATGTTACAGATATTAAGGACAAAGATAAAACCGTAATTACTTGTGAGGATAATATGTATAAGCTGCGTAAGCAGGTTGATAACAAGATGTTTAAGAAGGTTAAGTTAAAACAGCTTGTTGAATATATTGCAAGTGGTTTTGAGTTAAGCGGCGATTTACCCGATATAGAATTTGAAAAATTTGTAATAAAAAATGCAACTGCTTTACAAATATTGCAAAAGATTAAAGATAATTACGGATTAATGATTTTTCTTGACAATGAAAATAAATTGTTTGTCGGTCTGTCCTATACCTATAAAAGCGGCAAGGTAATTTATAACTTACAAGAAAACATACCGGAAGACGGAAACAATTTAAGCTACAAAAACAAAGATGATATTAAGTTTAAAATTAAGGCTGTTTCTTTGCTGAAAGACAATAAAAAACTTGAAATTGAGGCAGGCGATAATGAGGGTGATTTAAGAACCTTGTATTTTTATAATATTACAGACGAAGGCAAATTAAAGGAATTGGCAGAACAGGAAATAGAAAAGTATAAATACACAGGATATACAGGAACTTTAAAAACTTTCGGATTGCCTTATGCAGCTTTTGGTATGGTGGCTAAAATAAAGGATAAAAATTATCCGGCACGTGAAGGCAGTTATTATATTGAGGGTATAAATATTGAATTTGGCGACAATGGTTTCAGTCGTAAATTGGAATTAGGAATAAAGCTATGAGTAGAACAAGAGAGGAAATATTGCAAGGACTTAAAAAACTATCTGTACAAAAAAGTATTAATGTGCCTGCAAAAGTCAAAGCAGTAAACGAAAAGGAACAAAGCTGTACGGTTGAAATTGACAATATAGAGTATGAAGATATAAGGCTTACATCGGTGATTGATAATGATAATTCAGAGCACAGCTTTGTAGTTCCCGTTGTCGGTTCTTGGGTAATTGTGGCATTTGTGGAAAATAGCGAGACCGATGCTTTTGTTATTGCTTACAGCAAAATTCTTAAACTAATTTTAAATGCTGATTTAATAGAGTTTAATAAAGGTGAGTTTCATGGTTTGGTTAAAGTTAAAGATTTGACCAAAAAACTCAATACCATAGAGAAGGATATTAATAATTTAAAGCAAGCATTGTCAACTTGGGTGCCTGTACCGCAAGATGGTGGCGCAGCTTTAAAATCGACAGTAGCAAGTTGGGCAGGTCAAAAGTTACAGGAGACCAAACAGAAAGATATTGAGAACGAAAAAATTAAACATTAAAAGATGCAAGATATTTTATTGGATAAGGACGGTGATTTAGATTTTGTTAATGGTGATTTTAAAATCGGAGATGCCGTATATCAAGATGTGCAATTACTCTTAGCAACAACTGCGGGCGGTTTCAGGCAGTACCCGCAATTCGGAATGGATTTAATAAAAGAAATTGAAAATGACAGGGCTTTTAGCTTTAAGGCAGAACTGAAAAAGCAGCTGAAAAGCGATAATAAAAAAATTAAAACATTTAATATTACCGACGGTAAACTAAATATAGATGTCGAAGAATTATAAAATAACAGTACAAGCGGGGCAAAATATAGCAGATATTGCAATGCAAGAATTTGGCAACATAGATGCTTTGTTAAAGCTATGTTTAGACAATGGGCTTGAACTTGGTGCTGATATAGAACCGGGCATGGAGTTAATAATAAATCCTGCTCACAATTTAAACAAAAAAGTTACAGCATACTATAATAATAAAAAACACAAAGTTGCAAGTGGCGAGGTAATGCCTGTATGGATACTGCAAACAGGCTTTTGGAGAGACAAAGGAATTTGGATAGATACGGCAAAATGGATTGATTAAACAAATATATAAAATTAAAAATTTAAAACTTATGGAAAAAATTAAAAACGGAGAAAGAGGGGAAACAGTAAGAGGGAAATTAAACACTCTTATAGAAAGTCATAATACTTTGGAAAACGTACCTGCGCAAATTGAGGCGCAAACAACTATTATGGAGAATGCAGCAACTGCTTGTAGTGATAAGGCTTCTGCTATTCAATCAAAACTTGATAATATAGATACTATAACTTTAAGCAACTCCGAAAAGTTAGATAGCTTAGTGAATAATAATCAGACTGCAGGAAGTTCTACTGTGATTGAACAAATCAATAGTCATGGGCTTGATATGAAAGTGTCTTTAAACGAGGAAATCGGTGCTTTAAAAGATTTTATAGCAACTGAGTTTGAAGCAGGTTCAGGTGAAGTGACTGGGGAATTAGGTAGAGTTCACAATGCACTGGACGCCAGATTAGAGCAAATAATTGGAATTCTTGAGGGTTATAATCAGAACATCAATTTAAGTATCGCTGACCTTCGTGCACTTGTAGATGATAAAGCGGCTGAAGCCAAAGGCTACATAGGCTCGGATTTGACAAATGTTAGTAATCAGGTATACAGTTTAGCTGAAAAAGTAGACCAATTATTGGCGATTATTTAAAATGACAACACAAGAAATATACAATAACATAATTGCCGAAAAAGAAAGTGGCAAATACGAAGCCTTAGATGAACTGAATAGCATATCTAAGGCGGCTATTTGGCGACTTTGGATATTTGTATTTGCCTATTTCTCTAAGAGTTTGCAAGATTTATTTGAGCATTTTAAACAGTATATTGAAGATATTTTTGCAAAAAACCAAGAAGGGACATTGAGAGTTTAAAGACGGTATTTATAAGTATAGTAATATAGATGCCGAAAAACAAATTGTAAAGCAAGCTGCAATAGAACCATTGGACAGGCAGCTAATAATTAAAGTTGCCAAACAAAAAGAAGATGGGACATTAGAACCGCTTAACGATGTTGAATTAGAAGCATTTAGAGCTTACGTAGACAGGGTTAAGTTTCCCGGACAGCTCACTGATATTATTTCAAAAGAGGCAGATTTATTAAAGCTCAATTACCGTATTTATTATAATGCGCAAGTGCCAAAATGGCAACTTGAAGAAACAATTAAACAAGCAATTAACAAATATCTTGCAAACTCTGTATTTAATGCCAAGTTCTCTACGACACATCTGACCGATGAACTACAAAAGTTAGAAGGTGTTATAAATCCTGTTTTCACAAAAGGCGAAGCGAAGAACTATTACAAAATAGAGTACATCGAAATAGCAGATTATTATATCGCAGCGGCAGGGTATTGCGTGCTTGAAGAATTAACACTTGAATTTGTGCCTTATGTTTAATATAGATTTTTACAACTTAATAAACTTCTTGATACCAACGGCATTAAGGCGCAATAAAATGATTGCATGGCTGCGGCTTATTCTGTCGCATGTGCAAAAAATATATAATGAGTTTTTGCTTTTCAGAAAGCGCAAATTGCATGATATAAATTTTACCGGACAAACTCATTATCTTGAAAAGAAGTTAAACGAGACAATGCAGTGCGAAGGGATTTATATTGATGATATTGTATATATACCACGCTTGTATTTGTTTAATAAGCGTGAAAACTTTCTACCTGTTTTTTTTGGCAATAATTGGTCTCCTGATGTAAACTATAAAAAAGGTGATGAAATAGTTTACGAAAATTACTGGTATAAGTATTTAGAAGATGGCGGCAATACAACTCCTGATTTAGACCCAAACACCGAAAAAGGTGAGCGTATACCAATGATTTTAGGTATAAATGAATCGTATTATTCAAATGACTTTATTGTTTACGTACCGGAAGCAGTATATAACAATTTCTCCGACACAGACATTCTCAAACTAAAAGAAACTGTGAATTATTATAAACTCGCAGAAATGCGATACATGATTAAAACTTATTAGAAAAAAATGGACAAATTAATAACAACAATATTAGGCAAAATGCCTATTGTATTAAACGATTTTCGTTTTGCAGACAATTTTTACAGAGTTGCTTTTGAAAGCTATTTGAAAGCACTAAAAGCAGAAAACTGCATACTGTACGGTTGCAAGATTACAAATGTCAACGGCGACGAATACGAGGTTTCAGAGGGCGCTGTTGCAATAAATGCCGAAGTTTTTGTTTGCAGCCAAGCCAAATTTACTGCTACTAATTTAGATAAATGTTTTTTTACTATTTTCGAGAGTTTTGACCCGTCAGGTCTGAAAATTTTCGGAAACAATGAAAAACATAATACTTATTTATTGAGAAGAGTAAAAATTATTCAATACGATGAGCAACCTGCTAACACTTTGAGTGTTAAACAAGACAAACTTGAAGATATGTTAATCTACGAAGGTGATAGTCGTTTGAGCGATAGTAGAAAATGCAACAATACATTTGATGATGCTTCTGTTGCAAGAAATAATCTCAATGTTTATTCAAAATCTGAGGTTGATAATAAATTAGATAATAAGGTTGATAAGGTCCCCGGCAAGCAATTATCTACGAATGATTTTACCAATGCTCTGAAAAATAAATTAGACAATATTGCAAACAATGCAAATAATTATACACACCCAAGTTCGCACCCTATTACAATGATTAATGATGCGGGGAATTATGTTAAGATGACAACGTCGGAGCGTAGTAAATT
>PDWI01012512.1_pt1 | contig 10200 bp, 11 predicted proteins | sample 1430891 | NCBI WGS metagenome assembly PDWI01 (sample SAMN01162508, study PRJNA174530) | Oral metagenome, whole genome shotgun sequencing project. | biome: Marine environment; feature: Marine mammal; material: Swab sample of the gingival sulcus; isolation source: swab sample of gingival sulcus... | reverse complement strand
ACCGTGGCCCATATGCGCGACGTGCTGGAGGCGATGTCGGAGATCGTCGCCAGCGGCAAGGTGCGGCATTTCGGGCTGTCCAACGAGAGCGCCTGGGGGACCATGATGTGGCTGCAACTGGCGCGCGAGATGGGGGCGCCGGAGGTGGTCACGATCCAGAACGAATATTCGCTGATGTGCCGCCATTACGATCTCGACCTTGCCGAGGTGAGCGCTAACGAAGACGTGAAGCTGCTCGCCTATTCGCCGTTGGCGGTGGGGATTCTCACGGGCAAGTATCACGGCGGCAAGACGATCCCCTATGGCTCGCGCATGTCGCTCAACAAGAGCCTCGGGGGGCGGGCGGTTGAAGGTGCGTGGGTTGCGGCGGAGGCCTATCTCGACATCGCCCGGCGTCACGGGATGGACCCGGTCCACATGGCGCTGCGTTGGGCGGCGGACCGGCCGTTCATGGGGTCGGTGATCTTCGGGGCGACCTCGATCGAGCAGTTGCAGACCGCGATCGGTGCGGCGACGCGGCGGCTCAGCGACGAGGTTCTGGCCGAGATCGACGCGGCGCATCGCGCGCATCCGATGCCGTTCTGATGCGCTGGGCGGTGGTCGGGCTGGCGCTGGCGGGGTGTGTCGCCGCGCCGGAGCCGCGGATGACTTCCGTGGCGCTGTTCGATTTCGCGCGGTTCGAAGGCGCATGGCAGGAGGCCTATACGCTGGGCCGGGCGCAGAGCGCGGATTGGATGGTCGGTCCTGTTGAGGAGGGGCGGCTTGCGATGCGCGTCGGGGGCGCGGAAAGCGGGGCGCGGATCGTCGGGCCGGGGCGGCTGGAGAGCGGGGTGTTCGACAGCCCGCTTTGGGTGCTCTGGGCCGATGCTGACATGCGGGTTGTCGTGCTCGCGGCGCGCGACCGCAGCTTCGCGGCCGTGCTGCACCGTGGGGGGCAACTCTCGCCCGATCTTATGGAGGCAGCGCGTGATGTGCTGGCCTGGAACGGGTTTGAAGGTTGACGCCTTTTTGGCGTGATGTCGCGTTAATCCAGAGACTCGTCGTCGCGCAGCCGGATCGGGGCGGTGCCGACCTTGCCGCCGAGACGGTGGAACAGGATGTCTTCGGCGTCGTTGCGGAAGAAAGGCACCGTCGGCGGCGGGGAGAGGTCTGGCAGGCGGCCCGCGATCTCGGCCAGCACGACCTGCGTGATGAAGGGCAGATCGAACTGTCGCAGCTGGCTCAGGGGCACCCATTGCAGATGCTCCAGTTCCTCGCAAGCGGAGGTGAAATCGTCGGGGTCGGAGACCAGCCGGGCGGCATCGGCGAGGAAGAAACGGGCGTCGAAACGGCGGCTGCGGCCCGGCGGGGTGATCGCGCGGAACACGAAGGACAGCCCTTCGGCCGACGGCAGATGCCCGGTGTCGGCAAAACCCTGCCAGTCGGGCGGGGGAGTGTCGGGCCAGTCGCCCGGGGTGCCCAGAACCTGCCCTGTCTCTTCCCACAACTCGCGAATCGCTGCGGCCAGAAGGCTGTTGGCGATGCCTTTGGGGGCTTCTTCCTCAAGCCGTGAATGGTCCGGCTCGGCGCCCGCGCCATGCACCGGGATCGCGGCATCGCCCGCATCCACCGCGCCGCCGGGAAAGACGAACTTGTTGGGCATGAAGGCGGCGGAGGCGCCGCGTTGCCCCATCAAGACTCGCGCGCCGTCGCCATCCGTCCGCACCAGCACGATGGTTGCCGCGTCGCGCACGATTTTCGATTTGTCGATGTCCGTCACCTGTTTCCCCCGCGTTACCGCGCGTGGTCAGGCTCCCCCTTCGGGGCGTCTTCCGGCGCGAATCCGTTCATGCGTCTGGCCCATTGGAATCCGATCATGAGCCCCTTGAACCTTGGCAGAAGCCATAGGGAGAGCGCAACCGTTCCGATTGCAAAGACGGCGGAAAGCACCATCGGGTCGGGGTGCCAGAGGGCGTAGGTCGCGCCGAGGGCGGGGGCCATGAGGAGGCCGACCACGAGGAATGTCATGGTGGCGGGGCGGTTGTTGGTGCATGTGTGGCGCAGGTCTGCGCCGCAGACGGCGCAGGTGTCGCGCGTTGTGAGGTAGCCTTTCATGAGGGGGCCGGTGCCGCAGGCCGGGCAGCGTCGGCGCCAACTCTGCCACATGGCGCGGGCGACATCGCGCTTTGCGGCGTCTGCATGGGGCTGCGCGGTTTCAGACATATCCTCAATGGTCGGGTCGCTCATGCGGCTCGTTCCCTGTCGAAATGGTGCTGCGTGTTTTTAGGACATGGATCGGGCGAGGCCCATGTCGCGCGTTGCCCTTGCGGCTCCATGTCGCGGGGGCGAAGTTTTTGCGACGGAAAGGGGCGCGGGCTGCGTTGAAGGTACATGCGCGGGAGGCGCGGTCGGGTGTGGCGCTGCGGTTGCATCGGCGGGGGTAAGCCGGTAGGCGCGGGGCAGGATGGTTATGACATTCGACGCCGATACGGAGGTCTCCGACGAGGCACTTCTGGTCGCTTTCGGGAACGGCGACCGCGAAGCCGCAGCGATGCTGACGGCGCGGCTGGCGCCACCTGTGCTGGGGTTTGCGGCCCGGATGCTGGGCGATCGGGCCGAGGCGGAGGATGTCGCGCAGGAGGCGATGTTGCGGTTGTGGAAGGCTGCGCCGGGGTGGCGCCAGGGGGAGGCGCAGGTTTCGACCTGGGTTTACCGCGTGACGCGCAACCTCTGCATCGACCGGATGCGCAAGCGGCGCATGGTCGACCTGGAGGATGTGCCGGAGCCTGCCGACGAGGCGCTGGGCGCGTCGGAGGCGCTGATGCAGGCCGACCGGGCGCGGGCGTTGCAACAGGCCATGGCGCGGCTGCCGGAGCGTCAGCGGGCGGCGGTGGTGTTGCGACATGTCGAGGGGCGGGCGAACCCGGAGATTGCCGAGGTTCTCGGGGTCAGCGTCGAGGCGGTGGAGAGCCTGACGGCCCGGGGGAAACGTGCGTTGGCGGGGCTGTTGGCCGGCCGGCGGGAGGAGTTGGGCTATGATGAAACGTGAGATGAGCAGAGTGTTGGACGGCGGCGAACTGGAGCGGTTCTTCGAGGCGGCGCGCGCGGAAGTAACTGAAATATCGGACGATTTCATGGAGCGGGTGATGACGGATGCCGACAGCGTGTTGGCGGCACGCGCTCCGGTGTCCCGCGCTGAGCCAGAGCGGGGAGGGCGGCTGCGGCGGTTTGTGTCGGGCCTCGGTGGCTGGCCCGCTGTGGCCGGGATGGCCACGGCAATGCTGGCCGGGGTCTGGGTCGGGTTTGCCGCGCCCGAGCAGGTCAATACGCTTTCGGGCGGGTTGCTGGCGGCTGGCGAGGCTGCGACCGGCACGTATGAGCTGGAAGACTTGCTGCCGCGCGCCGGCGGGTATGACGTCTTTTTTGAGGAAGGGTGAGAGGATGGCGGATGTGATTGCGCGCAAGGGGCGGCGTTGGCCGAAGGTGCTTTTGGCTGTTTCGCTGGCGCTGAATCTGCTGGTGATTGGCCTGTTGGTGGGGGCCGCGTTCCACGGCCACAGCCGATACCGCGCCGCACATTCTGCCCGCAGCATGTTGCAGGATACCGGAATTCTGCCGTTTTACGATGCATTGCCGCGCGAAGTGCGCAGGCGGACCGGGCAGGCGTTGCACCAACACCCGGACATGGCACGCCCGGATTCGATTCGGATTTCGCGGGAACTGGCGGACATGGTGGCGGCAATCCGTGCGGAACCGTTTGATGCCGAAGGGCTGGCGGCGGTTTTCTCGGCACAGGGACAGCGGGTCAGCGCCCGGATCGCGGCGGGACAGGCGGTCTTGATCGAGCAGGTTTCGGCGTTGAGCACCGGGGAGCGGCAGGCTTTTGCGCGCCGGCTGGAGGAGCGGGTCAATGATCCGCACCGGCGCGGGCACTGACCGGCGGTGAGAAACAGGCAAGCGGGGCGCGCTTACGCGGCGGCGTCGGTGGCGAAGGTGACGAGGTTGCGCCCGTCGGCCTTGGAGGCGTAGAGCGCCTGGTCGGCGAGATCGAGCAGTTGACGCATGGTGGCAAGGCCTTCGTCGCCGTGGCAGACCACGACCCCGATGGACACCGTAACAGACACTTCCGGCCCCTCGAGGCGTGGGCGCATCGGGATGTCGCCGATGATGCGGCGCAGCCGTTCGGCGGCGGTGAAGGCCCCGTCGATGTCGGTTTTCGGCATGGCCACGACGAACTCTTCGCCGCCGAATCGCGCCAACAGGTCGATCTCGCGCAGGTTGGCGTTGAGCCGCCGCGCGGTCTCGGCAAGAACCTGGTCTCCCACGAGGTGTCCGTAAGTGTCGTTGACCAGCTTGAAACGGTCGAGGTCGATCAGCATCAGGGCGAAAGGCTGGCCGGAGCTGGTGGCCTGCCGAGACAGGCGCGACAGGTACGTTTCGGCGTAACGGCGGTTGTAAATGCCGGTGAGCGGGTCTTTCACCGCGAGATCCAGCCGCTCGTCGACAGAGGCGCGCAGGGCGTCGGTTTCCATCTTTCGCGCCAGCAAGGTCTTCAGGCGCTGCGCGGTCTCTTGTGCGTCGAAGATGCCGGACATGACGGCACTTGCACCGATGTCGAGGGCCATTGGTATGGTTTCGTTGTAGGCCCCGGTGTCATGGACAAGAATGACGGCGTGGCGCGTGTCGGCCCGCGAGCGCAATTCGCTGACCAGACGCAGCCCGTCGCCCTTCGTGACGAGATCGGCGCCGATCACATAGGCGTCGTGCGGCTGCTCCCGGCGGACCTGATCGAGGGCTTCGGCCATGGTTTCGGTCGCCACCGACGCGGCCAGCTGGTCTTCCAGCTCATGGCGCCAGATCAGCGTCGTCTCGGCGCCGGGGCCGACAATGGCCACGTTCGGCCGTTTCGAGAATTGCCCGACCGGTTCGGCAAAACCCATGTCGGCGATCGTGTCCTGACGGCGGGTCAGTTCGTCGAAGGCGGCGCGGGTGCGCATGAGGTTGCGCACGAGCGCCAGAAGGGTCGTTTCATCAAGCGGTTTGGGCAGGTATTCGTCGGCCCCGGCGGCGAAGGCGGCGAGGCGTGTGGCACGGGTTTCGGCGGCGTCGATGATCAGAACCGGGATGGCGCGGGTCCGCGGATCGGATTTCAGGCGGCGGCACAGCGCCACGCCGCCTTCGCCGGGCAGCCGTGCATCGAGGATGATAAGATCGGGCCGCTCGTTCAGGGCCAGTTCAAACGCTTGTGTATCGGTCTCGGCCTGAAGCGATTCGTAACAGGAGGCCCCCAGCTTGACCTTCAGGATGATCCTGTTGGTAGCTGTGTTGTCAGCTATGAGAACCCGGCCAGTCATGTTTCTCCGATCCGAAACGTGGTAAATTACGTTCGCTTTGGTAGTCTTGCCTCAGAATCGTTAACAAAGGGTTTCCGTTTTTCGGAACGATGGGAATGCAGCAGGAATTTGCCGAAACAATTGCGCTCAGGGCGCTGGGCTGGCTGGCCGGAAACGAGGAGCTTTTGCCGGTGTTTCTGGGCGCCAGCGGCGCCGGGGAAGACGATCTGCGGGCCGGGGCGCGTGATCCGGCGTTCCTTGGCGCGGTGCTTGATTTTCTGACGATGGATGACGCCTGGGTCGTGGCCTTTTGCGACGCGGAGGGGCTGGATTACCAGGAGCCGCTCGCCGCGCGTCATGCGCTGCCGGGCGGCGCTCAGATGAACTGGACCTGACATGCGTGTAGACGGCATTCTTTTCGACAAGGACGGCACCCTGTTCGACTTCAACGCCACCTGGGTCGACTGGGGCGTGGAGCTGATTCACGAGTGGGCCAGAGGCGATGAGGCCCTGACGGAGGCCATGGCGGAGGCGCTCGGGTTTGACCTTGCGGCACGCCGGTTTCACCCCGATTCCGTGGTGATTGCGGGCACGGCGCAGGATGTTGCGCGCGTGCTCGCGCCGGTGGTCGGGATGACGCCGCATGCGGTTGAGCAACGGCTGAATGCGGCGGCGTTGACGGTCCCCTTGTCGGAGGCGGTGCCGCTCGCGCCACTGCTTGACGGGTTGCGGGCGCGGGGGCTGCGGCTTGGCGTTGCCACGAATGATGGCGAGGCCTCCGCGCGGGCACATCTGCGGGCGGTCGGCATTGACGACAGGTTCGATTTCATCGTCGGGGCCGACAGCGGCCACGGCGCCAAGCCCGCGCCCGGCATGGTGCGGGCCTTCCTTGATGCCTGTGGGGTGGCGCCGGAGCGCGCAGTAATGGTTGGCGACAGTACGCACGACCTCATGGCCGGACGCGCTGCCGGGGTGCAGGCAGTCGGCGTGCTGACCGGGCTTGCCCCGCGCGAGGTGCTCGCGCCGTTGGCGGACGCGGTGTTGCCCGACATCGGCCATCTCGCGGTCTGGCTTCAGACCGAGTAGGCACAATTTGAAACACTCAGGGTGTGCTCGTTCAGACCCTGTTCATGATTTGCGCCTAACGTTGCCCCCGGAGCAATTCGGGGTGAGCCATGCATGGGCTGATAATCCGTTCTTTTCAGTCCTTTGTGCAGACGACCTATGGGCCGTCGCTCTGGGAGCAGGCGCTGGTTGATGTCGATGCGCCGGCCGAGGATTTCGAGCCGATGCTACGTTACCCCGACGAGCTTGCCCAAAGCATCCTGCACCGCCTTGTCGCGTTGCTTGGCAAGCCGCGTGAAACCCTTCTCGAAGATTGGGGAACGTTCCTGATCGCCGGCAAACAATTCGAGATCGTGCGGCGCCTGTTACGTTTTGGCGGGTCCGATTTCGAGGAATTCCTCGCGTCTCTGGATGGGCTGGCAGGACGGGTGCGCCTTGCCATGCCCGATCTGGCCTTGCCGGATATGGACGTGAAGGAATGCGAGCCGGGGGTGTTTCGGGTTTCATGGAATGCCTTTGGGCACCCCGGTATTTCCCCGATTCTTCAGGGGCTTCTGCGCGCACTGGCCGACGATTACGGCGCCCTCGTCTTCATTTCGCCGGACCAGGAAGACGCCAATAGCGCCCTGTTGGTCCGGCTGCTCGAAGCGGAATATGCGGAGGGGCGGAAATTCGCCTTGGCGAAATGACGATCCAGGACCATGCCATACATCCCGGCACGGAACGCGCGGTCTCGCTTGCTCCGGTGGCGCTGGACGCGCTTATGCCGATGCACATGTTGCTCGACAAGGCGGGGATCATTCGCGCTATCGGTCCGACGCTGGCCCGGGTTCACGCAGATCGCAGGTTGATCGGTTTGCCGCTGGGCGCGGTATTCGAATTGCGACGCCCGAAATGGGATGCGTTGGCAGAAGCGGTCGCTTCTGGACAGCCGACGCGTCTTTCGCTGCGCATGCGCGATTCGGCGGCGCTACCCCTCGTCGGCGTGGCGGTGCCCTGCCGCTCATTTCACGGCATTCTGGTCAACCTGTCCTTCGGAATCGCCGTGATCGACGCGGTTGCACACTATCAGCTTGCCGGGTCAGATTTCTCGCCCACCGATCTCACTTTGGAGCTTCTGTATCTCGTCGAGGCAAATTCCGCCGTGATGGCGGAATCTCGCAAGCTGAACGAACGTTTGCACGGTGCCAAGGCACAGGCCGAGGCCCGCGCGCTGGCCGACACGCTGACGGGGCTGCAAAACCGCCGTGCACTGGACACGACCCTGCTCCGCCTCGTGGCGCGGGGCATTCCCTTTACGCTGATGCATCTCGACCTCGACTATTTCAAACAGGTCAACGACACGTTCGGCCATGCGGCGGGCGACCGGGTGCTGGTGGAAGTGGCTCGGATCCTGCGGGAAGAAACCCGTCGGGACGATCTTGTCGCGCGGGTCGGTGGGGATGAGTTCGTCATTGTTTTCAACGGGATGACAAGCCAGAGTCAGCTATCTTCCATTGCAGGCCGCTTGATTGACAGAATCGAGGAACCAATCGGCGTCGGTGGGGAACAGGCGCGGATCTCCACTTCCATCGGCATGGTGTCTTCAACGCAATACCGCAAGGTCGATATCGAGCAGATGATGAAAGACGCCGACCAGGCACTTTATGCTTCGAAAGAGCATGGCCGGGCGTGCTTTACCTTCTTCCAAAGGGATGGGCCGTCAGTCTGATGCCGTGTTGCATGCGGCGAGTGCGCCCATCGCACGGCCGCTGCCGAGCAAAGGCAGACGCCACATCCCCTGTTCGGAGGAACCGATTTCGAAGACAAGGCCGGCCCCAAGAGCGGCGGCGGCGGCGTCGAAGGAGCCAAGGTCCACGTTCCATCCGTTCGCGCCGGGCCGTGTCTCCAACGGCCATGGCTGGCTGTCGAGCAACACTTGCAAAGGCGCGGGCTGGGTGGAGGTGTCATCAGGGTGCAGGCTCAGTGTGAGACGCTGTTCGGGCGAATGCGTGAAGGTTAGCCGGACGTTTGCCAAGGGCGCGGTGACACGGCAGTTTTCCGCGTTGTTTTCCCACAGGGGCGCAAAGCCACGGCTGAGCGCGCCAATCGGCTGGCAGAGTACCATCTCGCGTGCTTCCTGCGTGCTGCGTTGGGCCATCATGTGCGGGGCGGGGCCGTCGGAGGGGCGCTCGGTCAGGGTGACAGGCGCCGACATGGTGCCGTCTTGCGCGGAGGCGCAGGTCAGTCGGGCCGTCCACCCCGGCGCCGCGCTGTCTTCGGCGGGGATTACAAAGTCTTGCAATGCACAGCGTGTGTCGGAAGTGTCGTTTAAATACAACCACTTGCCTGCCAGCAGGATGGTTCCGAAAGGTTTCGCGTCGGGTGCGTTGGTCTGCGGGAAGGCGTCGTCGAGCCGCGTGGGGGTGGCCGTCCGGTTGGTGTAGGCGATGCATTCGGCCAGCGTGGGCACCCAGATGCCTTTCAGATACGGGGGCAGGCGCGAGGCGGAGGCGGGCGCGATGGTGAGGAGAGAGACCGCGTTTTGCGGGGCCTGATGCGGTGTTGCTGTGACCGCCGGTCCCTCTGGTGCAGAGCTTGTCGGGGAAAGCGTCGGCCGCGGCGCGGGGTGGGGAACCCCTGCGTTGTCACCTTGGGCTGGCTTTTCGGTGACCGCTTCCGGCTCGGCTTCTGGCGCCACATTCTCGGCGGGGGCCATGGCGACTGTTGCCGGCTCGGTGGCCATGTCTTCGCGCGGGGTCTTCGCCGGGGCTTCAGGTGTTGGCGCTTCTGTCACAACCGCATTGATGAGATCGCTGCGCAGCGCGGCGTTGAAAGCCTTGGCCGTGAGCGGCGCGTCATCGAGCACGAACACGGGCCAGTTGTCGTAATAATTCACGCCCTTCCAACTCAGCATGTCGCGCTTGGCGTTCCAGTCTGCCAGGTAGCGCAGGGCGTGCGCGCGATCGAGAGCGCAGGCCGACAGGGCGGCCGCGGCGTCGGGAGATTCCGTGGGCAGCGCGGCATGAAGGGCGGTGAGTGCCTCCGGCGCGTCGTTTACCATGTCGGCAACGGCCTTTTGTCCGGCGTCCGACCGAAGAAGGGCGGCCATGCGGGCGAAATTGTCCGGCCCGGCGCAGATCAGCGAAAGGTTGGCCCAGATGGTCTTGTCCTGCCCGGTGTAGGTGAACAGGTGGGTGACATGCAGCGCCCCGGTTTCGAGCGCGGTAGTGAGCGCGGCGCTGTTGATCTTGCCGAGGCTTTCGGACAGGCGGTCGCCGGCGTGGACAATCACGGCATGGTGCGGCGCGTCCGGTGTGCCCAGATCGACGCGGAAGGCCGGGTCCATCAGGGCGGCGGAGTCATAGCGGACCTGTCGGGCAAGGCGCGCGGCGCGGGTCTCGACAAGCTCTTGCAGCGTGGCCGCGATTTCGGCGTCGTCGGGCGACAGGCCGGCGGCGTGTTGGTAATCGACAATCGCCTTGCTGGTCAGGCCCGCCCGGGTGTAGCTGCGGGCGCGGGCAAGCAGGGCGGGGAGATTGTCGGGGTCGGCGTCGAGAACCGTGTCAAAATCGGCGACGGCACGGCTGAAGGCATTGTTTTCAAGCCAGTATTCGCCGCGCAGGATGCGCGGGGCCGGATCGTCCGGCGCGGCCGCGATGGCCCTGGTGAGGTCGTCGAAGGCAAGGGCCGGGCGCGCCATCTGCTTGTGGATGTCGGCGCGCAGCAGGTAGGGGGCCGGGGCGTTCGGCGTCTCTTCGATCTGGGCAGACAGGGCCGACAGGGCGGCGGTGTAATCGAGCCGGGCCGCGGCATCGCGCGCGACATCCATCAGGTCTTCGGC
>PDWI01010721.1_pt1 | contig 10200 bp, 7 predicted proteins | sample 1430891 | NCBI WGS metagenome assembly PDWI01 (sample SAMN01162508, study PRJNA174530) | Oral metagenome, whole genome shotgun sequencing project. | biome: Marine environment; feature: Marine mammal; material: Swab sample of the gingival sulcus; isolation source: swab sample of gingival sulcus... | reverse complement strand
TAATTCCGTAACGGTATTTTCCACCTGGCCATAATCAAACTCGCCCCCCGTATCTTTGATATCGGAGATGACTTTTTTTATATTCTTTTTTGCTTTCTCAAATTTGACCTTGGCCTCTTTTTTGGTTTCTTCAATTCTCCATATTCTTTTATCAATTTCAGGAAGTTCAGCAGGGACTTCCTTTACCGCAGCAGGGTCAATTTGATCCTCGGACTTCAGTTGTAATTCTGTACCCTGCTTATCCCAAGTACCGCCGCCTGATTCACGGCTGATTGGAAGAATGTGAATCCCTTCTGCCTTTAATTTCAGCAAGATATTATCATTTTTAATTATTGCAGTTCGTTCAATTGTTTTCGTCTTTTTTGAGTTGTAAATATCTATGCCGGTCCTTACACTTCCGCCCTGCTGAACAATTTTTATTAAGCGATCAATTGGTGTATTTATGTGTCCCATTTGGATTTGCCTTTATATTAAAGATAACATAGTAAAGGGATAAACATACTATACTATCGTAATAATACTTCATAATCAAATAAACCATATGTATTTTTCGTAGTCTGAAGTGCACCTACCTCATTTAGTCTTGATTATCTTGTTTCCCAAGACACTTTTTATGCTGGGCATTTTGAAACCACCTTATTTCTTCCTGTCCTTTTGGCGATATAAAGGAGCTGATCTGTTTGTTCAAACAAAGATTCTTGACTTTCTATTTCTCTACCTTCCTTACAGGTTAAGGCCACAGAAATGGTGAGATATTGGCTTGCATCATTTTTGCTATGAGGTATTTTTAAATCCTCCACACTCTGTTTAATTTTTGTTATAAAATCAAATGCTTTTTTATTTTCATTGGCACTAAATATGATGGAGAACTCTTCGCCTCCAATTCGGAAGCAATAATCATCTGCTCTGTTGGTAAAAGATTGAAATACATCTGCAACTTTTTTAAGAGCCTCATCCCCCATCTGATGACCATAGGTATCGTTGTAGCGTTTAAAAAAATCAATGTCTATCAGGGAAAAACAAAAAAGTCTGTTGTCTCTTCTGGCATTATTGACCATATTGGAAAAAATCTCATCAAAATACCTTCTATTAAAAATCCCGGTCAGACCATCGGTAATGGAGATGGTTTCCAATTCCTTTTTATCGGTAATATTATGTTCTACACATGTAGAGCCAATGATATTGTCATGTTCATCTTTTTTTGGAGAAATAAAACTTTCCGTCCAATAGTATTCACCATATTTTGTTCTATTTTTCATCTGGCCTTTCCAGACTGCATTTTTTGAAACTCTTTCCTGAATTTCGGCATAAAGTTCACTACTGACATCGGGACTCCTGACCATTCTGCAACTATTACCCATCAATTCTTCTTTTGAGTAAGCGCTTATGTCACAAAATGCATGGGAAACACGAGTAATATTACCATCAATATCCATATCCGACGAAATCATGTGGCGATCCATCAAATTCATATATTCCGAAAGGGTATCATTGAATTTTTTGGTCTCTATTTTCCGGGATAAAAAAAGATCTATATACAACCTCATCTTACTGAGGAACTGAAATTTTTCTATGGGTTTGATGAAATAGTCTAACGCTCCGATTTTATATCCTTTATTGATAAACTCATCGGACTTGAACTCTGCGGTGAGGAACACAATGGGAATTTCCTTGGTCTTTTTCGTCATCTTTAAAAATTCTGCAACCTGAAACCCATCCATACCAGGCATTCTTATATCAAGCAGAATTAAATCTATTTTTTCCTTCAAGGCAATACTTAATGCCTCTTCTCCGCTCAATGCCTTGAAGATAGTAAGGCCCTGAAAATCTTTATTTTTGATTTCCAGGTCTTCAAATAATACTTCAAGAGCATATAAATTTGGCTCTATATCATCGACCATCAGCAAGTTAATTTTCATGGGCTTTTTATAAATTCCTAAACCAGTAGAGGGAATGTTTTCCCAATGTACCCAGAATTATTAAAGAAGTTTCTCCGATATTATCAACTATTGATTCATTTCCATGGCCTTTTTATAACAACGCAACTGTCCGTGGAAAACGGCATTGCGAAGACCAGCCTCTTCCAGGGCCCTGACCGCCTCAATGGTGGTTCCCCCAGGGGAACAAACCATATCCTTTAATTCACCTGGATGCTTTCCTGTTTCCAAAACCATTTTTGCAGCCCCCAGTACGGTCTGGGCAGCAAAGGTATACGCATTACTCCTGGATAATCCGGCAAGCACCCCTGCATCGGCCATGGCTTCAATGAACATGAACACATAAGCAGGACCGGAACCGCTAACACTGATAACGGCATCAATCAGGGCTTCAGGAACAATTTCACATTTTCCAAGAGAGGAAAAGACTTTTTTTACCTGTTCTTGTTCTTCATCGGTTACCCTTGAATTAGAGCAAAGGGCAGACATGCCTTCTCCCACCATAACCGGCGTATTGGGCATGATGCGGATAATTTTTTTATCCTTTCCCACAGCCTGTTCCAGTTTGGCAATTCCTGTTCCTGCGGCAATGGAAACAACTACCTTGTCAGGGGTAATTTCTTTGGAAATGCCAGCCAGAACATCGCAGATGATATTGGGCTTTATTGCCGCCACAATCAAATCAGATTCATTGATTACCTCTTTTGCATCCTGTGTAATATGGACGCCGTATTCTTCTTTGATTTTTTCCAGAACCGAAAGATTCACATCAGAAACCATCACCCTGTCTGGATCAAAAAGTCCGGCTTTGATTCCTCCTGCCATGATGGCCTTTCCCATATTCCCGGCACCGATAATGCCAAATTTTTTCATCATAATATCTTCCTTTGAAACCGATTTGGTTTCTCTAAATAATTTTGCAGTTCCAGGTTATCTTTCTTCTACGATCAGTACGGATTACGGGAAAACACATCCTCATCCATGGAAGATAACTGCCCCTTTTCCAGCATGGCATGGCCCCTGGCCGCAATCATGGCAGCATTATCCCCACAAAGGGACACAGGCGGCGCAAATACTTGAATCCCCTGCCCCGAAGCCTTTGATTTCAAGGTATCAATAAAGGTGGCATTGGCAGACACGCCACCGCAGACAGCCACACGAGAACAGGCCTTTTCCCTGGCAGCAGAAAGGATTTTACAGGTCAATACATGGATCACAGAGGCTTGAAAACTTGCCGCAATCCTTGCCTTGTCTTTTTCCGTAGTTGGGGGATTGCCTTGAATATGGCGGGACACCGCAGATTTTAATCCTGAAAAGCTAAAATCAAATTTATCCTTTTCCAGAAGCGTCCTGGGAAAGGCAATCAAATCAGAAGGATCTGCCTGTTTTGCCAGACGTTCCAACACAGGCCCACCTGGATAGCCAAGTCCAAGCATCCGCGAAACCTTGTCAAAGGATTCACCAACGGCATCATCACGGGTTTGTCCCATGAGTTCAAAATCCTGCCCAGATGTCACATGATATAAATTCGTGTGCCCGCCGGAAACAACAAGAGCGATGAAGGGAAATTCAGGATAGGGTTCGGTAAGAAATAAAGAATGGATATGGGCTTCCAGATGGTTGACCCCTGCCAGGGGAAGATCTCTGGCAAAGGCAAAGGCCTTTGCAAAGGAAAATCCCACAAGAAGTGCTCCCAGAAGCCCCGGCCCCCTTGTGGCGGCAACTCCCTGAATCTCTGCCATGGAAACTCCCGACTGGTCAATGGCACTTTGTACCGTTGCTTCAATGGCTTCAATATGCATTCTGGAAGCAAGTTCCGGAACAACACCGCCAAAACCTTTGTGGGCTTCAATCTGGGAAGCAACCACAGATGACAAGATTTGTCTGCCGTCCCGAATAACCGCTGCGGCAGTTTCATCACAGGAAGATTCAATCCCCAGAACAATCATGGATACATACATACTCCCCGGAAAAACCTTCCCACAAAACTACACCCAGCTGACCTGGAATTCATTGCCTTCTCTGTCTGTGATTTCTCCAATGATATAAGCAGATTCTTCCATGCCTGCCAGACGATCCACAACTTCCTGGGCATGTTTTTCCGGAACAATGGCCACCATACCAATTCCATTATTAAAGGTAAGCTGCATCTGCTCATCGGAAATACTTCCGCATTTCTGGATCAACTGGAATACAGAAGGTACTTCCCAGGAATTTTTCTGGATCACAGCTTTGCAGGCATCGGGAAGAACCCGGATCAGATTTTCTTCCAGGCCGCCGCCTGTGATGTGGGCAAGGCCATGGATGGGGATGTCCCGAAGCAGGCTCAGCAAGGTTGGCACATAAATAATGGTAGGAGTGAGCAGCTCTTCTCCCAAAGTTCTTCCAAAATCCGGGATATGGGTATCAACGGTGTAGCCGCATTTTTCAAAAAACACCTTCCGTACAAGGGAAAAACCATTGGAATGCACCCCGCTGGAAGCAAGACCAATAACCTTGTGCCCGGGCCGGATATAAGAACCGTCTATGATGGAATCATTGTCCACAATTCCCACGGTAAATCCTGCAAGGTCATACTCTCCGGTCTGATACATGCCCGGCATTTCTGCAGTTTCCCCGCCGATCAGGGCACAGCCCGCAAGTTCACATCCCTTTGCAATACCTGTGAGCACCTGTTCTGCAACAGAATTGTCCAGATGACCAACGGCAAAATAATCAAGAAAAAACAGAGGTTTTGCCCCTTGAACCACCACATCATTCACACACATTGCCACAAGATCAATACCAACGGTATCGTGTTTTCCCGTCAAAAAGGCAATTTTCAACTTTGTTCCCACACCGTCTGTGGAGCTGACCAGTACCGGATTGGAAATGTGGGACAAATTCAGGGAGAACAAGCCGCCAAATCCGCCAATCTCACCCATCACACCAGCCCTTGGGGTGGATTTTACGATCTCTTTGATCCGATGAACCAAATTATTGGCTTTGTTAATGTCAACACCAGCATCTGCATAAGTCAGGGGGGATTCCATAAATTACTCCAAAATCCAAATAGGAAATGACGGGTCAGACAACCTACCTGTCAAATCAAGTTTCCATCCACTATAAATCTAAGTAAACCTAGATATTACAAATGGTTATTTTCAAAAACAATTTGTTGTCTTCCAAGTATTGGAGATAATAATACAATGTTTTTGCGTTCATATACAAGTAAAAAAGGAAGGCAAAAGATTTTTGACAACAGCCAGCATATAGGGTATGTATAGCGATTATTTATTTTGTGGGGGCTTGGAACCATTATTTTTTCTTTGAAAAATCGGCAATATGCCAAAAATGAACCTCCTGGAAAAATTAGGGTTCTAAAAACAGTTTTTTTTCATTTTTGTTCGCTGAAAATAAAATTCAATGATTGAATTTTCCCTCATCTTTCCCTGATGGTAATGTTCAAAGGAACCCAACGGGAAATGGAAAATAATATTCTAGGATACAATAATAGATAAGGATCAACAGCAATGAAAACCATTCATATCGGTATATTGGGATATGGAACTGTGGGAACGGGCACAGCCAAACTTCTGCTGGAACAGGCGGATTTACTGACAGCTCGTACAGGAATCAAATTACAACTCAAAGCCATTGCAGACAAAGACACACAAAGAGATCGGGGGCTGGATCTGAAAGATACCATTCTCACGGATGATGCAATGAACGTGGTCAAAGATCCCGAGATTGATATTGTTGTGGAACTTATTGGCGGAACCACCTTTGCTAAGGAAATCATTGTTGAGGCCCTGAAAAACGGCAAGCACGTGGTAACAGCAAACAAGGCCCTTCTGGCCCATTTTGGAAACGAACTGGTTGCCCTGTCCAAATCCTGCGGCAAGGAACTGCTCTTTGAAGCAAGCTGCGGCGGATGTATGCCCATTATCAAGAATCTGCGGGAAGCTCTTGCGGCAAACGAAATCAAATCCATGTACGGTATTCTCAACGGAACCTGCAACTACATCCTTTCCAAGATCACAAAGGACGGCTCCCCCTTTGACCAGGCTCTGAAAAAAGCCCAGGAGCTTGGATTTGCAGAAGCCGATCCAACACTTGACATAGAAGGTTTTGATACGGCCCACAAACTTGCCATCTTAAATTCCCTTGCCTATGGCATGGAAATCAACCTTTCCGACATCCATGTGGAAGGCATCAGCAAAATCACTCCGGAAGATATTGCCCTGGCAGACTCCTTTGGCTATGCCATCAAACTGCTTGCCATCGGCAAAATCCATGACAACCATGTGGAAGCACGGGTTCATCCCACCCTGATTCCCAAGAACAATCCCCTTTCCCATGTGGATCTTTCCATGAATGCCATTGCCGTGGATGCCCACGCCACGGGAAAGACCATGCTCTACGGCCATGGAGCCGGAATGATGCCCACGGCCAGCGCCATTCTCAGCGATATTGTGGACATTGCAAGAAATATGGCCCACGAGGCAAATTTCCGTGTTCCCACCCTGGGGTTCACCAAGGATGCCGGAGTCATTCCCATTTTGCCCATGTCTGAACTGTACACTCGCTATTACCTGCGCTTTGAAGTTCAGGACAGCCCGGGAATCCTTGCAAAAATTGCAGGTATCTTGGGAGAAAATCAGATCAGTATTGAGTCTGTCCACCAGAAGGGTCCTGTTTTTGACAGTAAGGTCCCCGTGGTCATGATTACCCACATGGCAAAGGAAGCATGTATCCGAAAGGCCCTCACAGAAATTTCCGCCATGGATCTGCTCACCGATGAACCCATGCTCATCCGTATTGAAGAAGAAACCGAAGAAATTTAAGGACAAGACACAAATGGATATTGTTGTTGCTGATCTGGAAGGGGTGTTCCTGCCCGAAATATGGATCAATGTTGCCCAAAAAACCGGAATCAAAAAATTGGAACTGACCACAAGGGACATCAGCGATTATGATGAGCTCATGACCTTTCGTCTGCAATTGCTCAAAGAAAACAATCTGAAAATTCAGGACATACAACAGGTCATTGATACCCTGGAACCACTTCCCGGTGCCTTGGATATGCTCAACTGGGTACGCCAGCGTTCCCAGATCATTATTTTGTCTGACACCTTTGAAGAGTTTGCCCGGCCCCTGCTTGCCAAACTCAATTTCCCCTCCCTGCTGTGCCACAACCTTTCCATTGACGGGGAAGGAAATATCACCTCCTACAACCTGCGCATTCAGGATCAGAAAACCAAAACCGTCCAGGCCTTGAAGGATTTGAATTATCGTGTCATTGCCTTTGGTGACTCCTACAACGATCTTGGAATGATCACGACAGCCAGCGAAGGCTTTTTCTTCAGGCCGCCGGAATCTTTGCCCAAAGAATATCCAGACCGTGCCGTTGCCAATAATTATGACGAGGCAAAGGGTCTGCTGTCCAATTTGCTGACTTCTGAAAAATAAAATTCTCTGAAAAGCGAAACCATGACGACAGACATGTTCAAGCACTTTTCCGTTCTCACAGGTGTGTAAAGCCCCTCCATGATACAGAAACGAAAAGAATACGAACTGGACATTATTGACCTTGCACCAGGTGGGAAAGGACTTGCCAAGCCGGATGGATTCCCGGTGTTTGTGGATCGCGCCCTGCCAGGAGATCGGGTACTTGCAAAGGTTCAGAAAAAAAAGAAAGCCTGGGCCGAAGCCAGAATACTCCAGCTTGTGCAGGGTTCTGAAAAGCGAGGCCATGCAAAATGTACCTATCAATCCCATTGTGGAGGATGCCGCTGGCAGGATCTTTCCTATGAAGACCAGCTGGAATACAAACAGCGCCACGTACAAGAAGCCCTTGCCCACATCGGAGGCCTTGAACAGATTCCTGTACTGGATGTGATTGCCTCCGAACCTGTATTTGGATACAGGAACAAAATGGAATTTTCCTGCACTCCTTCCCGCTGGCTTCTGCCCCACGAACTTACCAATGAAAGTGTGAGAAAAGGTGTTGGGGTCGGACTCCATGTCCCTGGCACCTTTGATAAAATCATTGACATTGCCCATTGCCATCTCATGCCGGAAAAGGGCAGCCAGATTCTTGATGCTGCCAGGACTTTCATCAAAAAATCAGGACGTTCCGTGTACCATCCCAGAACCCACCAGGGATTCTGGAGGTTTGTCATGATCCGTCATTCCGTAGCCTTTGACCAATGGATGGTCAACCTTGTTACCAGCAAAGAACAACCTGACATCATGGAACGAATTACAGGGGAGCTCATAGAAAAATTTCCCGAAATCTCCTGTATGGTAAACAATATCACCGATGCAAAATCAGGCGTTTCCATGGGAAAAAAGGAAGTTCTGCTCCACGGTCAGGATCATCTTCTGGAAAAACTGGGTACCTACACCTTCCGCATTTCAGCCAACTCCTTTTTCCAGACCAATACCCGTGCCTGCCAAAAACTATATTCCGTTGCTGCTGAATACGCAGAACTTACCGGAGATGAGGTTGTACTGGACCTGTATTCAGGTACAGGAACCATCCCCATCTGGCTTTCAGGGAAGGCAAAACAGGTGCTGGGCATTGAAATCGTATCTTCGGCCGTTGCCGATGCCAAAAAGAATGCGGCATTGAATCATATTACCAATTGCGAATTTCGGGAAGGGGATATAAAAGAAGTGCTTCCTCGCATGGAAATCCATCCCCAGGTTATCATTCTGGATCCGCCGCGGGTGGGAATGCACAAGGATGTGGTGCAGCAGGTGCTTGCCATGAGAGCAGAAAAACTAGTGTATGTTTCCTGCAATCCAGCAACCCTGGCAAGGGATTTGTCCCTTCTTTCGGAGCAATACCACATTGAAAAAGTACAGCCCGTTGATATGTTTCCCCATACATATCACATTGAATCTGTTGCAAAATTACGAATCAAAAAACAATAAACATAAATATTAACGGAGAGATCCATTGTCTGATTCCAATTTGTTTGAACAAAAAATCTGGGAAAATTTTTACGGCGACAAAATCAAAAAAGAAATTGATTTTCAGGATATTCTGCTCACCGAATACCTGGAGGCCTCCACAAAAAATTTCCCAGACACCCCGGCCCTGATCTTTGAAGGAAATAAAATCACCTATTCCCAATTAAATGAAATGGTTGAAATCTTTTCTGCTGCACTCAAAGATCTGGGAGTAAAAAAAGGGGATAGTGTGGCTATCTTGCTGCCCAACGTGGTCCCCTGTGTGGTTGCATATTATGCCATTCTGAAAATCGGAGGAATTGCCGTTTTTAACAACCCCCTTTACTCTGACCGAGAATTGGAACATCAGCTCAAAGATTCCGGTGCAACCCTTCTTATCACCCTGGACCTGCTTGTGGAACGCATGGTGGCCCTCCGGAAAAAAACCCTCATAAAAAAAATTATTTATACCAGAATCGGGGATTATCTTCCCCTGTTCAAACGCCTTCTTTTCCCCTATGTGGGTAGAAAAAAAGGGCTGTATGCAGATGTTTCCAAAACCCTTGGGGTGTATAATTTCAGAGATCTTTTATCCATTTATCCCCCGGACAAAACCCCCTGTGATTCTTCCATAGATGACGTTGCCATGTACCAATACACGGGAGGCACCACAGGAGTTTCCAAGGGGGTAATGCTCACCCACAGAAATCTTTCCTACCAGATCCAGCAAATCGATGCCTGGTTCCCCACCCTGGAAATGGGGAAAGAGGTTATCCTGGGCGCCCTGCCCTTTTTCCATGTGTTTGGACTCTCTGGATCCATGAATTATGCAATCAGAATGGGATGGGGTAATGTTCTTGTACCAAAACCCCAGGCAGAGCCGTTGCTGAAAGCCATTGAAAAGCACAAGGTAACCTTTGCTCCCATGGTTCCCACCATGTACATCGGAATGCTGGAACATCCTGGAATCTCCAAGGCAGATCTATCCAGTATCAAGGGTTGTTTTTCCGGTTCATCTCCCCTGCCTGGCGAAGTACTGAAGGCTTTCAGAGAAAAAACCGGAGCAGTAATTGTGGAAGGCTATGGATTAACCGAAACAAGCCCTGTAACCCATGTGAACCCCTTTTATGGAACCTGCAAGGAAAAATCCATTGGCCTTCCCCTGCCCCATACAGAAGCCAAAATTGTGGATATCAAGGATCCCACCAAAATCATGCCTCCCAATGAACCGGGAGAATTGCTGATCCGAGGTCCCCAGGTCATGAAAGCCTATCTGAATAAACCAGAAGAAACCAAACTTGTATTTACTCCTGACGGATTTCTG
>PDWI01010719.1_pt1 | contig 10200 bp, 9 predicted proteins | sample 1430891 | NCBI WGS metagenome assembly PDWI01 (sample SAMN01162508, study PRJNA174530) | Oral metagenome, whole genome shotgun sequencing project. | biome: Marine environment; feature: Marine mammal; material: Swab sample of the gingival sulcus; isolation source: swab sample of gingival sulcus... | reverse complement strand
CATTAGCACAAGGTATTAAGTTCGATTTATAGTATTGAACTTAGAATAATTTGTAGATTATATTTAGACCTCACAGGTTTTCAAAACCTGTGAGGTCTTTTCGTAAGAGGTTTATCATCTCAAATTAATCGTAGTTGCAAATTATGCTTTTAGATTCAGGCTATTTATTTTTGGGTTAAATCATATAAATATTCAGGAGCCAAATCAAGTCCATTTTTCCCATTCTATGGTTCCAAAGTGTTGCTTGAAATTTTTAAAAAAAGTTTATCTCTTAGCGGCTCAAAAATTTTTCGAGGGGTCATTGTAAATTTTTTCTTTTAAATCAGCTACACCACTATAACCATTGTCAAAAGATAGTTGTCTTTTGTAATCACCTATATATTTAGCTGTTGTGATATGTAATAACGTCATCTGGTTTAATCTAAGGGTTCAAACCTTCAATCTTCAACCTTCAACCTTCAACCTGAAACCTGAAACCTGAAACCTGAAACCTGAAACCTGAAACCTGAAACCTGAAACCTGAAACAAATTCCTATTATTTATTCAAACGTTCGTTATCTTGTATATCCATCCACATAGCAAATAAGAGAGACTGAAAGCCACTAATAAATAAAAAGACAAAACCAAGAACCGTAACCGGATTTACATCAATTCCGGAAACTGCTAGAGCTAAAATCTTAATACCATAAGGAATAGATATTAATAGTAGCAGTAAACCAATATGGTACAACACAAATAAGGGATGAAAACTTTTGTAAAAATACTTTGTCCAAATTCGCTTAAAGAAACTGCGTATCAATAACCAAGAAACCGTTGGAATCACCTTGCTAATCTTCATTTTAGACTGTTCTCCAACGTGATATACCGGCTTAATAGGCACTTCTTTTAAAGTACAATTTTCGATATTGAGTTTCACTAGCATATCGTTGGGCATCCCGTATCTAGGGTATATTTTGTACAATTCTATAAGATTTAAGGCTCTGTTAGACAAAGCGGTATATCCTGTCTGAGTGTCTGAAACATGCCAATATCCTGCGGCTAATTTAGTTAAAATAGACAGTACGGAATTGCCGAAGAACCGAGTTCTGGGAATCAATACCCTGGCACTTTTGTGAGAAAGACGGTCTCCTTTTACATAATCCACCCCATCATCAATAACCGGTAAACAGATGCCTTCTAACTCATCCGGATCCATTTGTCCATCGCCTGCCATAACAGCAGTGCAGTCTATATCATTGTCTTTCGCCCATTTATACCCTCGTGCTATAGCACCACCAACACCACTATTTTTAAGTAAATCAATTAAAACTACTTTGTCATTTTTAAAGTGAGTAATTTCCGAAGGGGCAAAAAAATCCAGTTCTTTTTTATTCCACTCCAAAACAACTTCGTCGGCTTTATTGTAAATGTTTTTTTTGAAGTCGTGTTGCTTTTCAGGAATCTCCGAGCTATACTTATGATGATACGATTTAACAACATCCGATGTCTTGTCTTTAGAACAATCGTTTACAACAATAATTCTATCGACAAAGTCCGGCATAGAATCAATAACCATTCCTATTTGGGTTTCCTCGTTGTAAGCAGGAACAACAACTGCAACCGTTTTTTGATGCAACATAAGTTTTAACAATTAATTTTTCACAAATTTAACATATAAGCTAAAACTCGCAAGCTTTTTCGAGATGAAAGTCTTTGACATTTGTCAGTAAAGGCAGGGTAAACCTGTTATTTTTACACGAGTTTGTAAATAATTGATTTATAATGTGTTGATTTTGTTTTTGTCAGACCTCACAGGTTTTTAAAACCTGTGAGGTCTATTCTTATAAAAATGTAAATTATTGTTTATTAAATGTTTATGAATTTCTGTGAGTGAGATATTAAATCGAACTCAGCTTAATACGTTTGCCCAAACATAAAACCTGTTTAAAGCATATTTTTTTGACGAATTCAACTACCTTTGCCCGATATTATTTTGCTATGTCGTTTTCAAAGAAATATTTTTCTTCGATTATCATTTTTGTATCTTTAATTTTTATCACTTACTATTTGTGGTCAAAATCGCTTTTAGATTTTTCAGTTTTTCAGTTTAATACCTCATTTGTACTCTCATTGCTTTTTTTGTTTATGGGTTTTTTTGTCTCGGGGCTTAGTTGGTGGTACTCCCTGAAAGTACATCAGGTTGATATCGATGTAAAAAAAGCGGTTAGTTCTCACGGATTGCCCATTTTCGCAAAATATATTCCCGGAAAAGTTTGGACGGTTTTAGGCAGAGCTTCCAAAGTGGCTACCGTTACCAACAAAGGGATTGCTTTTTTGTCGTTTATCTCTCTAAAAGAACAATTTGTATATCTTTTGACGGGTATAATAATCAGTGTCTATCCTATTTATGCTGTTTACGGGTTGGGTTATTTCTTTTATTTGGTTCTCCTTTCAGGAGTGGGGTTATATCTTATTATTTTCAATAAGTTAATACACAAGCTTGTTACCAAAATTTTGTCAATGATACTCAAAAAAGAACTGGATATTCCTTTGATTTCTCACAAAAACGGTTTAAGCTTAAGTGTTTTTAATATTCTGTTGTGGTTGAATTGGACTTTGGCTTTTTATTTTTTCGCCGGCTCTATGGAAAACTTTACTTTAAATCTGGCGTTTGTATTTCCGATAAGTGTTGTGTATGGGGTTTTAGCGATAGTTATGCCCGGGGGAATAGGCGTTAGAGAAGGAATCATAGCTGCTTTCTTAACCGTTTCCGGTATGGATGTAGAGATAGCAACCACCATTTCTGTAGCATCAAGACTCTGGTTTATTTTAGGAGAGTTATTTATATTTTTACTAAGCGTAAGCCTACAACTCAAGAAAAGTTAATAGCACGGCAAGGTTTTTGCTGAAAATTAAGGGGAGAAAAACAGACATTTGGACTTCCTAAAACTTATTTTTAAATTTGGAAGATTATTAACTTTATCTAATTTATTATGAAACGGAAACATTTTCTTTTAGGCTTATTTACAATTAGTATTTTTTCAATTTATGCTCAAAATCAGTATGACAAGATAGAACCCTTCGATGTAGTGCATGATGGTTGGGCAATGGTAGAGCAGGACGGCGTGTTCGGTTTTATTGATAAAAAAGGAAAGGAAGTTGTTTTGCCTCAGTATAATAAGATAGAGGCTTTTGATGTAGTGCACGATGGCTGGGCAATGGTCGAGCAAGATGGAGTGTTTGGCTTTATTGATAACACAGGGAAGGAAGTTGTTTTGCCTCAGTACGACAAAATAGAGCCCTTTGATGTAGTGCATGATAGTTGGGCAATGGTAGAACAAGATGGTGTCTTAGGTTTTATTGATAAAAAAGGAAAGGAGGTTGTTTTGCCTCAGTACGACCAAATAGAGCCTTTTGGTATAGAGCACGAAGGTTGGGCAAAGGTAAAATTAGATAATAGTTGGTTATTTATCGATTACAAAGGAAAGGAAGTTAGTGAAGCACATGCAAGTAAGTGTCCTTACAAAAAGACAAAATAAGATTTTAATATTAATTTCAGCTTGGTTTTACTTGTGAAATAACCTGTAAATCAATATAGTAAATAATTAACGGTAGGTTAAAAATGAAGCCTTTAATCATCTCTTTTTTCTTGCTTATCAGCTTGGGAGGCTTAGCTCAAAAGTTTGAAAATTTAGCATTAACCCCACCAATGGGCTGGAATAGTTGGAATTATTTCGAATGCGATAATCTAAACGAAGAAATGATTCGCGAAATGGCAGATGCGATGGTTTCTTCGGGGATGAAAGATTTGGGTTATGAGTATATTATAATTGATGATTGTTGGCAGACAGGGCGAGATTCTACGGGTAAGATTTTGGTTGACAAAGATAAATTTCCGAGTGGTATTCAGCATTTATCGGATTATATTCATAGCAAAGGCTTAAAATTTGGAATTTATTCCGATGCCGGAACGAAAACTTGTGCAGGAAGACCTGGTAGTAAAGGCTTTGAAACTATAGATGCACAAACCTATGCCGATTGGTCTGTCGATTATCTTAAATACGACTGGTGTCATACGGAGGGGCAAGATGCGATTGCCTCTTATACACGTATGCGAGATGCTCTGTACGCCGCAGGAAGACCGATTGTTTTTAGCATTTGCGATTGGGGTGTCTCTAAAACTTGGGAATGGGCAGGCGATGTAGGACATTTATGGCGAACAACTTACGACATTACCGACCGTTGGGATGGTAATATTTGGGGCAATCAACTAGGATGGACAGAAATTTTGGAAAAACAAGTCGGGTTGGAAAAATACGCTGCTCCGGGACGTTGGAACGATCCCGATATGTTGGAGGTGGGAAATCCGGGTTTAAGCATCAACGAATCTAGAGCTCACTTTACGATGTGGTGCGTTTTGGCAGCTCCTTTAATTACCGGAAACGATTTAAGAAATATGCCTCAAGAGGTTCAAAACATTCTTACCAACAAAGCTTTGATAGCTGTTAATCAAGACCCTTTGGGAAAGCAAGGTTTTAAGATTAGAGACGAAGGTAATTTTGAAGTTTGGCAGAAACCCCTTCAAGGTGGCGATATTGCTATTGTCTTTTTAAACTTGGAAAATCTCCCCAAAACTTTTACGGTAAATTGGAATCGATTGGGAATCAAGGGTTTTTCAGGTAAATATCAAATTAAAGACTTATGGAAAAGTCAATTAAGAGGATATACCGACAAACCTTTGAAAATTAATGTTCCTGCCAGAGATGTGGTAGCGATAAGGCTTATGCTGTCGAATCAGGAATGAGACTCGTAGAAAAAAATCATTTTGTAAATAGCCTCTTAGTCAGAAGCGAATATAGTACCTTTGCAAATCAAAATAAATAAACACCTATCGTTATGCAACGTAAACGTAATAAAAGAAATGCTTCTTTTCCCGGAAAAGAGGCTTCTAACTCACGAAGACATACTACCAAAAGAGGTCCCAGAATCGGTAAAAGCCGAATAAAGGACGATAGTACCAAACGGTTTTCTTCCCAAAAGTATAACGAAGGAAGTAAGCAGCAGGAACAGGATTTAAAATCGGGTTCTGTCAGGCTGAATAAGTACATTGCTAATTCCGGTATTTGTTCGAGACGAGAGGCTGATACTTACATAACAGCAGGGGTGGTTAAGGTTAACGGAAAAGTGATAACCGAGATGGGCTACAAAGTAAAGCCCGGAGATAAGGTGGAGTTTGAAGGAGAACGTATCAAAAATGAATCTAAAATTTACTTAATCTTAAATAAGCCCAAAGGCTTTATATCTGCGGTAAGTAGCGAAAAAGGAGAGCCTACGGTAATTGATATTGTTAAAAGATGCTGTACACAACGCATCTATCCGGTTGGCAGACTAGACAAAGCCACTACCGGTGTTTTGCTGTTAACCAACGATGGCGATTTGACTAAAAAATTGACACATCCATCGAGTAATATTAAGAAAGTGTATCAGGTAGGTTTGGATAAACCCTTAACTAAGGCTGACATGGAGCGATTGGTTAAGGGCGTTGTTTTAGAAGATGGAGAGATTCATGTTGACGAAATAGCTTATACCAATATGGACGATAAAACCAAAGTGGGAGTGGAGTTGCATTCCGGACGTAACCGTATTATCAGAAGAATGTTCGACCACTTAGGATATACCGTTAAAAAGTTGGATAGGGTTTATTTTGCAGGAATCACTAAAAAAGACGTGCCAAGAGGAAAGTACCGCTTCTTAACAGAAAAAGAGATTAGCTTTTTAAAGATGAAATGATTGTCTTGTCATCTCAATTTTGATGTTAGATGAGATATTCTAATTGAACGTGAACTCGGGATAATATTTTTCTTATAGCATTCGCGAATATTATCCCGAGTTTATGTTATTGTAATTTAATACCGGAAGGAGTTTTAAAATTCATAATAAAATCGGAGATGCGTTTTTGTTCACTCTTCATGCTTTTAATGTTTTCTATATCTTGAGTACTCATTTTTTCAAAAACACCTTTTTTCATTTTTAAATTACCATTTTTTTCCCATTCAGCTTTTCCATAGAAAATGCCTTCTTTGTAAGAGGCTATTTTTTTGATATTTCCATTTTCGTACCACCAAAAGTTATTACCGGCTAAGCGTCCGTTTTCGTATGTGTTTTTAATCCTTAAACTACCATCTTTAAACCAAGAAACATGGGTGCCTACTTTTTTTCCATTATCGAAAAAAGCGACCATTTTTTTCTTTCCGTTTTTAAACCAATATTCCCAACGCTTATCTTTTTTGCCATCTATAAGGTAACCTCTTAACCCTTTTTGCCCTTCTTTAAAGTATCCATATACCTTGCCTGTATATTTCTTATCTTCTTCTGCTGTGTAATAAATTCTTTTACGTTTTTTTAGTTCGGAAATATTAATACCTTGCTCGAAAGTTTTATCCAATAATTCTTGGAAATAGGCTGTGATAAGTGTTTTAGAACTGTCGTTTAGTAAAATATTATCGGTCGATGAGTTTTTAGCATCAATCGTAACGGTAATATTTTTATCATCGGGGCAATATCCACACCTAAAGAATTTAAGCGTAAATTTTGTTTTTCCTTTAATTCCGGGAATTTTTACCCTTTTCCACACAAAAGCATTGTGATGCGTTTTGGGTTTTCCCAATCTTTCTTTAACCAAAAGGAGGAAATTGGAAAGATGTGTCATTTTTTTAGACACAAATGTTAGTAGGTAATCTTTTTTATCCTCTTTTTTATTTGTCCAGTATAGACCTTCTACATAATCGTAGCAAAAAGCAACTACCTCGTCCAATAAAAACATCGAATCTTGGAGAGCAATGCTGTATTTCTTTTTAGGGTAGATAGACTGTATTGGTATTTCAAACTCTTGATAACCTAAAGCTGATACGACCATAGTGTCGTTAATACGGGCTTTAGGAATTGTTATCTGATACCATCCATTTGTATCCGATGCGGTTCCTATAGAACTATTTTTAATAAAAATATTTGCCAAATGAATTGGGGAACGGCTTGCATCTTCTTGTATCCGCCCTTTTAATGTATAATCTTGGGCTAAAAGTCCAAAAACATTAAAAATAAATAGTATTAAAACGTATAATCTAAACATAATTCTGTAAATTTGGTTGAACAATTTTTATCATTGTAAAAAAATAATGGCATTGTATTTGTTTTCCAAAGAAATAAATTTTTTAGAAAATGAACAAAAAGTATTTCATAGACCTTTGTAGTTATTTGGTAATATCAGTTTTGGTGTTATCTAGTAATGTTTCAATGGCACAAGATAAGAATTTTTTGGCAGATTTAGTCATTCTTAAAGGAGATACCTTCCCTTTGTTTAATTTGCAGGAGGTGATAGTTGTTCCTCCATTTGAGTTTAAATCTAAAAAACAGAAGAAAAAATACACCCGATTAGTGCGTTATGTTAAGAAAGTTTATCCTTATGCTAAAATGGCCAATGAGAAATTAAAAGAGTTATATTCCGAGATAGATTCTATTAGCGAAAAGAAAGTTATAAAAAAGCATGTTAAGCAAGTAGATAAGGAACTGCGAGAGCAGTATGGCGACGAATTAAAAAAATTAACCATAACTCAAGGTAGAATTTTGATTAAACTGATAGACCGAGAAACGGGCAGTACTTCTTACGAATTAATTAAAGAACTCAGAGGAGGTTTTTCTGCTTTTATGTGGCAGTCGTTGGCGAGACTATTTGGCGAGAACTTAAAGTCTGAGTACGACCCTGAAGAGGAAGACAAAATGATTGAGCATATTGTGTTAATGATTGAAAATGGTCAACTGTAACCTAAAATCAGCAAGGTTTTTTGTAATGAGAGTCTAATTAAAAACATAAAAAATAGAACCATGAAACAAATTGTATTTAGTATCCTTTTAGGAACGTTATTTTTAGTATCCTCTTGTAGTAAGGAAGGTCCTAGAGGTCCTCAAGGTGTGCCCGGAGTTAAGGGAGAACCTGGTAGCTCTCCTCAATTGTATTATATGGATATTCCTGTCAACAAATTTAAAAAAGAGGTGTTCTACGATGATAACTCACAATTTTATAACGATGCATGGCTAGCCTATGGGTACATAGATGGAGTTGTCATGCAGCCTAATGACCTTGTTATGGTTTTTATGCATCAGACTACAGACGGAGGTCCTGATAATTATTTTCAAGCACTTCCTTATACCGACTATTTCGATAATACCAACGATTTTAACCATTATTCTTACGGAGTTATGGATGATAATGGCGATTTAGTTTTTTCTATTAGACGAAATAATGGGACGCCACCCTTCAACGATATGAGTGCAACTTGGACAATACAGTACAATATTTATATTCTTAAAGGGAATAATGGTAAGAAAGCAATGATGCCTTCAAGTATAAACCTTTCCGATGAAAAAGCCGTAAGAAATTATTTAGGAATTACTGAAAGAACTAAGGTTAACTTTGTGTTGGCTGAGTAATCCCATTTAATCTTAACTTATTCTGTAGAAAACAGGCTTTAGGAAAACCTTATCCCAAATTCACGTCAAATTAGTGGCATCTTGTAAAAAAATATTAACTTAGTGCCTTTTTAGAATATTTGAACATTAAACAATATTAAAATGAAGAAGATTTTAAGTGTTTTATTGGCGATAAGCTTAGTTCTTCCGGGAATAGCTTGTACCAATTACTTGATTACCAAAGGAGCTTCTAAGGATGGCTCTACCATGATTTCTTATGCGGCAGATTCACATGTCTTATATGGTGAATTGTATCATTTTCCGGCTCAAAAGTGGGCAAAAGGAACCATGATGGATATTTACGAATGGGATACCGGAAAATATTTAGGAAAAATAGCACAAGCAGAGGAAACGTATAATGTTACCGGAAATGTAAACGAGTACCAAGTTGCTATAGGGGAAACAACCTACGGAGGTAGAGAAGAACTAAAAGACCCTAAAGCAATCATGGATTATGGGAGTCTAATTTACGTGACTCTTCAGCGTTCAAAGTCGGCTCGTGAGGCAATTAAAATTATGACTGAATTAGTGGCTGAATATGGTTATGCCAGCTCTGGAGAATCGTTCTCTATTGCAGATGCTGAGGAGGTTTGGATTTTAGAAATGATTAGTAAAGGGGAAAATAATAAAGGTGCTGTTTGGGTAGCTCGTTTAATTCCTGACGGATATGTGTCGGGACATGCCAATCAAGCCAGAATAACCACTTTCCCTTTAAAAGGAAAAAATACGATTTCGTCTAAGAAAATCAATAAGATTTTTGACAAAAGAGTTCAAAATGTTTACGCTGCTGATGTTATTTCTTTCGCCAGAGAAAAAGGTTACTTTAAGGGTAAAGATGAAGATTTTAGTTTTTCCGACACTTATGCTCCTGTAACTTTTGGAGGAGCTCGTTTTTGCGAGATTCGTGTTTGGACTATGTTCAACGATGTTGCAGACGGAATGAATCAGTATTGGGACTACGTAAAAGGAGAGGTTAAACATAACGAAACTTTAGCTAACGGACACAAAAACACCGACCACTACGCTACTAACAGAATGCCTTTATGGATTAAGCCGAAAGAAAAGGTAGGTGTATTGGATATGTTCCACTTTATGAGAAATCACTTGGAGGGAACAGAGTTAGATATGAGTAAAGACGTAGGTGCGGGACCTTTTGGAAACCCTTATCGATGGAGACCATTAACTTGGAAAGTAGATGGCGAAACATATTGCAACGAAAGAGCAACCGCAACACAGCAAACCGGTTTTTCTTTTATCGCTCAGCTAAGGAGCTGGTTGCCTCGTCAAGTAGGAGCTATTAACTGGTTTGGTGTAGATGATGCCGGAAGTTGCGTTTATATGCCAATGTATGCGTCTATGACCAAAGTACCTCGTTCTTTAGAGGTCGGTAATGGATCTATTATGGAGTGGTCGGACGATGCTGCCTTTTGGGTGTTTAATCAAGTAACGAACTTTGCTTATACCAGATATAATTTGATTCATCCGGAAATAGAGAAGAAGCAAAACTATTACGAAAAATCGTATCTGAAAGCGGTTGAGGCGATGGATAAAGAGGCTCAGTCTTTATTAAAAACAAGTCCGGAAAAAGCCGTTCAATATTTAACATCTATGTCTGTTAAGTTGGCTGATAAATTAACCGAAGAATGGGGTGATTTCTACAAATATTTATTTGTAAAATATATGGATGGTAATGTT
>PDWI01011434.1_pt1 | contig 10201 bp, 8 predicted proteins | sample 1430891 | NCBI WGS metagenome assembly PDWI01 (sample SAMN01162508, study PRJNA174530) | Oral metagenome, whole genome shotgun sequencing project. | biome: Marine environment; feature: Marine mammal; material: Swab sample of the gingival sulcus; isolation source: swab sample of gingival sulcus... | reverse complement strand
TCAAAGAAAAAAAAATAAAAAAGAAATGAGAACATTATTAAGTATAAGTCCGGGCGTCGTATTAAGTGGGGCAACTGGAGAAGTAACACCAGCAATCGCGAGTTCATTCATTACGTTATTAATTGAGGTATTTAAGTGGCTTGTTGATAGGTATGGAACTAAAAAGAAAGAAAAAGTAGTAGTTAAAAAATAATAAAAATTGTTATTTTTTGATGTCCAAAAAAAGAGTATGAAAAAATTGTTTTATGCTCTTTTTGTTATTAAATTTATCAGTATATGGATTTTGGCAAAGCACATACAAAAAGTATTTTAAGGGTAAAATACACTGACGGTCATTTCAAATGGTACCGTGTTAGTAAAGGTCGTAATATTGGTGCATTGGTGGATTTTTTTACTGATATTGAAACGTTTGGATATATGCAGCTATTTGAGTATAAAAGCGGTCAAGGTGTTGGACGTAAATATTTTTATTATACAAACAAAGGAAGTTATTCTTTTGTATAGGGATGAAAAATAAATCTATTTCAATATGTCAATGAGTTTCAAAGCGTAGTTCTCTGTAGGAGGTTTCAAAGCGTAGCGTAATAGCTATGCTTTTTTTTTGCTTAAATATGTAAAATGTTTCCAAAGTGTCGATTAAAAATATTTTTTTATTTTTGATACTCTTAAATAGTTGCAAAGATGAAACATTTGACATTAGACAAAAGGCATTTTATTTTTAGTTTAAAAAATCAGTGTTATACTAATAAGAAAATCGCTGAATTAGTAGGTGTAAGTGAAAGTACTATAAGTAGAGAATTACGTCGAAATGTTACAAATAAGGGTAATTATAGCCCTATTCAAGCACAAGAATTGTATGAAATCAGAAAAGAGCGTTTTAATCTTCCGCGAAAATTTACAAAGGAAAAGCAATTAATAATTGATAAATATTTGAAAAATGAACAATGGTCACCTGAACAAATAAAAGGACATTGCGATAAGAAAGGAATTGAAATGGTAAGTATTGAGCGAATATATCAATACATAAGAGAGGATAAACAAAATGGAGGATATTTATATAAAGAATTACGACATCAGTTAAAACATAGGAAACGCCCCGTAGGATTTTCTAATAGTAAAATACCTAACCGAGTTTCAATTGATGAACGCCCAGAAATTATAAATAATAGACAAGAATTTGGACATTGGGAGGCTGATTTGATAGAGGGGGCGAATCATAGTGGTTTTATTTTAACGCTTACAGAAAGAGTTTCGAAACAATTACTAATGTCTTATCTACCTAATGGTAAAAATGCTGAGGGTGTAGCTAATACAATGATAGATTTATTTTTGCCTTATAAAAATGCTGTAAAATCTATCACAATGGATAACGGTATGGAGTTTTCAATGCACGAAAATGTTGCTAAGAAAATAGGAGCTAAAACTTATTTTACACACCCGTACTCATCTTGGGAAAAGGGACAGATTGAATATACAAACAAATTAATAAGGCAGTACTATCCAAAAACAAAACAAATAAACGAGCTTAACACAAAGAATATCAAGGAAATACAATATAAGATAAATAGACGACCACGAAAAAATTTAGATTATGAATCACCTATAAATATTTTTTCTATATTTGTAACGCAAAAAATTGCATTTACTAATAGAACTTAGGTATAGTGTTCAGTAATCAGTCATCAGTGGGCAGTTTTTATACTGCCCACTGATGACTGAACACTACTATACTGCTCACTGACCACTAAAAATCTATTGAAAACAAAAAAACATTTTTTTTATTTTATAGTGATTTCAAAACATAACTAGTGTGAAATAGTGAAAAAGGAAGTAATAATTAAAAAATAAATGTTATATTTGCTGAAAAATAAATTTATAAGAAAATGTTATTAGTAGAAAGAAATGTCAATGAAATAGTACTTAGGTTACCTGCTGATACGGATATTTTTAGTGTACAAAGAGTCTTGGATTATTTTAAATATAAACAAGCAATAAAAAAAAGTAAAGCTGCTGAAAAAGATGTAGAACAATTAGCGATGGAATCTAAAACTAATTGGTGGAAAGAAAATAAAAATCGTTTTGTAAAATGATTTTTGTTGTAGATAGTAATATTATTTTTAGTGCTTTGCTAAATCCTAAATCTTCTGTTGGGGAAGTTCTTTTGGATATTCATCGTGAATATGAATTTTGTGCACCTGAATTTTTATTAGATGAGATAGAAAAATATTCTGACAAAATTGAAAAATACACAAAATTAAGTAAAGAAGATTTAAAGATAATTAAGCATTCTGTATTTTTCTCCATAAAATTTATATCTGAAAATCTAATTTTACAGTCTAATTGGGATAAGGCATTTGAATTGCTAAAAGATGTTGATGAAAAAGATACACCTTTTGTGGCTTTGGCTTTTGAATTAGGCACAAAACTTTGGACAGGTGACAAGAAATTAATCAATGGACTTCAAGAAAAACAAATTGATATTACGATTACAACAAATGAACTAAAAAAGTAGTAATACCATTTACACATTGAAATTACCATAATAAAATACCTTTTTTACTTTATACTGCAAAATACTGCCCACTGATGACTGAACACCGTATACCGCTCACTGACCACTAAAAATCTATTGAAAACAAAAAAAATGTTTTTTTATTTTGTCAAAATGAAAAATAAATTATACATTTGACCTCAAATATGGGGGCTATGTGTAAAATATACGACTTTATTTTGCGAATTTCAGAAAAAATTCGTATATTTGTCTGTGTAAACAGCACAGCACAGCACAGCACAGCACAGCACAGCACAGCACAGCACAGCACAGCACAGCACAGCACAGCACAGCACAGCACTAAATTTCTTAAACAACTTTTACAACAAAATAGTCTGTACGATAAAATCTTGTCGTATGGATTTACAGTGCTTATTTTTTATTCCAGTGTTTAATGTTATAACATTGAACACCGAGAATCTTTACATAAAAATCAACTTAAAAAAAACAATATACTATGGCAAAAATGAATTCAAGTTAAAATTTTGAGGGTAATGGTTATATAAACCGAATACCCTAAAACGTTCAAAAAAACAAAAAGCAAAAAGCCAATAGTTAATGGCTAACAGCAAAAAGCTAAAAAAACAGAATTAAAATTAACTAAAAATGAAACAAAAATTTAAAAATCGAATGACTTTCGTAAAGTTATGGTTAGTGGTAATTATGATAGTGTCTGCTAACTTATCAGCATTTTCGAAAACGGTTGCGACTTCCGATGAAGAAGTAACTTTGAGTAACCCTACTCAAACCATTTTAAAAGGTATGGTAGTGGATAAAGATGGAATGCCTATTGCAGGGGCAAACATCTTGGAGGTAGGTACTAAAAACGGTACGATTACTGACTTTGATGGTAATTTTACATTGAAACTAACAACTCCAAATCCTAAAATTAAGGTAACCTATATGGGATTTAAGGACAAAACGGTTTCAGTAAAAGGAAAAACAGAGATAAGAATTGTAATGGCAGACGACACAGAGGCGTTAGAAGAAGTAGTCGTAACAGCCTTTTCTACACAGCAGAAAAAAGCGAGTGTAGTAGGTTCTATCCAAGTAGTAAAACCTAAGGAATTAGCTATTCCAACAGCCAACCTTTCTGCTGGTTTTGCAGGAAAATTATCAGGGGTTATCGCTGTACAGCGTAGTGGACAACCGGGTGCTGATGGTGCTAACTTCTGGATTCGTGGTATTTCGTCTGTAAATGCTACTAATCCGTTGATTATCCTTGATGGTGTAGAAATTTCGTCAGGTGACCTTAATACCATAGACCCTGAAATTATTGCAGGTTTCTCTATTTTGAAAGATGCAACAGCAACGGCTCTTTATGGTTCGAGAGGTGCGAACGGTGTGGTAATCGTAACTACTAAAAACGGTGCGGACTTAGACAAGCCTATCATTAATTTTAGAGCAGAAACGTATGTTACTACTCCTACAAAACTTCCTGAGTTTGTAGATGGACCTGAATATATGAGACTTTTTAATGAGGCAATTGGGAACTTGTCAACAGGTGATGCTCCTTATTCACAAGAAAAAATTAATGGGACTATCAACCGTTTAAATCCTTATGTTTACCCTAATGTTCGTTGGTATGATGAATTGTTTACAGAACAAGCGATTAACGAAAAAGCGAACTTTAACATTCGTGGTGGAGGTAAAAAAGTAGATTACTTTATGAGTGTTACTTTTGACCACCAAACAGGTATGCTTAAAAAGAGAAGTCGTGAATTTGCATCATTTGACAACTCATTAGATGTAAAACGATTTGCTTTCCAAAACAATTTAAGAGCAAGATTTACAGAAACTTCTGAGTTATCTTTACGCTTAAATGCTCAAATGGGAACTCAAAGAAGACCTACTACTAAAATTGATGATATTTTTGGTGCGATAATGAATACCAACCCTGTGGATTTCCCTATTACTTATCCATCAGATGGTATTATTACTCACACGAAATGGGGAACTAAGAAAATAGGGCCTGCAGCAATTGATAACCCTTTTGGAAAGGCTGTTTCAGGATATGCAGACAACTTCAATAGTACTATCATTGCTAATTTAGAATTTAAACAAGATTTAGATGTGGTAACAGAAGGATTGAAATTCACAGCTTTAGCATCGTTTAAAAACTGGGCATCTACAACGACTAAAAGGTCAAGAAATCTTAATCAATATGAGTTGGTAGATTATACAAGTAATTATGATTTAGAATTGAATAGAATTGGAGATGAGCAAAGTACTACGCTTGGTTCTTCTGGTGATAATGGAGGAGATAGAAGTTTCTATTTACAATTTATGGGATTATGGAACAGAGAATTTGGTGACCATAATTTGAGTGCAATGGTAAACTACAACCAATCAGAATACTCTACTAACATTGCAGGTGATGAAATTTTGAAAAACCTTGTAAAAAGAAGACAAAATATTGCAGGTCGTTTGACTTATGACTATGCAGGAAGATATTTGATTGAAACCAACTTTGGTTACAATGGTTCTGAAAACTTTGCCGAAGGAAAACGATTTGGATTCTTCCCGTCAGTAGCGGTAGGATACAATGTGTCAGCAGAGCCTTTCTGGGAACCAATCAAGCCTGTAATTTCAAGATTTAAAATAAGAGGTTCTTACGGATTGGTAGGTAACGACCGAATTAAAGGAGATAGATTTGTTTATCTTGCCGATGTACAGCTACAAGATAATGATAGAAAATTTACCACAGGTATTAATCAAGACTATGAGTTAAAAGGAGTAAAAATCAAACGATTTGGAAATCCTGATGTTTCTTGGGAAACAGGTATCAAATCAAATATTGGTGTTGATTTCACTTTCTTTGATGATTTGAATTTATCCATAGATGTATTTAAGGAGAATCGAAAAGATATATTTATTGAGAGGGGAGTAATTCCTTTATATATGGGAACGGGTGACACAAAATTATTTGGTAACCTTGCAGAAATTGATAATAAAGGTTTAGATATTGCTTTAGATTATAACAAACGAGTTAATGAAGATTTAGATGTGTCTTTTAGAGGAACATTTACTTTTGCAAGAAACAAAGTTGTAAAATGGGACGAGCCTGAGTTAGAATATCCTCAATTATCAAAAGTAGGACACCGATTAAATATGTACGAAGGATATGTTGCTGACCGCTTATTTATCGATGCTAATGATGTAAAGAACAATCCTGAGCAGAAGATAAGTACACCAGTAGAGGCAGGGGATATCAAGTATATGGATTTACCTAACAGATATGGAGAATATAATGGTGTCATTGACAGCAACGACCGTCAATTCATTGGAGACCCACAAATTCCAGAAATTGTATATGGTTTTGGGCCATCTGTAAGATATAAGAATTTTGATTTTGGATTTTTCTTCCAAGGTGTAGCGAATACCTCTATTATGTTAGGAGGTTTCCATCCTTTCGGAACACAATACAACAGAAACGTATTAAAGTATGTGGCTGATAATCGTTGGAATCCTAACAACCAAAATATTTATGCAAAATATCCTCGTTTAACTAAGATGGACCACTCTAATAATACACAAAATTCTACTTACTGGTTAAGAGACGGTGCTTTCTTAAAGTTAAAGAATGTAGAAATCGCTTATAATTTCTTAGGAAATATGAGAGTGTATTTGAGAGGTATGAATTTATTGACATTCTCTAAATTCGACCTATGGGACCCTGAAATGGGAGGAGGAAACGGATTAAAATATCCTACACAAAGAACAATTAGTGTTGGATTCCAAATGGTAATTAAATAAAAAATAAAGTTATGAAAATAGTAAATAAAATAATATTACTTGCTCTCTTAGGAGTAGTATGGTCTTGTAATTATTTAGACATTGTGCCTGATGAAACGGCACAGGAAAAAGATGCGTTTAGCGACCCTAAGGCAGCGGAACGTTTCTTATACACTTGTTATTCTTATATGCCAAGAGATAACTGGACTCAGCATTCGATAGACTTTTTAACAGGTGATGAGGTGGTTACGCCATTTGAGCACGAGTCTTTTGCGAACTTTCCAAAAGGAAACTATACGGCTATTAACCCTCAGTTGTCTTATTGGAAAACGCTTTTCTCAGGATTGCGTAATTGCTATATGTTAAAGAAATATATAGGTGATGTGCCTAATTTACCAAAAGCAGTAGCAGATGATTACAAAGCACAAGCAGATTTCTTGATTGGTTATTATCACTTCTTGTTAATCCAGAACTATGGTCCTACAATTATCATTGATGGAGTAGAGGATACGAATAAGCCAGTAGAGGAATTTAAAGGTCGTGAGCCTTTGGATAAATGTGTGGATTTTGTAGCAAAAACATTAGATGAGGCAGCTAAAAAATTACCTCTTACCAGAAAAGGAAAGAAGTTAGGATTGGCTACTTCTGTAATGGCAAAAGCCTTAAAAGGTAAATTGTTAGTTCTTGCAGCATCGCCATTATTTAATGGAAATTCAGAGTTTTATACAGGATTTAACAATCCTGACGGAACTCCTTTGATGCCTTTGGATTATAGCAATGAAAAATGGGTGAAAGCAGCAAATGCTTGTAAAGAGGCTATTGATTTAGCACATTCAGCAGGTATTGAGTTGTATTATGCTACCCCAGGTGCTTTAGGAAATATTCCTGAGCCATCTAATATGGTAGAACGTGGATTGCGATTTACTTTTGTAGATAAAGACAATACACACGAGCTTATTTGGGCTGATTACAGACAAGAAGGGACTTATGATTTACAAGCAAAGTCAGCACCTTATGCTACTAATTCAAAATATGGGTATAATGGTACTGCACCTACTTTGGCAATGGTAGAACGATTTTTAACTAAAAATGGATTGCCTATTGACAAAGACCCTGAGTTCAACTATGCTGAACGCTACGAAGTAGGGGAGTTTGCGAAAGATGATAAGCACGGAGAAGGAAAAACGACTAAAATGAATATCGGTCGTGAGCCTCGTTTTTATGCTTGGATTACTTTCGAGAATGGGTACTATGAAATTGATGGAGACCAAGGAGGAAATTCTATCTATGCTGAGAAGTATAAAAGAGGTAAAGATGGCGGAATGTTGATTACTAAAATAATGGACGGAGAGCCACAAGGAAGAAATGGTAGAAATAACGACTATTCACCTACGGGGTATTTAAGTAAAAAAGGAGTACACCCTAAGAAAACTCCTGAGCAATCACACATCAATTATGCTTGGCCTAAAATTCGTTTAGCTGATATGTATTTATTATACGCAGAGGCTTGCGTTGAGGCAGATAAAATGAGTGAGGCTAAAACGTATCTTAACAAAGTTCGTAAAAGAGCTGGTATTCCTGATGTAGAAACTTCTTGGGCAAAAGTACCGGGAGCAACATTGGATAAAAATACAATGAGAGATATCGTTCGCCAAGAAAGAATGGTAGAATTGTATCTTGAAAACCAAAACTTCTGGGATATGCGTAGATGGAAATTGGCAGAAAAATACTTTGGAGCAACTCCTATGGGTATGAATGTTAAAGCAAATAATATCGAAGAATTTAGTAAGCCTACTCCTGTTGATGTAGAGCGTAAGTTTACTTCTCCTATGAATTATTTGATGCCTATACCACAAGGAGATGTGGATAAGAATAGAAAAATAGTACAAAACCCAGGTTACTAAAATAAAAATAGATATAAAATGAAACCGACATGTTAAAAATAATCATTAACACACAATGGAATGATTATTTTTAATATCAAAGGTAACATCTGACAAATAAAAAACAATAAAAAATAAACAGATGAAATATATACATAAAATAGCAGTATTAGTATTCGTTATGAGCCTTTTCGTGGCTTGTAAGGAAGAAGATAAACAAGAGATTAAGCTATCGGGAATTACCGATGTAACGACTTTTCAAGAGCCTGGAAAGATAGGAATTAGTTGGAAACGTGTAGAACCTGTTAATTTTGAATATATCAGAATTAATTATTATGACCACCTTACGAAGAAAAATCGCTCTATATTAGCAAGTAAATATACGGATACGATTATTATCCCTGATACTCGTGCTAAATATGGTGATTATAAATTTACTTTTCAACCATTCAGTTCAACTGAAACAGGTGGTGAAGTAGTAGACGTGGTTGCTAAATCAGGTGCTGCTCCTAAGACAATTACGGTTGTTGGCGAAGAGCAATTAACATTGAAAGCTGATGGATTGTTTACCGATGCACAAGACCCAGGAGAAGGTCCTATCAAAGATTTGATTGATGGAAATCAAGGAACTTTCTTCCATATGAACTGGCACCAACAAACTCCTTTCCCTCACTATATTGTAGTGGACTTAGGAAAAGAAGTAGAAGGGTTTAAATTTAGTTACACAACAAGAAAACACAATAATGTAGATGACCCAAAAAAGATGACTCTTTTTGGTTCGACAACATTTGATGGAACTACTTTTGACCCTACAACAGCAGTTGAAATTGGTATGGTAGAAGGACTTCCAAAAGGTAATGCAGTAAGTTATAATTCAGAGAATTTTATTTTAAATAATAAAATTAGATTCCTTTGGTTTCGTGTAGATGAAGGTCACGGTAGTAAAAATTTCATAGCACTATCGGAATTATCAGTAACAGAATTACAATTGAAAATTATTGACCCAGAGGCACCAGATGCTTAAAATAAGCAAATTTTAGTTTTAAGTTAATATTTGTTAAAACTGTCACTCTTTTATGGAGTGGCAGTTTTTTTATGTTGAAATAATTAAATGCTATAATTGATAAAGGAAGTTTGTGCGATTTTTTTGAAATGAAGTAAAAAAATAATAACTTTGTTGTAAATAAATTTTACAAGATTATGCCAGAAATTAGTAGATTTTACGGAATTATTATATGAATGTTTTTCAATGACCATAATCCTCCTCATTTTCATGCAGAATATGGTGAATATAAATGTATTGTAAATTTAGACGACGAAGTTGTAAATGGTTTTATGCCCAAAAGAGCCTTAAAACTTATTTTTGAAAGGCTTGATTTACACAAAGAGGAATTTGGTAAATTGGGAAAAATGTATGATAAATATAAAATTAACTTATCTTTCAATGACGGCTTGGAAAAAGTTGTTGATTTGCAAGATTGCATATTTAAAGGAAATAGAAAAATTTTTAGCCCTCTAAAAGATATTGATTTTTTTAAAGATTTCATTCAAAATAGTTGGACAATAGAATGGAAAAATGGTCTTGACTTTGCTCCTGAATACTTATATAAATTGGCACAAAATTAAGCACTATCTAACCTCACAAATTGTGCGGGTAGTTTAGAGATTTTCTCCTACTAAATACGATTGAAAAAGATATGCAGGACTTTCATAATAAATACTACTATTAAAATCTTCAATCTTTCGGGCTAACCACGAATTGTAAACTTCTATTAGTATTTTAATAAATGGCTGGTTCTCTTTTTTGCTGACATCAATAATTAAACGTTTATACACTTTTCCTATATCCCAATGCGTTGGTATTGAATATTTTGCATTTAGAATATTGTCAAATATACCTTCTTTTATTTTATATTTATCAACAAGGTCAAATGTGAGTTTATCTAAATTTTCATTGTGATAAATATCTGCTAAGTCAAAAATGTGCTGTAATTCATCTTTTCCAATAGCATTTACTATCACATTTCTATGA
>PDWI01010715.1_pt1 | contig 10202 bp, 4 predicted proteins | sample 1430891 | NCBI WGS metagenome assembly PDWI01 (sample SAMN01162508, study PRJNA174530) | Oral metagenome, whole genome shotgun sequencing project. | biome: Marine environment; feature: Marine mammal; material: Swab sample of the gingival sulcus; isolation source: swab sample of gingival sulcus... | reverse complement strand
CCCTTTTAAGCCAACAAAATCACAAGGAACGCCATCGTTGAGGTCAGCGATATTCTTATTCCAAGACAAACCTCCAGAAGAACCTGCATCATTTACCGTTTTGTTAGGCAGCTTATAACCTCTCTGCAAAAGGGTTACAGGCATTCCTCCATTTTTCCCAACGTAATACATTAAGTGCTCTGGGTTGGTGTCTCGGTAAGTATAAGCAAAGTAATGAGATGTATTCTTTGCCCATTCTTCTGCCGAATAAGTTTCAGTACCTTTAATTGCTTTACCAGTCTTTAGGTCAAGAGGTTTAAAGTCATTGCCCATAAAGTCCTTGTTTGAGATTGTATAGAAGATTTGATGATGAGGAAGGTTTTCTTTTCCAATAAGCTTGTTGTTAATACGCTCTCCCTTCTCGTCCTTAAAGACAATCTCCATACAGTAGTGGAAACCGTCTTCTTCCTTAGCACCATCTCTAGAAGAGGCTAAGATGTCAGCCATTACATCAAGGTAACCATACTTATTCTTCTGTAGCTCTCCCTTAACATCTCTGTAGGTCATAGAGGCAATCTTCATTAGCCCTCCATTATTCTCAATAAGAAGATATTGCTCTTTAGGGAAAGGATAGTTAAAAATCGTGTTACCGTGCGTTTGACCCTGTCCGTGTGAATGCCCTTCTTTGAGCATAATCTCACAAGTCTTCCAGTCAAACTTTTCTAGATTTGGTTTGACTTGGTTATTAGAACCTGAATTAGGGTCTTCATAAGGTATTTCTTTTACCTCTCCCCATTCATCTGGATTTTCTTTGCCTGTATTAGGCTCTTTCTTGCCCGTATTTGGTTCTTTGCCCCCCTTGTTGGGGTCTTCACCTCCCTTATTTGGGTCTTCAGCTCCCTTGTTATTAGGGTTTTCTGGGACTTCAGGATTTGGCTTAGGCTTAGGTTCTTCTCCAGAACAAGCAGACAAAGAGGCTACGAGCGTAAGCACAGAAAAGAAGTACGTTAGTTTCTTTAGGATACTCATAATCTTTTAGTTTTATATTGTTTTTAATCTAAATTCTAAATAATTCAAAAGGAATAAGTGCAGGTTCTTGGTTTTCAAGAACTGCCTGTATCGCCTCAGCCGATTTGCCCGTTTCAGAGGCAATAGCCTTGGCACAATCAGAGAGTTTAGCATCAGCATCTCCAACGACTCTAAAAGGGACAGAGAGGATAATGTCTGTTGTCGCCCAGTTATCTAGTCGTTGATTGAAGTTAAGCAAGCCTCCATAGCCCTCAGAAATATACTTATGTCCTGGTATCGTAATGTGTACCAATGCCATCTTCATATAGAAGGCGAGGTTTGCACGCTTGAAGTTCATATAGCCCTTTAATCCAACTCTATCGTAAGGCATTTGACTATCTAGAGAACGTTGTTGTCTGATAAAATTTACGATACGAGGTTTTGCTGTTTTGGGGTCTATAATCGCTTCATCAATCATATTATTTGTAGGATCTGTATCCCTATAAAAATACTGAAAGACATCAATAGTTGCTTTCTTTAGTTCATTGGGAGAAAGTGTCCATAGTGAGCCATCAGGTTCTCGTTTAATCTCCCCTTTGCTGTTGAGACCATAATGCAATTCCTTAATATCCTCTCCTTTTAATGTCTTAGGGTAGGCAATGTTATTGTCAAAATCACGAGAAAAAACTTCAAAAAAGTGTTGATGAATAGGTAGCATTGAATAGGCTGGTTTACCCTCTTCATAGGTGCAGAATTGATGATTCATTAGTTCGCCTTGCTGATTGTAATACATCATCTCAAGCGTGTAGAATATGTCTTTCCCCTTTATTACTGTAAAGTGTTGAATGTCAGAAGTGAAAATGATACTTCCTGTTTGCCCTGCACTACGTCCTACGGAGAGGACTTGTTTGACTGGAAGTATATTATTATAGTCTTCTGAGTAAGCAAGAAGATAAGTGCGCCCATTATGCTCTCTCTTCTGAGCCATACGCAGAATAATGTCTACCTTCCCCCAAATCTCGTGTCCCATAATCATATTCTCTACTTGAGGGGGAACTGCTTTTGGCTCAAGGCAGGAGCTAAGAGTCAGTAGAAGTAAAATAATATATTGAAGTGTTCTTCCTTTCATAGGGGATAATCTTTTAGAAGAGTACATTGAGTTTTAAGCTTATATTACGTCCCATACTATGAGCATAGTAGCGAAAACGATCTGTATATTCCTTGTACTCCTTGTTAAGCAGGTTGTCAATTGTTAGGATTAAGTCTAGCTCTTCTCCAGAAGTTAGTCTATAGGACAAGGACGCTTTCAGATTAAGGAGCTTATATGCAGATGGGGTTTCTGTAACAAAATCTTTTTCAGGATCAAAATTCTTTTGCTTGCAAACAAAAATATTTTCAAGTTCTAAGGAGGACTGCCACTGCTCCTGCTTACCAAAGCTCTTGTTCCATTCTGCCGAGAGGGTATAACGGTCTGAGGGAATAAAAGGTAGCCATCTTGCTTGACTAATATTACGACCACGAATCCATTCGCCTTTTGCCGAAAAAGATAAATCATAATATTTGGCAGACTTAAGGAAGACATCTCCTCCATAGAAACGAGCATCATCTTGCTGGAAAGCAAAGATTGGATAAACACCATTCCAATGAATGTGAATACCATTGCGTCCATATTGCTTATTAGGACTGTCATAGATATAGTTTTTGATGTTCTGATAGAAGATACTAGCATCAATAGCAAATAGATTTCCTTTGTAGTTTGAGCCTAATACGAGCTTATAGCCTCGCTCAGAGTCCAATTTGTCATTACCTAAGCTCCACGAACCTCCGTGATGCTTACCATTGCTATAAAGCTCATTAACATCAGGAGCTCTCCAAGCTAATCCATAATTTAATCTTAATCTTAGCCCCTCTGTACACTGCCAAAAGGCTGCAAAGCTCCCCGTTAGATTTGCGTAACGTTTTAAGCCCCCGTAAGGTTCTTTTCTCCAATTAAAACCTGCAGCGTCTGTAATGCGATAATCATAACGCATACCTCCTTCAAGAATTAATTTTTCTAAGGGGGCTAACTTATGAATGACGTAAAGGCCTGAGATGTGTGATGTATAGTTCGGAATAAAAGGAGTTGCTGCCGTTCCGTGAGTATTGACATTTACTAAGCGTTGGATATTACAGCCTAAGGTTGTTTTGCTGTGCATTAAGTTCCACTTGTGTTGATACATCAAATCTGCAATATAGCTACGTAGATGTAAGTTCATTACAGGGATTTTATTGTATCGTTCACTCTTACGGTTTTCGTACTCTTGACGATGGTTATGCTGATATGAAAGGCGAAGATTTAATTGGTTTTGCTTATTTATTTGCCAATCAGCTTCTGTTTTTACAAGCCAATGCTCACTTACTTGCTTAGGGGCTTTGATTTCATCAGAATAGGGATAAATAGACGCTTCGTAAGGTCGTCCATACTCAAAGCGAGCTAAGAGGTCTGCAAGCCCTCCTACGTGTGAGCCGAAAAAGATACCAGCCTCATTCTTGAAACGACTTAAATAGCCTGTTAGCCTTAGTTTACCAAACTTAGCTCCGAGATAAAGTGCATAATTGCCTTCTCTCTGACCTGTGTTGTTTATAAGGTAGTTTGGCGTGCTGTAATCCCCAAAATATTTCATCGAACCTTGTATGCGTAAGGCATAGTTCTTATAACCTAGGCTGAGGTGTGCCGAAGTACTTTTCCCTTGTCCATTACTTGCATAACTTCCACTTACTTGCCCATCGTAGTATAACTTCTTATATCCAAATGGTAGTGGTGCCGGATTAAATAAGACAACTCCTCCTAAGGCTCCTGCTCCGTAGCGAATGGATTCAGCTCCTTTGATAACTTCAATAATATTGGCTCCCGTGTGGTCAATCTCAGGAGCGTGGTCAGAACCCCAAGCCTGACTTTCTAGGCGAACACCACTATTTATCAAGAGAATACGACTACTGTGCATTCCTTGTATGACAGGTTTTGCTATAGTCGCTCCAGAACCAATAGAACTAAGTCCAGGTATTGTCTCTAAGACCTTTGCTAGAGGAACGGTACTAATCTTTTTGAGTTGTTCCATATCCATTACAGCTGCATTCTGAGTTAGCTGACTAGCCTTTTTCTGACGCCTAACGACAAGAGACTCTAATTCATAAACATCTTCCTCTAGCCTGATTGGATAGGTTTTATTTGCTTGAGGAGAGAAGTTCTTCTTGATAAAAGTTTTATAGCCTAAACTTCGAATCTTTAGTTTAACATTCTGCCTGATTGGAAGAGTACAATAGCCTTGACTATCAGCAAAAAAATGCTCTTTCTTGCTTAAGATTACCTCTGCAATAGGGATAGCTCTACCTTCCATATCAGTAATGAGTAGGGTACAAGTTTGACCTTGTGCCCATAGCTCACTACTAATAGTCATCGATAGCAATAAACTTAATCCTAAAATCAAGCTTTTAGCCAACGTCCTTATTATAGACATATTTATTGAGCAAATGACTAATGCTTAACAACTATCTTATAATTCTGACAAGCCTTATCAGAACATATCTGAAGGATATATAAGCCTGCTTTTAGCTCTTGTGTATCAAGTTCTAAAAGTCCTCCCTTACTACTAATTCGCCTTACTAAAAGTCCCTGTAGAGTATAAAGACGAACTTCCGTTAAAGCACTATTTAGTTCTAAGAAAAGACGTTTATCAACAGGATTAGGATAGTAGTTGATAGCTTGTCCCACAGACTCGAGGGCTGTAGTATTAAGCTCTGTTAGTTCCTTTTCTTTGGGGAAGAGACTATTACTATCATCTTTAAGAGCCTCTTCTACATTATTGAAGACCGAGAAAACCAAACGCTCTCGCGTAATAGACCAGATGTCTTGACGTTTGCCATCTTTTTCTAGTTCTAAAAAGAGCTTATATCTACGATGTCCGGCCTTTTGTAGCTTAGATTTATTTAGAACAGCAAGAGTTTTCTTTGGACTTAGAAGGCGATCTCCTGCAAGAGTGATAGCAGTCTGTCCGAGTTCCATTCGTTTGCCACTTTCAGTATCTTCAAAGATATAATGCAGCGTACCCTCGTAAGTAGTATACCCTTCATTAATTAGTTCAACACCGAGTTTAATCTCCTCATCAGAGAGATAAATATCAAAGTCATCAGCAATCTGTCTATCTTCGTGGCTAAGTTCGACCTGTTCAAGGAAGTAAACAGCAGCCTCCTCAGTACGAGGTAGAATTGTAATGACAAAATCTCCAAAAGCCTTATTATCTGGTATCTGATAGTAATAATCCTCCATATTGATATTGTACTTATTAACAGGTAGAATACCAATGCTAACCTTATAACGTCCTGCAATCAATTCTGTAGACTCCTTAAGGTCATAGACAAAGTCTCGTTCAATATAATCTTTAGGGGTAAAACCTAAATGCTCTCCCTCTACTACAGGAGCTCCGTGATCTGTTGCTATTTGAATAGTAGACATCACTCGCTTTTTGAGATGTTTGTTGCCTTTATCAATCCCAACGAAATCAAGAGCTAACTGCCCCCAAAGTTGTTGAGCATTCTGATTTTTCAGACTTAGGTTTAATCGCCCTTTCCCTCCCTCTATAGGAGTTACAATATTCTTTGGCTTTGCTAGATGAATGATGTCTATCTTATCACTATTATTCAAGAATTTAACTTTTCCTTGCTCATAGTTGAAAAGCAAAGGAACGCCATTGGTAAACTGCTCCCATTGCTCACTACCATCTTCTTTGGACATTGCCTTGATATAGTAATTTCCGTCCTTTAGGTTTAACTTTTCTAAGTTAAATATTGCCTTAATTGGCCTGTTTTTACCATTGTCCCAGACATAGAGTTTCAAATCCTCAACCTGACCTCCAATAGAACCACTCAAGCTAAGACTTCTTCCCTTAGGAGCTAGATTAGTGTATGCTAAGACTTGTTTGCCTTCAGCATCTAAGACTGCTTTACCCTGTTCATCAAATAGGACTGCAGCCAGAGTGCCATTATAAGTCCCAATACCTCCCCAACCTAAGCCTGAGTTCTCAGAGGCACGATGTCCATTTTCTGGATCTGTAAAGTTGAAGTATATAGAGTAGCAATTAATCTTTTGCTCCTCTAGCTCAGCATAGAGATAGGCAGGTCCACTAGGTGTTGATTTGTCTTCGAGGAAGGATAAAGCTCGCTTATAATGTAAAGGCTTTTCTCCCTCTCTGTTTGGACGAACAAAAGTTGCTGTATGGTCTCTGTTAAAGCCTCCAGCTCCTCCCCCTGTTCCAATTTCTTTTGGATTTTGTGCATCGATAAAGAAGTAACCATCAGATAGACCTCCCCAGCCCCAATTAATATGGAAGAAACCTCTTCTATCATAGCCGTCCAAAACATAAGCGTGTCCACCAACAACTCCGTAACCACTCATTACGACAGGATAGCCATCAGAGATTTCCTCTCGAATACGAGCGATGAAGTCTGTTGAACCGTAATGGGTACGTTCAAGATAGGCTGTTTGATAATCAAAATAAGTCTCTAGAGCCTTAGCTGCATTCTCGCAGTAAGTAACGCTAACTTGATTAGTAAAGAACATATCCGATGCGTAGGCTACATCAACACATAAGTCCCCAATAGCACGCTCTTGTTCTTCTGTTAAGTCAGATTTGTTTCTATCTATCTCGGAATATTTAAGTTGCATTTTGTCCCATTGATAGAAATGATCAAAACTTCGTTGATCAGAATAGCTATGCTCTGCTTTTGCTTGATTGAAAGAGAAATAAGACTGTCCTTCTGGGTTTTTGCCTTTCTTAGGCCATTTATGATAGTACATCACTTGAGAGAAGGCCGTAGCAACACAGCCGACAGGCATATCTCCTCCATTGATTGCATCACGAAATGGTATCTGAGAGTTAAATGGGTACATCTGTCTCCACTGAGTCTTAAGTAGAGGTTTGACTACGGACTTCCCTCGTCCAAATGCTTCAGCAAAAGAACGTGTTCGGAACTCATCTTGACTTTTGCTTGGATTTTTTCTTACGAAAGCTACCCGTTGGGCATAATTATTCAGTAAAGCTTGTAAGCCTATTGGCATTGATTGTGGATTTATTCTTCCACTATCACTATAACCAATAAGTTGCTTAGACATTTTATCCTCTCCTGAAACAATAGCAAAGCCCTTACCTTCAGTTTGATTAAAGATATAGTAAGCTGGGTTTTGTGTCGAACGCATCTCTTCTGTTTGAATTAGTTCAACATTACCTGAGAGTACTTGTCTTGCCAGATTTTTTGCTCTTTGCTTATCAATTGGTTTTGCCTGAGCGAACTGTACGATAGATAAGGCTGACAAAACCACTAAGAAACGCTTCTTAATTAACATAGATTTAATTTTATAAGCTTAGCTCCTTCGACCTATTATAGATTAAAGGAGCTAGCTGAGAGTTAATTAAATTTATTTGATTTGTAGTTTAAATACTTCCTTCGCTGTATGCACAAGGTAAAGACCTGCATTGAGGCTCTTAAGCTCTAGTTTTACTTCTCCAAGAGCATTAGTCTGCTCTATAAGTAGAATCTTTCCTCTTAGGTCAATGAGCTTAACGAGTTCATTTGCCTGTAAACCTCTGATAAAAGCAAAGTCTTGTGCTGGATTAGGATAAAGCTTAACTTGAGGATTAACATCTTCTATAGCTGTATTTACCTTCTTGACAAACTTAACAACAATCGTATTGTCTTCTCCTACAGTAAACTTCATAGCCTCCTTAAGGTCTACTCCTCCAACGCTAAGTGTCTCGAGTTCATAACCTTCCTTAGGGCTTACTTTGATTTTTATTTCTGTTCCCAAAGCAACCTCATCACCAGAATTTACCCCTTCTAGAGTAAGCCTTCCATTTTCTACCTTTGGAATGGTAATCACTGCTTTTTTTCGTTCTTCTTCTTTTTGTTTGCTTAGTTTGAACTCAAACTTAAAGTTGCCCTTAGTTACAAATTCTTTAGACTGAGTGATGTCTGTCTTTTCATTACCTTGTATAACAAAAAGTTTGTCAAGCTGCCAACCCTTATTGAGCATTGGAGTTACCCTTACTTTAGTTGCTAAAGCAATATTGCTATTTGGACTTAGTTTGTATGGTTCGTAAATGTCTGCAAAGGCATCAGGATTAGCTTTGGCACAGGCATATTTCCCCATAAAGTCCTTTTCTGTTATATCTTCACATACAACGACATCTCCAGAGAATTCGTCCCACGTCAATGCTCCACTTTCAGAAATCCCTTTGTAAATAGTCCAGTTCTTAGACTTGGCAATAGCGACATCAGAGGTAACAATCTTATTATCTTCCCAAAGAGCATTGTCCTTTTCGTCTCTACCACTGATGAGGGCATAAAGTTTACCTGTCTCTTTGCCTGTTCGGTCTGGTAGACTGTTAATAAAGTCAGTCATAGCTTGCCCTCTAAGTTTTTGTTGAAAACAAGTAATCTCCTTAAGTTCTTTTGCTTTTGAGACATCTAGCATTGTAAGCCCACTATTCTTATTAATTGTTAGTCTGCTCAAAGTTGATTTAGCGCCGATTTTCATCTCAACATTAGAGGCTGCATAGAATTTAGTCCAACCTTCTTCGTAGGCAAGTAGCTTAACGCCATCTCCTCCATTTAAGACCATTAGGATATTCTGCCCATTTGTTTTCAGCCAAACATCATTCTTAAAGCTCTTCAGACGAATACTTGCACTTGCTGTAACAGGAGCAACTCGCTTGAAACTTACAGAGATTGTATTATCTGTTCCAACAGTAAACTTCATTGTCTTCTTGACATCTACTCCTCCAACGCTAAGCGTCTCAAGTTCATAGCCTTCAGCAGGACTAACTTTAATACTTATCTCCTGTCCGATTTTAACCTCATCGCCAGAATTTACGCCTTTTAGAGTAAGCGTTCCATTCTCTACACTTGGAATAGTGATAACTGTTGAGGCTTTCTTAAATGTAGCTACAATCGTATTATCTTCTCCTACAACAAAGCTCATTGTTGCTTTGACATCTACTCCTCCAACACTTAGTTGCTCAAGTACATAGCCTTCATCAGGATTAGCTTTAATGTTGATTGTTTTTCCTTGTTCAACCTCGTCTCCTGAGTTCACTCCCTCTAGAGTAAGGCTACCATTCTCTACGACAGGAATAGTAATCACAACCTTTTTTAGCTCTTGTTGCTCGACAATAATCTCACTCCAAGTGATATTGCCATAATCAGCAGAACCTTTGTAAACTTTCCAATTTTTCTTATTGGCGATGGCAACATCTGAGTCTGAAATTACATTATCTTCCCAAATATCTTCTCCATCAGCATCTGTTCCTTCAAGAGTAATATATAGCTTACCAGCCTCTTTGTCTGTACGATTAGGCAATGTCTTGATAAAGTTGGTCATTCCATCGCCTTCTAGAACTTGTTGATAGGCTGTAATCTCTTTCAGCTTAGGAGTCTTAGAGACATCAAGCAAATCAATTGCTCCCTCTTTGTAGATAACAAGAGAGTTCAGGCTCTCTGATACAGCAAGTTTGATTTCAGTGCCGTATGGAGCTGTAAACTTACTTCCCCAACCATCATAATCAGCTAAATAGGCATTCCTCCCACTGATAACAGATAGAATATCTTGTCCATTGCCTTCTGAGTTTTTGTTTGCTTGGAGCCAAAAACTATTTGTTTGACTTTTTAGACGAATACTTTCGCTCTGTGCAGAGCTAAAGTTTGGCAGCAAAAATATGAAACAGCACAATAGCCATTTCATTGCTGAAAAGGTAACTTTTTTAGTCATACTTGTATGTTTATAAGTTTGAAATATTACTTCTAGCTAGCGTTCCTGAAATGTATTACATACAGTCCTATTTTGCTAACTACTGGCGAATATAATAAGTTTTTATATTATTCATTTATTTCTCTGAGAATTTTCATTGTTTTTTTTGAAAAATCACAAGTTTTAGGTAATGATATTAGCCCTTAATCACAAGTTTTTGTTATAAACAAATCAGAGGCTATGTCGCTTTGACACAGCCTCTGATTTATTTTTGCTTACTGAGTTTATTTTAGCCTCAGTTTAGCTCGTTGTTTAGTAGGCACGAGCGAAGACAACGCGTTGTTTACTTGGCTTGCCTGTTACCATACAAAGACCTTCTTCCTTCTCGCCCTCTAATGGAATACAGCGAATAGTAGCCTTTGTCTCTTGCTTGATT
>PDWI01010714.1_pt1 | contig 10202 bp, 9 predicted proteins | sample 1430891 | NCBI WGS metagenome assembly PDWI01 (sample SAMN01162508, study PRJNA174530) | Oral metagenome, whole genome shotgun sequencing project. | biome: Marine environment; feature: Marine mammal; material: Swab sample of the gingival sulcus; isolation source: swab sample of gingival sulcus... | reverse complement strand
AAAGAGTTGCTGTAAACCTGATTAGCTAAGAATGGTAAAGGATGTAAACCTTAGCCGTTTTTAACAAATACAACTGTAAACCTTTTTCAGTACACGACAAACGACCAAAATAAACTCCAAAAGCAACAAGCCTAAGTTTTGATTTCACCACGGCGTGAAAAGTATTTCACTCCGTCGTGTAATTTATTTCACCCCGTGGTGAAATATTCTTTGCCTTGCTACTTTTACAAGCCTTTAGCACTTGGTGCCCTAAATAACAGTTCAATCTTCTACTATTCGATTATTTATATTTATAAGTTGTCTAAATAGAAAGATTCCCCTTCAAGTCTTTGAAGGGGAAACGAAGTTCGCCCTTAGGCAAGTGTTTTACATCAAAAAAGAAGATTACGACTTAAATACAAAATTTATTTAGGACACAAGTGAGCCTTTAGCTCTGAAAGTGAAAAATCTACTATAAAATACGTATCTTTGTACTAATTAGGGGTAAAGTACTCCAAGAGAATATTATATAAAGAATAAAAGAAGATGAGTAATCTCGTTGCAATAGTAGGACGCCCAAATGTGGGTAAATCAACCCTTTTCAATCGTTTGACACAATCTCGCAATGCGATTGTAACGGAGGAAGCAGGGACAACGCGTGACCGTCAATACGGAAAAGTAGAATGGTTGAATAACGAATTTTCAATCGTTGATACAGGTGGTTGGGTCGTTGGTAGTGAAGATGTTTTTGAAGAAGAAATCAATAAGCAAGTAGAGCTTGCAATGGAAGAGGCTGAAGTAATCCTTTTCCTTGTGGACGTAGAGAATGGTGTTACTGACCTTGACGACCAAGTTGCCAAGAAACTCCGTCGTACAGACAAACCCGTTATCCTAGTAGCTAATAAGGCAGATAACTACGAACAGCACTATCTCTCTGCAGAGTTCTATAGCTTTGGTTTGGGAGATCCTTATTGCATCTCTGCTATCAATGGTAGTGGTACGGGGGACTTACTTGATGAAATAGTCAAAAGTCTTCCAGAGGTTGTAGAAGAGGAACTAGAACACGAATGCCCTCGTATTGCTATTGTAGGGCGACCAAATGCCGGCAAATCATCACTTGTCAATGCCTTCATTGGAGAGGAACGTAATATCGTTACCGATAGAGCTGGCACAACGAGAGATTCAATCTATACACATTATAATAAGTTCGGACTCAACTTCTACCTCGTAGACACAGCAGGTATCCGTAAGCGTGGTAAAGTCAATGAAGACCTAGAGTATTATTCAGTTATTCGCTCTATACGAGCTATTGAGAATAGTGATGTTTGCTTACTCCTTGTAGATGCGACACGTGGTATTGAGAGCCAAGATATTAATATCTTCTCTCTAATTCAGAAAAACAGCAAAGGTTTAGTTGTCTGCGTCAATAAATGGGACTTAGTAGAGGACAAAAGTCAAGAAGCGATTAAGGCTTTCGAGTATGCCATTCGTGAGCGTCTAGCACCTTTTACCGACTTCCCGATTATCTTTATGTCTGCCCTTACCAAACAGCGAATTTTTAAGGTTCTTGAAACAGCTGAAGAGGTTTATAAACGTCGTAGCACACGCATCAAGACCTCAGAGCTAAATGAAGTAATGTTGCCAATCATTGAGGCGACTCCACCTCCAGCAACCAAGGGAAAGTATATTAAGATTAAGTACGTAATGCAGTTGCCGACGGCTGTGCCGAGCTTTGCCTTTTTCTGCAACCTACCTCAGTGGGTCAAAGCTCCGTATAAGCGTTTCCTAGAAAACCAAATACGCAAGCATTGGGATTTGAGTGGAACACCAATCAACATCTTTATTAGAGAAAAATAATTATACCAAAAGCTTTGCTAGCCTGTCTTAATGATACTAGCAAAGCTTTTTATATTTTAGAATCATAGAATTAGATTAGATAATGAGTAGTATTCCTTTTGACTTAAAAAAGATTAAAGTATTTGTCCTAGATATGGACGGAGTGGTAAGTGCAACAGTTAGTCCCGTCGATGCAAACGGTATGCCTATGCGTACAGTTAATGTAAAAGATGGCTATGCAATGCAATATGCCGTTAAACAAGGCTACACTCTTGCCGTTATCTCTGGAGGAGAGAGTACGGCAATGCGTCTTCGCTTCGAGCAACTCGGCGTTCAGCACATTTATATGAGAGCTAAAGATAAATTAGCAAAACTCAAGGAGCTAGAAGAACTAACTGGACTATCACGCAACGAAATGGTTTACATTGGCGATGACTTGCCTGACGTAGAAATTATGACAGAAGTTGCTCTTCCAGTAGCTCCTAATGATGCTGTACCTGAAGCAAAAGAGGCAGCAAAATATATTTCTCCACGTGACGGAGGTTATGGCGTAGTCAGAGATGTTATTGAACAAACGCTCAAGGCTAATGGCAAATGGTCTGTTGGCGAAGGCTTTGGCTGGTAAAACTTCATAGCAAATCGCAGAATAACCAGGAGAGAAATCTTAAAGAAAGCCTATGGCAAGTCTAGAACTTACCATAGGCTTTCTTCGTATCTTCCTAATATAAATAAGTATTTTTCGACTAAATAGGCTTAGCAAATAGTCGCTTTTTATAGAAAAAATAGACAAGAATAGAAATAACTCCTTTCAACATTGAGGAGATGCTAATCGCCCACCAAATAGAAGACAAGCCCAAACCTAAACCAAGCAAATAGAGAGCAAGGGGAATACGTAGATAATTGCCCCCAATACTGATTATTGCAGGCAGGTAAGAACGTCCTAATCCATAGAAGAGTCCTTGCGTTGTAATCTCTAACATCATAAAGACCTGACTATAGCCACTAATGCGAAGATAGATTGCTCCGACATCATAGGTTGCTCGTTCTGGAACAATTAGAGCAAATAACTCTCGTCCATAAAAGATAAAAACGACAGAGCCTAGCAAACCAATTATAAAAGTAAAGAGCAAGGCCTGACGATAAGCTCGGAAAACTCGGGAAATCTTACCAGCCGAATAGTTTTGCCCCACAATAGTACTTAGTGCCGTTGTAATGCCTTGTGAAGTACTCCACGTCAAAGCTTCCAATTGTCCCCCTGTGGTTAGTACAGCAATAGCTACGTAACCTCCAATCTCAGAAGCCAAACGTCCCATATAAATTGCCACGATGGCAAAAAGTACATTAAGCAAAGAAGCTGGAGTCCCCACCTTACTTATAAGCCAAAGATAGGCTGACTTAAAACGGAAGTCTAACAAAGAGAAGCCTCCGAATAAGCAATCTTTAATCTTTATTCGCCAAAGGAAGTAAACAAAAGCAAAGCATTGACTGATAAGCGTTGCCCAAGCAGCTCCTGCCACTCGCCAATCAAATATATGAATAAAGAGAGGGTCTAAGACAATATTCAGGATTAAGCCAAAGCTCAGAACTCGAAAAGGGATTTTACTATTCCCTACAGCATTATAGATACCGAAGAGCGTAGACGTGAGGAACATAGCAGGAAAATACCAAAGGGAGATGTACATATATTCAATTGCAGAGGCTCGCACGCTTGGTTTTAGTTGGTAAATGTCTATCAATTCTGGGGTAAAGTAGCCGAAAAGCAAGGCAAAAAAGAGCGAAAGAATTAGGGAAAGGGTAAAGTTATGCTGGGCAAAGCTTACTGCACCTTGCTCATCATCACGCCCAATACTCTGAGATAGCGTTATTTCACTAGCTGTTTTGCCAAAAGAAGCCAAAGACTGAGCTATCCAAAGAAAGACAGAAACTGTCCCAACAGCAGCGACAGCCTTCCCATTGAGTCGCCCTAGCCAAGCCATATCAGTAAAGCTATAAGCCATCTGAATAAAGGACGTCCCCATAATTGGTAGGGCAATTTTGTAGAGATGTTGATGTAGCTTACCCTCTGTAAGCTTGCGAACGACAGACATTACTTTTGAGTTATTTTATTCAGTACAAAAGTAATAGAAAATAAGGATTATCAGATATTATCATCTGCTAAATGAAAAATTTTTAGTAAATTTGCCCCGATTGGTTTGAAAACATCTGATAAATATAAGATATAGGTGTAATAAAACGCAAGATTGTATAGATTAGAGAAATAGATAATTTTATGAAGATACTCCAAAATCGCTTGGCAAAGTTTACTTTGCCTCAAGAAATTCAAGAAAAAGGAATCTATCCTTATTTCAGAAAAATTGAGAGCGAACAAGATACAGAAGTCGTGATTGATGGACGTAAAGTCTTGATGTTTGGTTCAAATTCTTACCTAGGGTTAACCAACCACCCTCGAATTAAACAAGCAGCTAAAGATGCCATTGATAAATATGGCTCAGGTTGTGCTGGAAGTCGCTTCCTTAATGGGACACTAGACATTCATATAGATTTAGAAAAAAGGCTAGCTGAGTTTATTGGTAAAGAAGACGCAATTATTTTTTCTACTGGTTTTCAGGTTAATCTCGGTGTTGTTTCTTGTCTGACTGGACGTCAAGACTATATTATTACAGATGCCTTAGACCACGCTTCTATCATTGATGGAGTTGGTCTTGGTATGGGTAAGAGCCTTCGCTATAAGCACAATGATATGGGGCATTTGGAGCGTCGCCTTCAGCAATGTGAACCAGAGAGTGTTAAGCTTATTGTCGTTGATGGAGTTTTCTCAATGGAGGGAGATTTGTGTAACCTTCCAGAAATCGTTCGTCTTGCGAAGAAATATAATGCAACTGTAATGGTTGACGAGGCACACGGTATCGGTGTCTTGGGCAAAAATGGACGAGGTGTTTGTCATCACTTTGGTTTGATTGACGATGTAGACCTAGTAATGGGTACGTTCAGTAAGTCATTTGCTTCTATCGGAGGCTTCATTGCTGGAGATAAAACTCTCATTAACTATCTAAGACACAAGGCTCGTAGCTACATCTTCAGTGCTAGTGCGACACCTGCAGCAACGGCTGGTGCAGCAGCAGCTCTAGACATTATGCTTGAAGAGCCTGAGCGTGTTACATCTCTAATGGAGAAAACAGATTACTGCCTCAGAATATTCCGTAAATTAGGTTTTGAGATTGGTAATACTTCGACGCCAATTATTCCTCTTTATGTCCGTAATAACGACTTGACATTCTTAATTACAGAAGAGTTATTTGCTTTAGGCGTATTTGTTAACCCAGTCGTTTCGCCTGCAGTAGCTCCTGAGGATACGCTTATTCGTTTTTCTCTAATGTCTACACATACATACGAGCAGTTAGACAGAGGTATTGAAGCTATTCGTCAAGTATTTGACAAACACAACTTATTGCCTAAGTAGGCTTAGGTATTTACTCTCGAAAGAAGGTATGTCTAGATGGACATACCTTTTTTTTGTGCCTTGTATAATCAAATTAAAGCACAGCTATTTTTTTAATCCACACGGTGATGGATAAAAGTCCATAGCCCTGTGGAAACTTTTCCACCACGGAGTGGACTAAAGAATGTTTTTGGCACATAAGCCTGTTTTTGATATTTTGATGAGTTTGTCACGGAGCGAACCCCAATTTGTCCCCAAGCAAACTCTAGTTTGTCACAGAACAAACTGAACAGACCTCAGGAACTATCAAAATGAATGTCTAAGCAGATTTATATCTCTAGTCTTCTTTTTGTGCTGAAACTATTGAGTTTAAAGGCATTTTTTGTATTTTCGTAAAGTAGATAAATTTTATAAATAAAAAGAAGAATGAAAGAAACATCTGAATTGGTGGACTATGTCGTTCACAAAAGTGAGCTTAAGGCTAACAAAAACTTTTTTAAACTAGCCATTCTAGCTTTTATGGCTGGAGCAATGATTTCTCTAGGAGCAGTAGCTAATGTAGTCGTATCTGCAGATATGTTGGCAACGAATGCTGGTCTTGCTAAATTCTTTGGAGCATCTGTTTTCCCCGTGGGACTTATTGTAATTGTTTTGCTTGGCTACGAACTTTTCACAAGTAACTGTATGGTTATCTCAGCAGTTTATGATAAGAAGATTTCCTACTTTGCATTCTTCAAGAATATACTCCTAGTCCTATTTTTCAATTTCATTGGTTGCCTTTTTATTGGCTATATCACGGCTCAAACGCATACTTTGAGTAGTACTGGGCAAAATGTACTTTTCTCTATTGCAGAACACAAAGTACACGCTGAGAGCTATGACATATTTCTAAAAGGCATTCTCTGTAATGTTTTGGTTTGTGGCTCTACTCTTATTGCTTATGGATCGAAAGAAGGTATTGGTAAAATTTTTGGTATTTGGTTTCCAATAATGCTCTTTATAGTCCTAGGCTATGATCACATCGTTGCGAATATGCTTTATTTGCCAACGGCTTATATGCTTGGTGCAAATATCTCATTTGCAGAGATTGGCCATAACTTCCTTTTTGCAGGACTGGGCAACTTCGTCGGAGGAGCATTCTTTATGCTTACACCTCTATATATTTCAGCTAAATGGCAAACAAAATAAAAGGTCTATTAATCACTTTAGTATTAATCTCTCTCCTTATTCTAGGAGGGATTAGCTATACTGCTTATCGTCTATGGACTATAGGCAAGGTGGAACTAATTGAACTGAGGGAAAAATTCTTCCCTCAGTTCGACTATGAACAAGCTGATACTAAAGCAAACAAACAACGCTTCAAGGACTTTCTGATGATTAAGCCGACTCCTGACATCAAGGATATTTACTGCTTTGATGACGCTCTCGGGATTAATGCCGATTATATGTTCTCTTTTTCTTGCAGTAAAGCAACGAGTCAGCGTATTATCCAAGTGCATAAACTTAAGCTAGACACAGCATACTTCCGAGATGATGGCTTTCATATGCAACACGATTTTATTTGGTGGAATAAAGAACGTATTTGCAAGCTTCCAAAGTATCAATGGATTAGTAGTAACAAGCGTTGGTATAAATACTACTGGTATGACGATGAAGAAAGCAAAGCCTATTTCTTTGAGTTTGACTTCTAAACACCCCCCTAAACGTTATGAAAAATATCAAACAACTAAGCATTTTCCCCCTATTACTTTTTACGATTTTTGCTTGTTCCATAACTAAGGATACGAATAATAGCAAACAGAAAACAAACCATTGGACTGAAGCAGAACTTAATGGTCGTGTTCAGCTTATAGAGCGAAGAGATTATAAAGTTATGATAGCTAATGGCGTGGAGAAAAAAAGAATGTATAAAAAAGAAATCCAACGCTTTAATAATCGAGGGTTTATCCTAGAAGACTTACAATATAATTCAAAAGGCTTGAAAGGAAGAAAGGTCTACACATATGATGATAAGAATAATCTTATCAAAGAAGATAGGTATAGTTCTGATAATAAGCTAGACAAGCAACTGCACTACAGCTACAACAATAAGGGTAATATCTTAGAAATTAAGATTTGCAAGCCTGACAACTCTGTAATAGAAAAAGGAACATGGAAATATGATCAAAACGAGCATTTAATTGAACGAGCTAAGTATCAAAGCGATGGTACTCTGGAAAAGAAGGATACTTGGGAATATGATGAGAGAGGAAATAAACTAGCTTATGCTCGCTATACCGAGAAGAATATACTGTGGTATAAAGAGGTTTATAAATATAATAGCCAAAATAAACTTATTGAGGAGGCTAAATATAAGTATCGAGGGTTCTATCAAGGACTAAGTTATAAGTGTATTTATAAGTATAATAAGAAAGGGGAACTTCAGAAACAGCTGGTTTATCAATCGGACAACAGCCTAAGAAAATATTATACCTACCAATACAACAGCAAACACCAAGAGATTGGAGGAGCTATTTACCTTGCAGACAATTCTTTGGTAAAGCGCTGGAGCTATAAGTATGATTTAAGAGGGAACAAAATAGAGGATATTACTTATAACCCTGACGGTTCATTTAGATATAAGAATAGCATTAAATATGCAGACGATGATAATGTCTTAGAATTTATAATGTACAATTCTGATGGTTCGGTAGATTATAAGAGAGTATTTAATTATGATGAAAAAGGTAATTTTATCTCAGAGATAAGGCATAATGCAGATGGTTCACAGAGCAAAGACAAGGAAAGCTATCATTATAAATACGACACAAACGACAATTGGGTTCAAGAGCTAGAGTATGAAAACTCCAGCCTAATAAGAAAGTCTATTAGGGAGATTAAATACTTTGACTAATTAATTGAGAAATACTTCTAGACCTCTACGTTAGACAATACTGAAAGAAGATTTTATTCTTGCGACTTAATCTTTTGGTCTAGTTCCAAGGACAAAGCAAGAATGCCCTCTCTATTCTTATGGTTTAGGAGCTTAATACGAAATTGATAGATACCAACCAAATCAAAGTTGTATCTTAGTTGCTTATTCGCTCTAGCTTCGTGAACAAGGACTTTTTGATCACACCAAACACCTTTCTCCTTTGCTAGCTGGAAAGCTAAAGTATCTCGCTTAATAATCGCCCCTCTTTTATTACTAACACTCACCTCCATATCTAAGGCTTCAAAAGTCATCCTTCCATCAAAAAGACAAGTCCAAGTTGCATCATAGGAATTTGCCTGAAGTAGAATATCTTTTTTTAGTGAGGCTCTTGTTAAACCTTCTAATCCCTCTGAAATAATTATATGAGTCTTCTGCTCTTGATGACAGCTACTACCTCCCATCAAAATGAGCAAAAGACTTAAGATGGATATTTGAATTAACTTCATAGATAACTAGGACTTTGCTTCGCCTTTTCTTCTTGTTGAACGAGATTCCTTTTCTGTCCCTTTTGCTTGTCGAGCCTTTGTCGAGTCTGCATTTGGCTTTGCTTTGCGTATAGAGCGTCGTCCCCCTTTAGCTCTATTATTTCGTCGTCCCTTCTTGGCACTATTCTCAAAGCGTGTCAGACTATTGTCCGATAAGATATCAAGAGATTTCTTCTGAGGCTTATCTTGCTCGACATCATACTCCAGAGAGAAAGGCTTCTGCCCATTCTTATTTTGATTAATAATATCAAAAGCTCTACGAGTAGTAATTGTTACAAGCTCTCGACTATTACTATTTGTTGCACTATAGGTTACTAAACCAGCAAGATTATCTGACTTAAAGAAACTGTATGAATTGAATTCTGTTTCCAAGATAACATCTCGTCGAGGAAGACGTTTCTGAGCTTCGGCATAAGTCTGTACTTCAAAGTTCATACAGCATTTAAGCTTTCCACACAAACCAGTTAACTTTTGAGGATTAAGCGAGAGGTCTTGAATTCGGGCAGCACTCGTATTGACCGAAACAAAATTATCTACCCAAGAAGAACAGCACAACTCACGTCCACAAGGTCCAATCCCTCCAATACGTCCAGCTTCTTGCCTTGCTCCGATTTGTTTCATCTCTACACGGATACGGAAGTTATCAGCCAAGACACGAATTAACTGACGGAAGTCTACACGTCCATCTGCAATATAGTAGAAGATAGCCTTACTACCATCAGCTTGATACTCGACATCTCCAATCTTCATTTCTAGACCTAGATCTGAAGCAATCTGACGAGCTTTAATCATTGTAGCGTGATCTCGCTCAATGACAAGTTTACGTCTTTCGAGGTCATCTTCCGTTGCAAGACGAAGGATTTCTTGCTGTTCCTCTCGCTCAATGTTGTAGCGTTGCTGTTTCATCGCAACATAGACTAGCTCTCCTTGCAGACTAACTTCCCCAATATCAAAACCATTACCTGCCTTTACGACAACCTTATCTCCCTTGAAGAGATCTAACTCTCGGCTATTGATATAGTATCCTTTCCTATCATTTTTAAATTGTATCTGAACGATTTTCTCATTCTTAATCGCATCAGGAATATCACTTAACCAGTTGTATGATGCTTTCTTTCTTTTACTACAATTTGCACAAGCATTTTTATTCATCGAACAGCAACCACGTATTGCTGTATTTATTTTATATCTCATTTTGATTATAAGCTTTTCCTAAGTTTAGTTTGGCTCTATTCTTTTCTGATAGTGCCGTAGTCCTAAACTCTTATTAGACAAAGATAATGTATTTAGAGGACTTGTCCTGATACATTGTTCTAGATTTGTAAGAGAAAAATAGTTTAAATTATCCAAGTAAGCATTAGACTGAGGTCTAACTCTTACTTTTTTATACGTTCTAATCTCAAAATCCCTTTGCAAAGGAACTTGCTTGTGGTAGAGATGGAGACGAACTTTACCCAATACTAAGCCCCCCTCACTCTTTTTAGTTTGT
>PDWI01010713.1_pt1 | contig 10202 bp, 9 predicted proteins | sample 1430891 | NCBI WGS metagenome assembly PDWI01 (sample SAMN01162508, study PRJNA174530) | Oral metagenome, whole genome shotgun sequencing project. | biome: Marine environment; feature: Marine mammal; material: Swab sample of the gingival sulcus; isolation source: swab sample of gingival sulcus... | reverse complement strand
TTCTGCCATATCCATATATATCATTTCATCTTCTATATCAATATTTAACTCACCAGCAAGCGTATGATTAATATAATGTCCTTCTGATACATATCCTTCACGTAAAAGCGTATAAAACGATGCGATCGTAGCATGTCCACATAAATCAACTTCATCCACTGGGGTAAAATATCTTATATTAAATTCTCTTTCATTTATTCTTTTGATAAAAGCTGTCTCCGAATATTTAAGCTCTTTTGCCGTATTTATCATCATTTCTTTTGACGGAAAATCACCATCCAAAATAACAACTCCAGCTTGGTTCCCTTTAAAAATCTCATCTGCAAATGCATCTACTATATAAAACTTCATCCTATCCTCCTATATAAGCCATTAACATTGGAAATATTATTATCACAACAAGTATAACAAGAGCAATAGCACTGGTTATTCTTTTCGCTTTAAAATATGCTTCAGAGGGTTCTTTCGTCGCCTTCCAGCTTTCGAATTTTTCCCAAAATAATCTAGGATTAATAATATTTATGATAAATAATATGCTTAAAATAATTGCCATTATCATAAGAAATCCTGAAAAAATACTAAGGCCTGAAAAAAAATCCATAATTCCTCCTATAACTCTAAAAATTTCATATTTTTCATCACTTTTTCTACCATTTCATTTTTTAAATAAAATGTATTTAAGTATTTTTTTGAATATTCTTTTTCTGACCCTTCACTTTTTTCGATCAGTAAATGAGTAAAGAATCTCTCCCAACTAAAAAATTCACTGCTCTCAATATATTTAAAAGGTTCTTTTAAAATATTTAAAACCTCTTTTTCTTCCAGTACATCAGATTCTAATAAAAGATGTTCAAAGGATTCTGGTAAGTATAAAGAGATATTTTCTTTGTTTTTTAATAAGAGATTTATTTTTTCAATCTCAGAGCCAAAAGCAGCTCCATCTGCAATAATAAGAAGATTCTCCTTGTTATGATCCATCACTATATGATAGATATTGGATTTACCCTTTGATGATTTACATCCCATTTCATACTTTCTAGCTAAATGATCAAAAAACTGAAATCCTGAATTTGAATCCTCTGTGATAATCTTATCTGGATGTATTTTTCTAGGCTTTATATCATATAATTTATAAAATTCATTCACCGTTTTCTTTGATGAATCTTTCTTCTTTCTAATACCATAAATCTCATTTACACTATAAGGAAGAGTATTAATGCTATCTCTAATAATAAAAATATAATAATTATTTGTATTTTTTATTGCTTCTGAAAACTCACCTGATTTAATAAAATAATTTCCTTCATCAACAAATACCAAACTAGACTGTACAGTATCTAGCACCGCTTTCCAGTCTGCACCATCTAATACTCTACAAGGTATTTTAGATTCTATCTTTACACCACTTGATTTTTTATCTTTATTAAATGCACTAATCATTCGAATAAGAGATGTTTTCCCTGTTCCACTATCTCCTTTGATAATGGTAATATTTCTTTTAATCTCAAATTCATATCTTATTTTATTATTTTCAATCAGTACTTTATATTTACCTTTCATAGCATCTCCTATACATATTTAGAAGCATATTTTAATACCTCTAACATTGTACTAACTGTTATATCATCATTTATAATATGAACTAAAAAATCATCCCCAAAATCCATTACATGACCTAATCTTATAGTAATATCTTTTCTGCTTCCAATATCTAAAATCCATTTAGCACAGTTATCACCACAATTTGATGCATTAAAGATCTCATTTGGCATATTATTAATAAGAATCAGCGTTTTTACACCACCTGAAAGTTTTTCTGGTGGAATTTTACCTAAGAATGGACTATCAATAACACCCGGATATAGAACTGTTGATTTATCAATATCCTTTATTACTTCTTTTGTAAAATCATCTTCCATCCACTCTTCTTCATAAGTATTTTCAAAATAAAGTGATGTATTATAGATATAATCAATCTCATCACCAAAATATATACTAAGCATAATCCCTCTTTTACTTTTTCACAGTAACAATTGTCACTCCTGCTCCACCTTCGCCAAATTCACCTTCTCTAAACTTTTTAATCATCGGATGCTTTTTAAAATAATGTTTTAGTTTCGATTTTAGCGCTCCTGTACCTACACCGTGAATAATCGTAACTGTATCTAAACTAGAAAGTGCAATATCATCTATATATCTATCTAAATGATAAATAGCTTCTTCATAATTCATTCCTCTCAAATCGATCGATGATTTAATTGCTTTTGTTGATCTTCTATAAGAAGTCTTAACAACTACTTTCTTATCTGCTTCCGCCCTTCTAAGTTTATTAATATTTACTTTTGTTTTAAGTATTCCTACTCGAACTGTTAAATTTCCATTATTATCAGGAAGAGAAACAACTTCTCCTTTTTGTTTTAAATTCACTACATATACTGTTTCTCCTAATTGAAGATTTGTAGGAATTTCATCACTTTCAATATCAGAAATCGTGCTATTTGTTTTATCTAATTTATTTTTCAGTCTTTTTCTATATTCTTCTATTTTTTTATTATCAATATTAGATTTTTTTATATCTCTTAATTCTTTTATGATCTCATCTGATTCTTTCTTCGCTTCTTTTAGAATTTTATTCGCCTCTTTTTTCGCTTCAGCAATCAGTTTTTCTCTTCTCTTATCAATACTATCACTCTTTCTAGAAAGCTTTTCTTGAAGCTCTTCTACTTCCATTCTAAGTTTTATTGCTTCATCCCTTTCTTTATCCGCTGTTTTCTTAGAATGTTCAATACTTTCCAGCACATTTTCAAATTCAATATTATTATTATCCACAAGATTTCTTGCAGAAGAAATAATACTATTATGAAGCCCTAATTTTCTAGAGATTTCAAAAGCATTAGACTTCCCTGGAATACCGATAAGAAGCTTATAAGTAGGTGATAAGGTGTCAATATCAAATTCCACACATGCATTTTCAATCCCTTTATTATTAAAAGCAAAATGCTTTAATTCACTATAATGAGTTGTCGCAATCGTTCTAATACTTCGAGTATGTAATTGATCTAAAATAGCCATAGCAAGCGCTGCTCCTTCTGTTGGATCCGTACCTGCTCCGAGCTCATCAAATAATACCAAATCATTTTCTTTGATATTTTCCAAAATATATACAATATTCGTCATATGAGAAGAAAATGTACTAAGGCTCTGCTCAATGCTCTGCTCATCTCCTATATCCGCATAAATTTCATCAAAAACAGATAATTCTGTACCATAATCCGCTGGAATATGAAGTCCAGTTTGAGCCATTAAAAGAAGAAGACCCACTGTTTTAAGTGTAACTGTCTTTCCACCTGTATTCGGTCCTGTTATTAAAAGTGTTGTAAAATCTTTTCCTAAATAAATAGTAGAAGGTACCACTGTTTTAGGATCTAAAAAAGGATGTCTTGCATTTCTTAATTTAAATGATTTATCTTTTAAAAGTCTTGGTTCAGAACCCTTCATTTCTATTGATAGCTTTCCTTTTGCAATAGAAAAATCTAAATGCTTTAATATACTCTGATTAGACATAATACTATCATGAAATGAATAAATCTCATTGGTTATTTCAAGGAGAATTCTCTCTATTTCTTTTTGCTCTTTTATCTTAAGTTCTCTTAGATCATTATTGAGTTCAACAACAGCCATTGGCTCTATAAAGATTGTATTTCCACTACTTGATCTATCATGTACAATACCTTTTAATGACGATTTATGATCAGATTTAACAGGGATAACAAATCGTCCTTCTCTTATGGTAACAATAGCTTCTTGAAGGAAATCTGATTTACTTCTTATGATGCTATCGAGCTTATTTCTTATCGCATCATTCTTTCTGTTAATAGAGTTTCTAATAGAGGCAAGCTCTCTACTAGCATTATCTGATAGTTCTGTATCAGATATAACTGTATATTCAATTCGATCTTCTATATCCTTAAAAGAAACTAAAGTTTCTACCATATCATTAAAAATAGGATACTTTACTTCTGGTGTATTCGCTTTTTTAATCGCTATTTTTATATTTCTCGTTGTTCTAAAAGTAGTCGATACTTTTAATAACTCATCTGGATATAAAAAATTGCCAATTTTTGCTCGTTTTAAATAAACACTCATATCAGTAAAAGGACCAATATGAAGATTATTACTATATAGTAAAGAGGTAATCTCTGAAGTTTCTTTTAATAAATTTTCTATTTTATCATAATCATTCAAAGGTTTAACATGTTCTATAAAAGACTTAGAAAGTTCTGAAACAGCATATTTTTTTAGTTTATCTTTTATTTTATCGTATTCTAATACCCTTAGTACTCTTTTATTCATTCATCCTCCTCTATAAAATAGGTCTATAAAAATGACCTGTTGTTATATCTTTAAAATCGAAAGTTGTTTTTTTATACTGCAGTCTATCAAGAAACATCTTTGTTATTAATCGTACTTCTTCCGGCGATTCTATGGTAAAATCTAGCCTTAAATACTTAATATCCATCTTCAGTATCTTATCCATCTCATCATATAAAAAAAGCCTATTATAATTAAGTATTTCCAGCCTATTATGTAAAGACGTCATATGATATTTATTATGAAACCTGTCTTCAAATAATGTTTTTTCACATTTTCTATTACAGTGTTTACAATTAGCCACACTCTTAATTACAGGGCAGTATTTCATAATCATAACTGGAGTATATCCATATATAATAAGTTCTAGATCCTGATTCTTATTCGGTTTTAATATTTTAAGTTCATCATATGATAATTCATAAGATAAACATAATCTATTAACTCCTAAATCATAATAAGTATTAATAGTCTCTTGATTATATATATTTAAATGAACATCAGCATATGAATTATGATCTAAATATCCATAGGTATTCACAAGTTTTTTGCCTTCAATCACTTGATAATCTTTATCTTCTAGTATACGAGGCATTCTATTTTCATAAATAAAAACATTTAAATCCTTTATCGCTTCTAACTGCTCTTTCTTTCTAGCAGTAACAGTAATTATATGTTCTTTTTCTTTTTTATACTCTCGTATTTTTTTATCTATTTTTTTCTTTGTCCTATGATATCTATTTTTTCTCTTATCGCTTAACTTCTCTATAAGCTCTCTTTTAAGCTCAGTAAGAGATTTAAGCGGTATATAATACTTCCCATCAATATCCGCTTTAATATCATCTAATTTATAAGGTGTTCCTCCTAATTTCGAGAGCTTCTCTACTATCTTCTCTGATGAAGAAGGATTATTCGCATATTCTAAATTATCTATACTATCACTTACTGTATACTTTCCATCCGTAATAAAAAGAAATAAACTCTTATCTTTTGTAAATACATCCATTTTTATTGGAATATTAAGCATTTCTTTATGATATATCTGTTTTGCAGAGTTCATAATTTCACTATCATAGGTTCTAAATACTTTTTCACCCTTTAATGCATGATGTTTAAACTCCACATCAATACCCTTTGTATAATCATATTCTTTTACTCTTTTATTATTGATATAAAATAAATCCGTTCTGGCGCCAAAAGTAAAACCATCTCTTCTTATTTGTATTTCGTCACCTTTTTTAAGCTCTTTTATCAACTGTAAACTGAGCATTTTCTTATTCTTATCATATGCTTTTACATATCCAATATGTTCTCCTCTATTCGACGGAATATCAGAACCAATATATTTTTTATCATGTAAAAGATATCCTTTCGTATAAGAACGATTAAATACTTTATTTAAAACATCTGTACTTAGGTTATAATCAATTTTATCTCTATAAGCTTTTACAACAAGTGCTGCGTAATCAGCACCTTTCATTCTTCCTTCTATTTTTAAAGAATCTACCCCCACTTCAATAAGCTTTTCAATATCATCAAAAAGATTTAAATCCTTTGGACTGATTGAAAAAGAGGTCTCATTATTTACAGTATATTTCTGTCTACACGGCTGAGCACAGCTTCCTCTATTTCCTGAGCGGTCTCCTATTTCAGATGACATCAAGCACTGTCCAGAATAACTAACGCATAAAGAGCCATGAATAAATACTTCAAGCTCCATTGTAGAATGTTCTTTAATATACTTTATTTCTTCCAAACTCACTTCTCTTGCAAGTACTACCCTAGAAAATCCAAATTGCTCTAAAAACTGTATGTCTTTAAGACTATGTACATTCATCTGTGTACTGGCATGAAGCTCCATATCCGAATAATTCGTTCTAATATAATCTGCTACGGATAAATCCTGAACGATAATAGCATCCACATCGATGGAATATAAAAAATCAATGTATTTTCTAACATCTTCTATTTCCGATGTCTTTATAAGAGTATTAACAGTTACATATACACTAACCCCTCTTATATGAGCATATTCCACCGCTTTTTTTAATTCTTCCTTTGTAAAATTATTGGCAAACTTTCTAGCACCGTATTTACTTCCCGATAAATACACTGCATCAGCACCAGCCTCAACACTCGCTATTAACGATTCAAATGCCCCAACAGGAGCTAGTAATTCTGTCATACTTCTCCTTATATAAAAAAGGATATCCTCCTAATCTTCTAAATCACTTTCATAAATATATTCTGATTTATTCTTATTTTCCATTTCATCAAAGAAATCCATATAATCCTTTATTTCACTCTCTCTAAGCGCTAGAATTTCTTCAAGTTCTTTTATCTTTCTATCCTTCTGTTCATCAAAGCACATATTTTCCTTTTCTTCTAAAAGCTCTGCTTCTTTTTCTTTTAGCTTATTTTCTAATTCTGTAATCTTTGTTTCAAAAGAATTCTTAATATCATTAATCTCCAAATTTTTAGATTTTAAAGCCTCTTTCAGCGCTTCTATTTCATTATCTTTATTTGTATCTGTTTTTGTTTCTATCTTATCAATAAGATTATTGATATTCATCATTTCTTTTTTTCTATTATCCACAATAGATGATAGATTTTCTATTAACTTATCATACTTTTCTTCTTCTGTAGATAAATGCTGTAGTATTCTATCAATATCTTGATTCGTTATTTTTTTATCTGCATTCATTATTTTCTGATTTGTTTTTTCGAGTTCATCTGCTAAATATAAAGATGCTAAAACAATAGCTTCAAATTGATTCAAATAAGGATTATGTTCTTTTAAATATAATACTTTTTCATTGATAATATTACTAATTTTATTTACATATTCCTGAGAATCAGTGGACTTTATATTAATACTTTTGCCCATTATTTTTACAACCATTTTTTTTGCTTTATTTTCACTATTCATACAATCACCCCTTTATATTTATATTATATCATAATATTCATAAATTCATGAGAGCTTATCTATTAAATAATAAAAAAACATCAAATTATTGATATCATAATCAACAATTTGATGTTTATAAGACTTTTTAACCAAATAAAGATAATAACACACCAGCTGATACCGCTGATCCAATAACCCCTGCAACGTTTGGTCCCATTGCATGCATCAATAGGAAGTTAGTAGGATCATTTTTTTGTCCTTCTACTTGTGAAACTCTTGCTGCCATCGGAACTGCTGAGACTCCTGCTGAACCGATTAGTGGATTTATCTTTCCTCCAGTTAATGCGTTCATTAGCTTAGCAAGAAGTACTCCTGCTGCCGTTCCAAAACCAAATGCAAGTACACCTAAGAAGATAATCTTAAGAGTTTCTGCTTGTAAGAAGTACTCTGCTGAAGCTGTAGCACCTACTGATACTCCAAGGAATATTGTTACGATATTCATAAGAGCATTTTGAGCTACATCAGTAAGTCTTCCTACAACTCCTGATTCCTTAAATAAATTACCTAACATTAACATACCAACTAACGCTGTTGCTGGTGGTACGATTAATGCAACTAATATAGTAACTACGATAGGGAATATTATCTTTTCTATTTTAGAAACAGATCGTAACTGTTCCATTTTTATTTTTCTTTCTTTTTCTGTTGTTAAGAAATTCATTATAGGTGGCTGAATTACTGGTACAAGTGCCATATAAGAATAAGCTGCAACAGCTATTGCCCCAAGTTTCTGTGGCGCTAACTTTGATGCTAAGAATATTGCTGTTGGACCATCTGCTCCACCTATTATACCTATCGCTGATGCTTCTTGAGCAGTAAAACCTAAATAAATAGCTCCTGCAAATGTTACATATATACCAAACTGTGCTGCAGCACCTAAAAGAAGTGATTTAGGATTTGCAATAAGTGGACCAAAGTCTGTCATTGCACCAACACCTAAGAAAATAAGTGGTGGGAATATTCCTAAATGGTCACCTTGGAATATATAGTATAAAAGCCCTCCAAGCTTTTTAAAGTGCATTACAAATTCTCCTACAACATTACCATCTCCAGCTATATGCTGCATCACATTACCCTCTAAAGAAGCAGATGCTGCATAACCACTTTCAACTACTTGAAGAATCGGTGGATCCATAACGCCAGCCACAGGTAAATTAGCAAGTAACATACCGAATGCTATAGGTACGAGTAAGAGTGGTTCAAAGCCTTTTTTTATAGCTAAAAATAATAATACAAATGATATACCTATCATTATCATTTGATTTATATGAATATTGGCAAAACCTGTATCCTGCCAAAAATTAAATATCGCTTGACCCATATTCTCCTCCTTCTAGGATTATTCTATTGATATCATTACATCTCCACCATTAACAGCATCACCTGTTTTAACTAAGATTTGAGATATCTTTCCACTAGTAGGAGCAGCGATTTCGTTTTCCATCTTCATAGCTTCTAATAATATAACTACATCACCTTGATTTACTTCTTGTCCTTCTTTCACTTTTATATCAAGAACTGTACCTGGAAGCGGTGCAGTTACATCTCCTGAACCTGCTGCTACAGCCTTCTTAGGAGCTGCCTTTGGTTTTGGTTGAGCCTTTGGCATCGCTTTAGGCGCAGCTGCTTTTTTAACTGGTGCAGAACTAACTTCTCCACCGATTTCTTCTACTTCTACTTCATATGAATTTCCATTAACTGTAATGTTAAATTTTTTCATCTTTCCCCCTAAAATCTTGTATTAATCTGTTCTATTCTACCAATTTCACCCCATTTAGGTGATGTATTTGGCACTCTAACAATATTTTTAACAATAATCTCATTAGTTTTCTTATTTAAACTGCATGCGATAGCCGCAGCTATTACAGCAACTAATTCTTCATCATTATCTTCTTCCACTTTTTCAGGCATAACATTTAAAACTTCTTGTACTTCTTTTGTTTCCTCTTTATTTGTACTAGCTAAAATTTTAGAAAAAATAGCAATACTAAACCATAAAAAGACTAAAACTAAAAATGTTATTGCCATCCCAAGTCCAGCAACGAATAATATAAGTGTTGTTTTTTCAGATGTAGTAAGCATATCTACCGATCTCGGATCTTCAACAAGCATTTTTATTATTTCGTTTAATCCTGTTCCTGAAGCAAGTGCAAGATTTAAGATTATATTCATTTTCATCTAAACACTCCTTTATAGTGGAATATTACCATGTTTTTTACCTGGTCTATTCTCTCTCTTTGATTCCAGCATATTGAAGGCATCAGCAAGTCTAAGTCTTGTTGTTGATGGTTCAATAACATCATCAACAAAGCCTCTCTCTGCAGCTTTATACGGTGTTGAGAACTCTGCTTCATACTCTGCTAAGAGTCTTGCTCTTTCTGCTGCAGGATCAGCTGCACCTTTTATTTCTTTTCTAAAGATAATCTCAGCTGCTCCAGATGCACCCATAACTGCTATTTGTGCTGTTGGCCAAGCAAGAATAATATCTGCTCCAAGCTCTTTCGAACACATAGCAAGGTATGAACCACCATATGCTTTTCTTAAAATAAGTGTTACCTTTGGTACTGTTGCTTCGCTATATGCATAAAGCATTTTAGCGCCATGACGGATAATTCCACCATATTCCTGACTAGCACCAGGTAAGAAACCAGGAACATCTACAAGATTTAATATAGGAATATTAAATGCATCACATGTTCTAACAAATCGTGCTGCCTTATCGGATGCATTAATATCTAAACATCCTGCTAAGAACTTAGGTTGATTTGCTACAACACCCACACTTCTTCCATTAATTCTCATAAACCCAGTTACAATATTTTTTGCAAAATACTCTTGATATTCCATAAAATCACCATCA
>PDWI01010712.1_pt1 | contig 10203 bp, 7 predicted proteins | sample 1430891 | NCBI WGS metagenome assembly PDWI01 (sample SAMN01162508, study PRJNA174530) | Oral metagenome, whole genome shotgun sequencing project. | biome: Marine environment; feature: Marine mammal; material: Swab sample of the gingival sulcus; isolation source: swab sample of gingival sulcus... | reverse complement strand
CCAAGTTCGCTAATGGTGCCGGCATACACGCGAGTTAGAATGATGAACGCTGATTTACAACAGGTCAAACCTGAATTATACGGCATGTTTATTCAAATTGCGATATATTCCGTTACGGCTTATTTTGCGTTTTATTATGTTATGCAAACTATTGTTAAAAAAGATAATAGTAAATCAAATTAGTTCATTTGCAGCATTGGTTAATATCAATAAAATTTACATAAAATCATCACTTTCTTCAATTAACAATTAAACTTGTTTAAGAAACTTATTTTTAATATTTTACAGTTTTTAGACCTGACAGATTTACAAAACCTGTTCAGGTCTTTTTTTGTGCGTATCATTATAAGTGATTGATTATAAGTATATTATTCATAAAAAAAACAAAACACTTAATAACTTCTGTTTCCTAATATTTTTCAACAGCAAAGAACGTAAAGTTCTCATTTGTATTCTTTGCGGTTAATTTATTTCAAAAAGAAGTTGAAAATTAAATACTTTTGGTTGCTACAAAAAAAATCTATGCACAAAATTGTACATAGATTTTTTACGATAGAGGACGACATTATCATTCGTTTTTGTTGTTGGTTGTAAGGCTTTTGACCGTTAGCTGTTAGCTTCTAAAAAAAAACTTTTTTTTGATTCTACAATAATAAAAAATCGAAGAGAATGTATTGCCTACCTTTTTTAACGTGAATGCCCTGCGGGAATTAGCTCACTTTGCAAAAATTACGCACTCAACGATTTAAAAAAGCTATTCAGACTTTTCTATTTCCAATTTTCTCGGATTATTCACCTTTTGCTTTAATAGCGCAATAGCAAAAACCTCGCTAACATCTGAAACATAATGGAATTTTAAACCTTTCAGATAGATTTCTTTAATTTCTTTAATATCTCTTTCGTTTTCTTTCGAGAGTATAATTTCCTTGATATTAGCACGCTTGGCAGCTAATATTTTTTCTTTTATACCGCCTACCGGTAATACTTTTCCGCGCAAAGTTATTTCGCCGGTCATGGCAAGCTGGCTACGCACTTTGCGCTGGGTAAGAATTGATGCAATAGAAGTAGCCATAGTAATTCCGGCTGACGGACCATCTTTGCGAATGGCTCCCTCAGGCACGTGCAAGTGAATATTCCAATTATCAAACACCGAACGGTCAATTTTTAAATCTTCGCTATGCGCCCTCACATATTCCAATGCAATAGTTACCGATTCTTTCATCACATGACCGAGATTTCCTGTGGTGGTTAATCGACCACTACCACGACTAATGCTGGTTTCGATAAGCATAATTTCGCCGCCCACCGATGTCCAAGCCAAACCCGTTACAACACCGGCATAGTCGTTGCCTTGATATTTGTTTTTCAAACGCCTCGCCTGCCCCAGCAGCTCCGTAATGTCATCTTTTCCCAATCTTGGATTGTATTCTTCCTCCAATGCAATTTTTCTTGCAATTTTACGCATCAACTTGGCAGTAATTTTATCTAATTGCCTCACTCCCGACTCGCGAGTGTATTCATCGATAATTTTTTCGATTATCGTTTTGTTTAAAGTAAGTTGATTTTTCTGCAATCCATGTTCTTTCAGCTGTTTCGGAATGATGTGTCGCTTGGCAATTTCTATTTTTTCCTCCACCAAATATCCGCTTATGTATATCACTTCCATGCGGTCTACCAATGCCGGATTTATGGTGCTAAGCGTATTTGCTGTGGCAATAAACATCACGTTAGAAAGGTCGTATTCGGTTTCTAAGAAATTATCATAGAAAGTCTTATTTTGCTCAGGGTCAAGCACTTCAAGCAGTGCCGACGACGGGTCGCCCCTAAAATCATTGCCCACCTTGTCTATTTCATCTAAAATAAAAACAGGGTTGGAGGATTTCACCTTTTTTATGCTTTTGATAATACGCCCGGGCATTGCGCCGATGTAGGTTTTTCGGTGTCCTCTAATTTCCGATTCGTCGTGCAAGCCACCCAATGATATGCGCACATATTTCCGATTTATCGCTTTCGCAATAGAACGTCCGAGAGAAGTTTTGCCCACTCCGGGAGGCCCCACAAGGCATAAAATCGGAGCTTTCAAAGAATTTTTCAACTTCAAAACTGCCAAATGCTCAATAATTCTGTCCTTAACTTCGTCGAGACCAAAATGCTCTTTATCCAGAATTTTTTGTGCACGTTTTAGGTCGAAATTATCCTTAGTATATTCATTCCAAGGCAGTTCCAACAAAACTTGCAAATAATTAATCTCGATGCCATATTCAGGCGCAGCAGGGTTGATATGTTCTAATTTTTTTATTGTTTTGTCGAAAACCTCAGCAACTTCCTTATTCCATTTCTTGGTTTTTGCCTTTTTTTGTAGCTCTTTGATTTCAACATCAACATCATTATTTCCCAATTCGTTTTGAATGGCTTTTATTTGCTCGTTTAGGAAATATTCTTTTTGCTGCTGGTCGAGTTCTTTTTTTACCTTAGAGCGTATATCGTACTGTATTTCAAGCTTTTGAAGCTCAGCCGACAAATATTCCAACAACAAAACTGCCCTTTCTTTTAGGTTGTCGATTTCCAACAACTTTTGTTTTTCAGTTGCCGAAATATTACTATTAGAACTAATAAAATTCAATAAAAAATTGGTACTTTCTATATTTTTTACTGCAAAAACAGCCTCGTCCGGTATGTTTGGCGAAAGTTCGATTATTTGTATTGCAATACCTTTTAGGGTAGTCATCAATGCCTCAAATTCTTCGTGGTCAGCATCTTGCGGCATAATATCGACTAACTTTGTAATTTTAGCACGCAAATATGGTTTTTCCGACAAAATTTCATCAATCTTAAACCTTTTTACGCCTCTGATTATCACTGAGGTAGTATTATCCGGCATTTCCAATATTTTTATTACTCGTGCCAATGTTCCCACCTTGTATAAATCTTCTTTCTTGGGCTCTTTGCTGTTTTGATTGCTTTGGGTAACAACGCCAATTATTTTACCGGCGCGATATACTCTTTTTAGTAAATTAACCGATTTTTTGCGATTTACGGCTATCGGCATTATCACGCCTGTAAATAAAACTGTATTTTTTATTGGTAAAATTGCCACTTCGTCAGGCAAATCATTAGCTTCCGTATCGTCATCTTCATTACTAGGAAGCATTGGAGGAAACCCTTGCTTGCTATGCGAAAAGGCTGCTAATGAGACATTTAAACCACTATTGTAATCTTCAAAATTCATAAAACTGCTTGATATTGTGTGTGTTTTTTATATTATAAATATGACATATTTTCATTCATAATGCCGACAATTTGACATACTGCCGGCATTTACACTAACTTTTACTGTTTGTCAATACTTGTGCCAAAATTTTAGTTAAAAATTAAGAATTAAAAACTAAAAATGATTATATCACATAATTCGTAATTCTACGAAACAATCTCTCAGCTTCATAAACACCTAATTTACAACACATTAGACCCCTTGTTTTAACTTTTAAATATTAATTTACCAGATTGTTGCTGAAAATCTTCAAAAAAAATACTAATTTTGCCAGAAATAAAAATTTAAAGAATATATGATGAAAAAACAAACAAGTTTAAAGTTATTGTTGTTGGTCGCTATATTTTTTGGCGGCTTAAACATGGGAGTTGCGCAGGAAGGTTACAAATTTACCGACGTTAAACGCCTGCCCGTAACATCAGTGAAAGACCAAAATAGGTCGGGCACATGTTGGAGTTTTTCCGGTTTATCGTTTATCGAAGCCGAAATGATACGTATTGGCAAACAAAATCCGCCGGATTTATCGACTATGTTTGTAGTGAGAAATTGCTATTTAGACAAAGCAGTGAAATACGTCAGGCTACATGGTAATTTGAATTTTGCAGGAGGAGGCGCATTCCACGACATTATTTATGTGTGGAAAAACTATGGTTTGGTGCCAAACGAAGCATATCCGGGCTTAAATTATGGCGAAGACAATCACGTACACGGCGAAATTGACGCATTATTGCTAAATTACGTAAAAGCAGTTGTTAGAAACCCCAATAGAAAGCTATCTACGGCTTGGAAATCGGGGTTTAATTCCTTGTTGAACACCTACTTTGGTGCTTATCCCGACAAGTTTTCTTATAAAGGAAAAGATTATACGCCCAAGCAATTTGCAAAAGATGTAGTTGGCTTAAATCCAGACGATTATGTAAGTGTAACTTCTTACACACATCACCCATTTTATGAAAAATTTATACTTGAAATTCCCGACAATTGGTTGTGGGGCTCGGCTTACAATGTAAAACTTGACGAGTTTCAACAAATTATTGATTATTCATTGGAGCATGGCTACGCTGTGGCTTGGGGAACCGATGTTAGCGAGAAAGGTTTTTCGCACAGAAACGGTGTAGCAATAGTGCCGGACGAGGACAAAGCCGATATGAGCAATTCGGAGCGTTTGAGATGGGAAAAATTAACCAAAAAAGAGAAAAACGCACTTCTTTATTCGTTTGATAAACCTGTTAAGGAAAAGCAGATTACACAAGAAATGCGTCAAGAGGCTTTTGATAATTATAAAACTACCGACGACCACGGAATGCTAATAATGGGAATTGCCAAAGACCAAAACGGCAAGAAATATTACATCGTAAAAAATTCGTGGAACACAAACAACAAATACGGCGGTTATTTATACGCATCGGAAGCATTCGTTTTGTTTAAAACTATGAATGTGATGGTGAATAAAAATGGTATTCCACCTGCATTGAGAAAAAAATTAGGATTGTAAAAAAATACAAAAAACCGCAGACGGAAGGCGGAAGTGGGCGCACAAGCTACTTCCGGCTTCCGTCATTTTTTTCCTCAGCCTGTGTGTTAATTTAAAATTATAATGTATATTTGCAGGCTAAAAAATAGGTGTAAAACCTCCTTTTATAAAAAATTTTATATAAAATAAGGAAAGTTTGCACTTACAGTAAATCACTTATTATTAAGTATTTAAACAAACTACCAACACATGAGTAAAAATACATTATTAGATAAATTGTCAGGTATAAAAATCAGGTTTGATGAAATTGCGCAACAAATTACCGACCCCGATGTGATGTCGGACATGAAAAAATATATCAAACTAAACAAAGAATACAAAGACCTCGAACCAATAATTGAAGCCTACAAGAAATACAAAGACGTTCTTGGAAATATAGAAGCATCGAAAGAAATACTCGCCGGAGAAGAAGACGAAGAGCTGAAAGAAATGGCAAAGGAAGAATTGGACGAGCTTAGCAATTTGCAACCCGAATTGGAAGAGGAAATAAAATTGCTATTGATACCCAAAGACCCACAAGACGACAAAAACGCAATTATGGAAATTCGCGCCGGAACAGGAGGCGACGAAGCAAGCATTTTTGCCGGCGATTTGTTTAGAATGTATCAAAAATTTTGCGAGGCAAGTGGCTGGAAAACAAGCATTTCCAATATTTCGGAGGGAACATCGGGCGGTTACAAAGAGATAGTGTTTAGCGTAGAGGGAAACGGTGTGTATGGTATTTTAAAATACGAATCGGGAGTGCACAGGGTTCAGCGAGTGCCGCAAACCGAAACACAAGGTCGCGTACACACATCGGCAGCTACTGTGGCGGTATTGCCCGAAGCCGAAGAATTTGACATTGAGCTTAAACAGGAAGACATCAAGCGAGATGAATATTGTTCATCGGGTCCCGGCGGACAGTCGGTGAATACTACCTACTCGGCTATTCGGCTCACGCATATTCCATCGGGAATTGTGGTTACTTGCCAAGACCAAAAATCGAAGCTAAAAAACCTCGACAAGGCTATGAAGGAGCTTAAAACTCGTTTGTATAATCTTGAATATCAAAAGTATATGGACGAAATAGCTTCGAAGCGTAAAACTATGGTTTCAACTGGCGACCGCTCGGCAAAAATACGTACCTACAATTATCCGCAGGGTAGAGTTACCGACCATCGCATAAACCTAACGATGTATAATTTGCCCAATATTATAAATGGAGACATTGGCGGAATTATCGAGAAATTGCAAATTGCCGAAAACGCTGAGAGATTGAAAGAGAATGAGTAAAATAATGAGGTATTAGGTTTTGGGTGTTAGGTTGTGAGTGTTTTATTAAAGCATAAACCAAATCCCCAACACCAAAAACCCAACCCCCAACACCTTAACAAAAAAGCACTCTCCATGAAACGCAAAATATTATCGACCATCATTTTAGTAGTTTTGCTTATTGCAAATTCAGAATATGCAAAAACGCAAAGCAATATTAGTGTAAAGCTAAACAGTTTGACGTATCAAATATCTGATACACAGCCTGATATACTACATCGAACTTTATCTGAAAATGGCAAGCTGGCAACAGAGCCGGGCATAGTTTTTGCCTTCGACGGCTACGCATCGCCTACGGCAGCACTGCATATTTCGCAATCTTTTATCTACGATAAAGGCTCGCATCTGGCAGGAGCCAGTAGTGTGATGGTGAAATTTCGACTTCTAAAATACTACCAACATTCGCTTTATGCCGCATTCGGACCAACATTTCACTACCGACAAACTTGGGAAAATATAGATGGATATAAACCCGAAAACTACTACAAACAAGGCAGCGATTGGCAATATAAAATCAGCTGGCTTAGTGGCGAGATAGAGTATAATTACTACATAAATAAAATGAATGATTTGAGCGTTTCGCTACTGCATATTCAGGCTCGCTCTATTGGTTTTGCCATCGGTTTTAAACACTGGATTAGCAAACATCAACGCAAAAAAAGAGGCTGTATTTCGTGTCCGGGACTGCATTAAAATATTCGAAAATTAGCTAAAAAGAAGATATTAATACAAAACATGTGAATATTACAAAAAAGAAGTTTTTCACATTAAAATATTAATAATCAAGATTTTAACAAATTTTCGAAGCCCAAAATTATAAAAATTCTCAAATAAATGCAGAAATATTCGTTTTTTTCAAAAATTTTTTATTAATTTTGCTTGCTCAAAATAAGAACAATGGAGAAAACGAAAGTATTATTTATTACCCAAGAAATTACTCCTTATTTGCCGGAAACGGAAATGTCAAAAATAGGAAGGTATTTGCCACAAGGGATTCAAGAAGATGGCAAAGAGATACGAGCATTTATGCCAAGATACGGTTTGGTAAACGAAAGGCGAAACCAATTGCACGACGTTATAAGATTGTCGGGAATGAACATAATAATTGACGACACCGACCATTCCTTATTAATAAAGGTAGCCTCTATTCAAAGTGCACGAATGCAAGTTTATTTTATCGACAACGAAGATTATTTTCATCGCAAAGGCATGTTTGCCGATAAAGAAGGTAATTTTTATGAAGATAATGACGAGAGAATGATTTTTTATTCGCGCGGAGTACTAGAAACCATCAAAAAACTGCGTTGGTCGCCCGATATTGTGCATTGCCACGGCTGGGTAAGCTCGTTGGTGCCACTCTACATCAGAAAATTTTACAGCAACAATCCTCTTTTTCAAAATTCCAAAATTATATACTCGGTTTACGATGATGATTTTAGCGGCGAACTAAATCCTGCAATAAGGCAAAAAGTAGAGCTAAAAGGAATTACGGAAGAGGATACAGAAACAATAGTTGCTCCTAATTACCTAAATATGAGTAAGTTGGCAATAGATAATTCAGATGCAGTAATTTACGGTAGCGAAACCATCAACAGCGAATTATCCGATTATATAACCTCGCAAAATATCAATACTTTGGATTATAAAAACGAAGAAGAATATGTTGATGCGTATTCTAAATTTTATGAAAGTTTGTTGCAAGATTAAAAAATCATTGTACTGATAGCTGTAAAAAGACCTGACAGGTTTTAAGAGCCTGTTCAGGCTTAGGCTTTGCACAAACTTTTTATCTCATTTATTTTCAAATAATTGCAAAGTATAATTTCTTTTGGCAGGTATTTATGTTCATATTCCGTTTTGCAAGCAAATTTGCCATTATTGCGATTTCTACAAGGTTGCTAATTTGCAAAAAGTAGGCAAATTTGTAGAAGCAATTGTTGCAGAAATCGACATAAAACGCGGGAGCATGAATGAAACCGTAGAAACCATATATTTTGGTGGCGGAACACCCTCGCTTTTGAAATTTGAAGAACTACAAACAATTGTAAACAAGATATTTACGAGTTTCCGCATTTCCGAAACAGCCGAAATCACGATAGAACTAAACCCCGAAGATGTGTCGGCGGAATATTACCTAATGCTCAAAGACTTAGGCTTCAACCGATTAAGCATTGGCATACAAAGTTTCAACGACAAAATTTCCAAATTTTTAAATAGGCGGCACTCGGCTACTACGGCTCATCGGTCGATAGAATTGGCGCATAAAGCCGGTTTTAGTAATATTTCGGCTGACCTCATCTATGGTATTCCAAATCAGCGAATTGAAGACTTCCTTTCAGACCTTGAAGATATTAAAAGTAAGCAAATTGCTCATCTTTCGGCATATCATTTGGGCATCGAAAACAATACGTATTTTGGCAAGTTGAAAAAGCTGAACAAAATACAAGAAATCAGCGAACATGAAAGCGAAAAATTCTTTTATACTCTGAGCAATTGGGCAGAAAAAAATGGATATGAGCACTACGAGGTTTCAAATTTTGCGTACCGACAGCAATATTCTACCCACAATACCAACTATTGGTTTCATTTGCCCTACCTTTCTTTTGGTGCTTCGGCGCATTCGTTTATTAACAACGCGAGACATTATAATTTTGCCAATTTGAATAAATATATCAATGCAGTATTGCAGGGCAAGTCTTTTTATGAAGTCGATGAACTTACTGATAATGATTATTTTAATGAATTTATTATGTTGAGGTTGCGTACAAAGTGGGGAATAAATTTACAGGATATAAAAACGAAATTTGGCGATAGTTATTTTAAGCATTGCCATAATATTTTGTCAAAATTTGAAACATCGGGACATATTATCCGTGAAGACGATACTATAAAATTGACAACAAAAGGTTTTTTTGCCTCCGACTATGTTGTTAGAGAATTTTTTCACGATTAACAGATGAAACAATAGGCAATGGGCAATTAATAATGAACAATTATATTACTAATAATCAAAATATTGCAAAAACAGAATTGTTTATTGCTAATCGCGTCACACTTTAAAAAACAGAACAAAACATGTTTGGAAACAAAATTATACGTTTAGGCAGCATAAATTCAACCAACACCTATCTTAAAGAACTGACAAACAATGAATTGGTAGCAGAAGGAACGATTGTATGTGCCGAAAATCAGACGGCAGGGCGCGGACAGCGGGGCAATACTTGGCTGTCGGCAAAAAATGAGAATTTGCTACTTAGTTTTGTTGTTTATCCGAAGTTTTTGGCTGCTGACAGACAATTTTTGCTGTCGGAAATGACGGCTTTGGCTGTTGCCGATTTATTAAAGCAGTATTTAAAAAATGTTACGATAAAATGGCCTAATGATTTGTATGTAAATGACTTAAAAATAGCAGGAATATTAATTGAACATTCGATATCCGGCGCAGCTATCGACAAAACAATTGTAGGGATAGGCTTGAATGTTAATCAGCAAAAATTTGACAATTCTATACCAAATCCAAGCTCGATGTATTTAGAAACAGGCAAAAAATACGAGTTAGAGCTTTTGCTTAGCAAATTGTGCGAAAACTTGAATTTTTGGTACGACAAATTGCTGTCAAATAACAATAAACTTGTTGATAATAAATACATTAACTCATTATACCGATTTGGCATAAAATCATGGTTTGAAGACAAAAACGGTAAATTTGAAGCTACTATAAACGGCGTAAATGCGCTGGGGCAACTCAGCATGACCGACGAAAAAGGCAGCAATAGGCTCTACTCTTTTAAGGAAGTTGTCTTTTGTTTGAACTGATTAATATTTTTTTATTAGGCTTCATTTTAAAAGAAACAACAGTACTTTTTCAAAATCTTATTTTCTGTTATAATCAAAAATGTTACCTTTGCAAAAAAAAAAGGAGTTAAATATGAGTAAATCAGTACCAAGTGAAAAGGCTATAAGAGAATTGGTTAAATCAAATGTAAAAACATTTGCACAAGCATTTAGCGAAAGACATATAAGCGAATTTGAAAACCCCGAAGGAACATTAAATATGAAAATACACAATGTTTTTATTGCTGTTCTT
>PDWI01010710.1_pt1 | contig 10204 bp, 5 predicted proteins | sample 1430891 | NCBI WGS metagenome assembly PDWI01 (sample SAMN01162508, study PRJNA174530) | Oral metagenome, whole genome shotgun sequencing project. | biome: Marine environment; feature: Marine mammal; material: Swab sample of the gingival sulcus; isolation source: swab sample of gingival sulcus... | reverse complement strand
TCAGCTTCCTGTTCCCAAGGGACTTAACAGCGAGAAATGTCTTGAACTTATTGACCCTCTTAAAGATGTGGACGGCTTTCATCCCGTAAATGTTGGCCGCCTTACATTGGGACTGCCCGGCCTTCGTTCCTGTACCCCTGCGGGTGTTATGACCCTGCTTGACCGTTATAATCTGGATGTGAGCGGGAAGAAGGCGGTTATTGTTGGCCGGAGTAATATTGTGGGCAAACCCCTTGCCCTTATGCTCCTGCAAAAAAATGCCACGGTAACGGTGTGCCATTCCCGAACGGCCTGCCTTGCAGACGAGGTTCGCTCGGCAGATTTTGTCTTTGTTGCAGTGGGATGCCCGTGTTTTGTAAAGGGCGATATGGTTAAAGACGGGGCCGTTGTGGTGGACGTGGGCATCAACAGAACCGATGCCGGATTGGTGGGGGATTGTGATTTTAATGCCCTTAAGGCCAATGTCGCCGCCATGACGCCTGTTCCCGGCGGCATCGGGCCAATGACCATTGCCCAATTACTGGTCAATACCGTGCAGGCATTTGAGAAGAAAGAGGGAAGGGCGAAGTTTTGAGGAAATGTGTGCTTTATCGTGCAGAAACGTGGAAGGCTATTTTTGTGTAAAAGGAGTGTGGGGGCACGAAAGTTTCTGTCGGTGTTTGTTGGGACGAACCATGCATAATGAAAGGGGTGTATGACTGATGGACAAACCAGTACGGTATCACACTGGTTGTTTTCCGCCTGCCACATTGGATTTTGAACGTTTATTGCCTTGGGTTGGACCTGCCAATGCAGCTTTGGCCCGTTATGATGGAATCCTGAAAGCTATCCCCAATGCAAAGGTTCTTTTAAGTCCGCTAACCACACAGGAAGCGGTTTTGTCATCTCGTATTGAAGGTACGCAGGCAACGATGGGAGAAGTTCTTGAATATGAAGCAAAAGGTGAACCAAACAAGTCGCATGATGCACGAGAGGCTGATATATGGGAGGTATTGAACTACAGGAAGGCGTTAAATCATGCGACAAAAATGCTGGAGGAACTTCCTCTTTGCCAACGAGTTATCCTGGAAAGTCATAAATTGTTGCTTAGCAGTGTTCGTGGGCATAGCAGGTCTCCAGGTGCATATCGTAAAGTTTCAAACTGGATTGGTCCGCCTGGATGTAGTATGGAAAATGCCAAATATATACCCATTGATGCAGGTAAGCTGCCTGAAGCAATGAGCCAATGGGAAAAATATACTCACCAAAATACACCAGATTATTTGATTCAATTAGCCATTATTCATGCTGAATTTGAGGCACTTCATCTTTTTCTGGACGGAAATGGTCGTATGGGAAGAATGTTGATTCCGCTATTCCTGTATTACAACAAACTCGTTCAACAACCTGTTTTTTATATGAGTACCTATCTGGAAAATAATCGTGATGAGTATTATGATCGTCTTCTTGCCATCTCGGAAACAGGTGACTGGAGCGGCTGGTGTGCTTTTTTTCTGAAAGCACTTCAGGAACAGGCTCAGGATAATCTTTGTAAGGCAGAGGCTATTTTAGACCTGTATAACAAGATGAAACAACATATCGTTGCATGGACACATTCTCAATACGCCATGCACACCCTGGAATGGATTTTTGAACGCCCTATTTTTAAAGCTACTGATTTTGTTCGTTCTTCTGGTATTCCACAAACTACAGCCCAAAGAATGCTTTCCATATTAAAAGAGAGGAATGTCCTTCGTGAAATACGGGCTGGAAGAGGGCGTAGGGCAGCGATGCTGGCCTATCCCGAACTTTTGAATGTTGCAGAAGGCTATCAGGCATTTTGAACACCATGTATGGGTAACAAAAAAAATTGTAGTCCATAAAATGAAAAATATGACTTACAAAAAATAGTGAGGTCTTTTTCCGGTATGCGGGAGGATAGCGTTTTTTCTGGAGCTTGTCGCTGGTGCAAGGATTCTTGCCCGGAGGTGATTATCTCGTACCCGTAGATCAGCCTGCGGCAGACCCCATTACGTCCTGGTTCCAGGATATTTGTACCGTGTTTCTCAAAGCCCTTCTATTTGAAGGGCTTTACTTTTTTCTGGAGCTTGGCGGCTTCCAGGTCGCTGGAAGCCATTTTGCTGTAAATGGAATCCGGGTATTTTTTTGTGATGGCCATCAACTTTTTTTCCCACATGGCCATGTCCTGATTTTGTTTGAAGAGATTGGCAAGGGTGTACATATGGCCTGGCCAGGAGGGATCTTCCTCATTGGTGTATTTTTCAAACTCCAGTCCCCAGGCAAGGGCTTCCTGTGGTCGTCTGGTGCGAGAGGTAACGCGTATGAGCATGTCCAGACAATCCCGTATTTTTGGCAGGTCTTTTTGGGGCATATTTAAGAACAGGGAGAGTGCCTGCTGGGCCTGCATATATTCATTTTGAAAATCCTTGGCCCGCTCGGCATATCGGGCCAAAAAATACATGGCATAGGCCCGTTGGGAATCTGGCAGGGCAACCTCGGAGGCAAGCTTTTGCCAGAGATGATGGGCTTTATCTTCCTGCCCCAAATTCTCGTGAGCCAACGCCAGCGTATATTCAAACTGGCGGCGGCGGTCTGGCTCAAGCTCCCATTGTTTAACACCCCTGGTCATATCAAGGATGGTCTGCCACGATTGCGACTGCACAAGGATATTTAGCACAAGGTCAAGGGCCGGGCCGGAACTGTCACATTGGGCAATCTTGCCCGACAGAAAAGGTTCAGCCATTTCCAGAGCCTTGCTGGTGTTCCCGATTTTCCAGAAGCTGGTGGCCACGGCCAGTCGGGTCATGGGTTTTGGAGCGGTATGCAGAAAGGGATATTTGTTCCATGTGCTAATAATATCCTTGTACTGCTCCCGCTTAACAGCCTTGGCGATCCATTGAGAAAAGGCCTTGTTCCCAACATCCAGCGCTTTGGGCAAAAGTTCCTGATCAGGATATTTATGGGCGAATCCAGCCACTGTTTGCAGGGTATCCTTGAACTTGTCACTCCAGAGCTGCCACATGGCCAGTTTGAGATGAGCAACAGGAGCCAGAGGACTTTCGGGATATTTTTCAATAATCTGGGTATATACCTGTTTGGGGCGAAGGCTGTAGGGCTTGTCAAACACGGAAAACATGGTTTTCAGGGACGGTTCATCAAAGACACCTTCCTCGGCAAGCCGCATCTTTGCGATAAGTCCGCCTTCCTTGTCGGGAAATTGTTCCGCAGTTTTTTCATAAACTTCCAGGGCTGCCTTTTTATGGCCGGTCATTACATAAATATCACCGATACGGGCCAGGGCAATGTCCACCTTGTCTGCATCAGGGGTAAGGTTGGCATACGTCCAGAAGGCAGATTTGGCATCTTTCAGGAGCTTGTTTTTCAGATCAATATATCCCGCCAGCATAAGAAACTCAGGGTCTTTGATATAGTAACGCGGCCAGCGTTTTTGAATGTAATCCATGATTTCATAGCTCTGTTTGTAGTACCCAAGTTCCTTGAGAGCCTTGGTCAGTCCTACTGCACTGCTCTGGGCCATGGAGTTGTCAGGATGATTCTGGATGAGATACTGGAAGTCATCTGCGGCCTTCTGGTAATCTTTTTCCTTCAGGTAATGTTCTCCCATATAATAATAGGTCAGCGGTACGTTGGAGTCGTGGGGGTACTTGGAGCGCAACAGTTTGAAGTATCCCTTGGCTTCTGGAATATTGTTTACCTTGAGGTTGATGAGTCCCATGCTCAGAAGGGCAGAAGGCAGGCGCAATGATTTGGGATCAGCAGTAACCGCCATCTGAAAGGCAGACATGACCTCAGAAAAATGGCCGTTCAAGTCCTTATGAAATTTTTGGAACAGGGATTCCGCAACAAGATACAGGGCGTCTTCCCGCAAGGGTTCAGGAAGTTCGGGGTGGTCAAGCATGCCCCGCAGGATTTCCAGAGCGGCGTCAATATTACCGTTTTGCAGGGCGCCTCTGGCCTTTAGGAGATGCTGGTTGAAATCCGGCGTGCTCGTAGCATTGACTGCATCGGAGGACGTGGAGGCAGTGGTGTCCTTTTGAGGCGCAGCAGGCGCAGGAGGGGGGGCCTGTTTTTTTGCCCTGGGTGGATCGGGTTGCTTGGCTTTGGGCGCAGGAGATTGTTGTGGGGCCTTGCTGACAACAGGCGGCTTTTTTTGCGGAGGCAGTATTTTTTCCCCGTTTTTGTCTGCCTGTTTTGCAAGGTGCTGTCCTCTCGGTTTGTGGGGTGCAGTCTCCTCAGCTTTAAAGGCTTCCATAGCGGTCTGGAATTTTACCTTCCGCCTGAAGCTACTTGCCCGAGGCTGGTTTTTGGCACTGGACATCGCGCCTGTGGAAGGGGGCTGTCCGTTTTTGTCCCGGGCATCATTGGACTGGGGAGGGGGTGTCTGGGCAGCCTTGGCCTGCTTGGGCTGTGGCTGCTTTTCCTCGTTTCCCTTTGGCCGGGTTATTTTTGTTGGGGTCGTTTGCGGCGATGTGGCCTGTTTTTTCGGGGTACTGTTTTTCATGCGTTCAGCCCTGGTCTCAGACTTTGGGGTCCGGGGCGTTGGTTTTTTTTGAGTTACAGCCAGGGCTGCCTTTTTGGACTGGCGGGGCAGGCTTTTGGGCCGGGCAGCAGGCTTCTTGTTTGCGGCTTTTTGGGGCTCCGTTTTGGAGGGGGCAGTTGTTTTGGCTCTGGGTTGAGGTTTTTGCCATTGGTTGCCCATGGGATCCCGAAAAATATCCAGGATGATTTGTTTGCTTTCGGGTTTGGGAAAATAGATGAAACCAAAGGCCGGGGTATTGAGTTTAATGGCCACCCTGTAGCCGGAAGTCATTATTCCGGTAATGATTCTGGAGCTGCGCAGATCAACAGCCGTGGGCAGTTCTTCGTTGTCCCAGACAGATTCAGGCAGGGTCAGGGTGATGGTTTGTCGGGCCGTTCGGCTTACGGAAAAAGAGGGAAGAGTCTTGGCAAAGGAAAAGACAATACGTTCCTTGCCCGTGGGGTGGGCCCAGGAATATGTCATGCCTGAAGCCGTGTCGGCCATACCTGTAAGGAGAAATAGACCGACAAAAAACAGACACAAGGAAGTTGTTCGCTGCCATAAGGACGTCATACGAAAACTCCTGTCCGTGGTCGAGATGGGTTTATCCCAGGAAAATGGCAGGAAGTTTTCTTCCAGGAAAAAGGCCTGCCGAAGCGCAGGCCCAGGCAGGGGAAGAGGTATAGCTGAATGTACATGGATTGCTTCAAAGGTTATTGACTCCGGTAAAAACGTCCTGATTGCATCAAAAAATATGCCGACAAGGCTACCGGAGAAATCTTATGCAAAAATCAGGCTAAAAATGATTTATGAAGTCTTAAAAAAGATATGATAGCAAGATAAGCATAGAATTGAACTTCTTATCCATCAAGGAGCATGTTATGAAATCAGTTCGAAAGATCATAGAAATCAATGAAGAATTATGCGATGGTTGTGGCCAGTGTGTGCCCAGCTGCGCCGAAGGGTCTATTCAGATCATAAACGGTAAGGCCAGGGTTGTGTCCGATAATCTCTGCGATGGTCTTGGAGCGTGTCTGGGGCACTGCCCCCAGGGTGCATTAACCATCGTGGAACGGGAAGCAGAAGCATTTGATCCAGAAGCCGTGGAGCAATTTTTGGCACAAAAGGCTTCCACGCCAAAGCCTCCTGCCCACTGTCTTTCGGCACAGATACAAAGCCTTCAGCCCAGACCTGTAAAGCAAACGGATATTGCAAGAAACACGACGGCCCTCTCCCACTGGCCTGTACAAATACGCCTGATTCCTTCTTCAGCACCTTTTCTCAGGGATGCCCATATTCTTGTGGCAGCGGATTGTGCAGCTATTTCCAGCCCCAATTTCCACACAGACTACCTTCAGGGCAGGGTGGTTATGATGGGCTGTCCCAAATTTGATGATACCACTTTGTACCTGAACAAATTTGTTGAGATTTTTCAAGAAAACCCGCCCAAATCCATCACTGTTCTGCGCATGGAAGTTCCATGCTGCAGTGGTCTGCCTTCCCTGGTCATAAAAGCCCTGGAAATGGTAAAGGCCCATATCCCCAACAGGATTATTACCTTGTCCAGATCTGGCGAAGAAATTTGTCCTTTATGAGAAAAATTATATACAATAAAAAGGACGTAACTATTAAACAAGTGTCCTGGAAATATTATTTTTTCCTTTTTCTCAAGCGGTTTTGAAGAGTGAGAGCCCCTTGATGTGTGGGATCCTTGGCAAGCACCATCTGAGTGTATTCGTCCGCATTTGTAAATTGTTTTGCATGGTAATATATCCTGGCCAGGGTAAAGGGAATACTAATATCTTGCTTCAGCAGTTCGGGATTTTTATCCAGGGCCATGTGAGCATATTTAAGGGCCTTAACATACATTTTTCCCTGCATATAGGCCACGGCCAAATTATAGCATAACCCGCCGTTTTCAGGCTCGATGGTGAGGGCATTCATGTAATTAGAGACGGCATCTTCCCATTTACCCAGTTTGCGTAGATGACGTCCCCTTTCGTTGAACATCCACATATCCTGCAAGGTAAAATTGTCTGACTTCAACTCTATAGCTTCATTCATGTATTTGATCCCTTGATCGGGATCAATCTCTATAACTTTCCGACCTATCTCCATGAGGGAAGCTGCCATTTGTCCCCTGGCATGTTTTCGGGACAAGGATAAGGCCTTGTCATAATATTGCCGGGCCTTTTTCAGGTCTTTCTTTGCCGCATAAGCATCCCCAATGGCTATCTTTCGTTTATGATTCAAAGGTGATATTTTGTCCATTCGCTCAAGGACTGCAAGCCGACATTCATCTTTTCCGATTACCCCATAGAGTTCTGCAAGCCGTTCAAGGGGTTCAAGGTACATTCTGGCCTTGCTGCTAGCCAGCTTATATTTGTTCTCAGCCTGTTCATACTCCTTTTGCTTCCAATACATATCTCCCAAAAGAATATTTGCAACAGAACTTTCCGGATTGATCTCAAAAATTTTATTGATAAATTCCTGGGCAACAGGGAAATTCTCCTGGGCAAGGGTCTTCTTGGCCTTGCTGACCAGAGTGCGTAAATTATTGGGCTTGATGATATAAGCCATCTTCTCAATGATGGAGTTGATGGAAACGGGTTTGATAATAACGCTGTCCGCCCCCATCTCGTGCAAGAGACACAGGGCATCACGGTTCATCTCTGTGGTGAGACAAACGATGCCTACCCTGTCCTCAAAAGCATCCTTGATTGACTGAAAACACAACGTATTGTTCTCTCCATCGAAATTGGCCTCCACAAACAGAATCACATGTTCAAATTCGTTGAGCAAAGAGCGTATCTTCTTGATATAGCCTTTGACATGTAACTCACAATGTAAACATTCCTGCACGAGGCCCAACGACTTCACAAGTCCCTTAAATACCTGAATAAAAATAGAATCATTGCTGACGATGAAAAAACAACCGTCACGAGACACATAATTTCGGATAACTTGATCAAAAAGATGTAGTTTAGCCAATGAGAGCTCCTTCAAGTTTTTTAAGGAGCTTTTGGGCTTCTTGATGGTTATGATCAGTGATGCAGGCAATTTTGGCGTATTGCTGGGCCTCTGAATACCGATTCAAGTGATAATAGATTCTTGCGATATTATAAGGAATGCTGGCATTAAAATTGAGCAGCTCCGGGTAACATTCCAGAGCTTTTTCAGCGTACTCGCAAGCCATATCGTATTTTTTTGCCTGGAGATAAGCTATGCCCAGGTTATAAGCCACATTCCAGTCATCAGGAGCTATTTCTTGTGCCATGTGATAGTATTTGAGCGCTTCATCCAAACGCCCCTGCTTTCTGAGGTTCAACCCCATTTCGTTGAGCATCCAGAGGTCTCCAGGCCCCAGAACTTCTGCCTTGAGCTCAAAAGCCCTGATCATATACTCAAGACTCTGTTCTGGATCAATGTCCTTGAGCTTTTTACCTGTTTCCATCAATGCCCAGGCCATCATTTCATTGGCCTGCTTTTCAACCAGATCAAGAGCCTCCTTTGAATAGAATATGCACTCTTTGGGCTTTCCAAGCTGGGAACAGACCTCCGCTATGGTCATTTTTCGCTCGTGGTTAAGCGGTGAAATTTTGTCCAGCAGTTTAAGGATACGGAGTTTTTCTCCTGTTTGTCCGGTCTCGGTATAGAGATCAATGAGCCTTTCCAGAGGCTGAAGGTGCATGCGGGCATATTTGGCGGCTTTCTGGTAAGCATTTTCCGCCTGAAAATAGTTTTTTTCCCGGAGATGGATATCTCCCAGAAGAATATATGCGATGGTACTCTTGGGGTACGCCTTAAGAATATCCTCTGCGATGGTTTGAGCGACAGAAAAGTTGTTGCTGACAATGGCCTTTTGAGCCTTGTTAACCAGCTCCCTAAAATTATTGGGTTTAATGGCAAAAGCGATTTTTTTGATAATAATGTCAACAGATACGGGTTTGACGAGAGTACTATCAGCACCCATCTCCAAAAACAGGCTTGTATCATTTTGAAAGCTTTCATTGCAGAGACAGATGATGGTTACCTTATCGTCCAGGAGATCCTTGATCTGTCTAAAATAAGGGACATTATTTCTGCCTTCAATACAGGAATCAATAAATACGACAATATGTTTAAAGTGCTTAAGAAGAAAGCTTATCTCCTTAATATATTGTTTGCCAAAAATATCCCTGCGGACACTCTCTTCAGGAATATTCAGTACCTTTATGAACCTGTTAAATATACGCAGGAACATTTCATCCTGGCTGACAATCAAAAAACCGCCACAATTCTTCACAAAGTATCGTACAATATGATTAAAGGACTCTCTTGTTTTCACTTTTTTCCCTTACAGACAACACATTAACATATATGAATTTTTAATAAATTATAATGGAATACATTGTTGAAAGATGAACATCTCTATAGAAATACTATTATCTATTTACATAATATATTGCTCTCATTGAATAGATGTATCTATTTTTGTGCCGAGAAGAAAAAGATTAATTCTGACCTAAAATCTAACAAAATTGATAGGTCTAAGCTTCATAAGTAGTATCAAGTATAAATTGATATGCCTAAATTTAAATAATATCAATTTATATTATCTACATTCTGTTACGCAGTTCTCAGCAGGAAAAGTTGCCCCTCCACATGAAACTAACATCCAGAACATAGAAGTTGAAATTTATCTCGGCATCTTACGAAGCGATTTTTTTCTTTTTTAATTTTTCAATAAGTGTGGTGCGTTTGATACCCAGAATTTCCGCAGCCTGATTTTTGACGCCATCGGCCATGACCAGGGCTTCCTTGAGGAGATGGGTTTCCATGACATCGAAAAATTCTTTTAGCCCAAGACCTTGATCCTGCATGTCCCTGACACTGGGGAAGCGGAAGCCTTCTGCCACTGGTTGGGTCCTGGCCGGGGCAGGAACTTCCACGCCGGTTTCCTTGAGAATCTTGTCGGGCAGGCTTGCGGGGGTGATGATGTCTTCATCGCATAAAATACTCAGGCGTTCCATGAAGTTTTCCAGTTCCCGCACATTGCCCGGCCAGGAATAGGCAGCAAGAATACCATGGGCCTTGTCGGCCAGGCGCATGGAAGATCGTTCCTGATTGCGGCAGAATTTCTGGAGAAAATATTCGGCCAAAAGAGCAATATCTTCCTGCCTTTCTCGTAATGGTGGCAGGTGAACCGGAATGACGTTGAGCCGATAGAAAAGATCTTCCCGGAAGGTCCCCTTAGCCACTTCCTGTTCCAAATCCCTGTTGGTGGCTGCAATGATACGTACATTGGCCCGAAAGGTTTTGGTGCCTCCCACCCGTTCAAATTCCCGCTCCTGAAGAACTCTGAGAATCTTCACCTGAAGACTCAGATCCATTTCTCCGATTTCATCCAGAAAGACGGTTCCGCCGTCAGCAAGTTCAAAACGTCCGGCTCTGGTTCGGATGGCATGAGTGAAGGCTCCTTTCTCGTGGCCAAAGAGTTCAGACTCCAGAAGTTCGCTGGGAATGGCTCCACAATTAACAGGAACAAAAGGGGCATCTGTTCGTTTGCTGTTGCGATGCAAGGCTCTGACCATCAGTTCCTTGCCTGTGCCTGATTCTCCGGTAACCAGAACGGTGCTGTCTGTAGGGGCCACCTTGGAGAGAATGGCAAAAACTTCCTGAAGT
>PDWI01010709.1_pt1 | contig 10204 bp, 9 predicted proteins | sample 1430891 | NCBI WGS metagenome assembly PDWI01 (sample SAMN01162508, study PRJNA174530) | Oral metagenome, whole genome shotgun sequencing project. | biome: Marine environment; feature: Marine mammal; material: Swab sample of the gingival sulcus; isolation source: swab sample of gingival sulcus... | reverse complement strand
CAACAAAAAATGCTCAGCAATAAAGCCAAAGACCGAAGAAAGCAACAGCAATACGATAAAAGCAATTCCAAATAAAAAAAGCCGTGCAAACACCACCGACGACACAATTTCCGACTTTTTTCGCAAATCATCTACATTCTGGGCAATTTCTTTCGTTCCTAATAAATCGGTTGAAAAACTAATAAAAGTCCCAAACAAGATAGAAGAAGAAAACACGAAAACATATAGTCCGTAGGTTTCCGTTCCCAATGTTCTAATCACATACGGGTAAGTAACCAAGCCTATCAAAACATTTGCTATCTGCAAAATCGTCATAAAAGAATAGTTTTCTATGACTTTTATATTGTTTTTTATGGCTGTTTTTATATTGAATAGTTGTTTTTTCAAGTTGTTTTTTGTTTACCTAAAACTTATTCTTAAATTTTAAGGTTCAAAAATAATAAATTTATGTAACAGATTAGCCTATTTCTATTTACTATTTTTTCCAAACTTGACTTTTATCCAACGAGGTAGCATTATTGCCCCAATGATTAGATACGGATAATAAGTAATCAAACGCCAAAGTAAAGCAATGCCGACAGCAACTCCTGTTCCTGGTATAAATTCTGCTAAAAATTCTTTGAAAACAAATTCAGCAAAACCACTTCCGCCCGGGGTTGGGCTTACAAGCATCATTATCCACATTATCAATTGACGACCGAAAATCACAAAATGCTCCGTCCAACCATAATGATTTGCCCAAAAAGCAAGTAATAACGCATTTACGACCCAATAACGAGATGTCCACGACAGAAAAGTAGCAAAGAAAGATTTTACCCAAAACTTCCAACTGCGAGAGCGTAATCGGTGCGAACTATTCACCATATCAGTTCCCATTTTCCCCATAGACCTACGAAAACGACGCAATATGGGTAATTTGAAAACTTTAAGCAAAAAGTATTTCATTCCTCTTGGATTGTAAAATAATCCATAAGTAAGCATACAAGTCCACAAAAATTTAATTACATAGCCAAAAACACATATATACAGTAAGTTCTGTACCATATCTGCACCGCCTTGTGTCGCATTAGAAAGAGAAAAAAGCGTATCTGTTTTTAGTAGTAAGATAAGCAACGGAAACATTATTATAAAATACAATTCATCTAAAAACGATGTTGCCATTACAATTGCCGTACTTCGCCCTAATGAAATGCCCTCTTTATTTATATAAATCATCGCAAAGCCCGTTCCACCAATAGAGGAAGGCGTTACTGCCGAAGTAAATTCCCATAACATAATGATACGAAAACACTCTTTCCACGATAATTCTTGCTCTGATAAAAATTTCAAACGAAGCATATAGCCAAAATCCCTAACAGCCATAAAAAATAAGGAAATCACAAGCCAAAATACGGTAAATCGTGTAAAAGACAACGCACTAAAAGCCTCTATGGAAAACTCCTTAGAAAGCATATAGGCAACTACCCCAAGACCAATAAGAACAGGCAATAACACCCTCGTAGGAGTAAATTTATTGGCAAATACATCTTGTGATTTTTGGTCTTTTTTCTTCATTTTTTTTTAGTTTTTTAGTGGTTTGGGATTAGTTTTTAGCAATAATGTCTATTTAAGTTACAGAATAAGACTTGTTAGTACTGTCAGTCTGAGCTTATCGAAGACTTTGTGCTTTTAAGTAAAAAAGTCTTCGACAAGCTCAGTATAACAGAACCTTAATTCTTGAAAGCCTCTCACATTTCGGCTAGACGCAACCAGCGTCAGTTATTTTACTCTTTTTCTAAGCTCTAACAACTAACCTCTATCCTCTTTTATCCCAACATTTTCTTAACCGTATCAGCGATTGCTCTACCATCGGCTTTTCCTGCTAATTGCTTTGATGCCAAGCCCATTACCTTGCCCATATCAGCCATTGATGTTGCACCGACTTGGCTAATCAACCCTTTGATAACACTCTCCAATTCCTCAGCAGAAAGTTGTTTTGGCAAATATGCTTCGATATATTTAGCCTCTCCCAATTCCTCTTTTGCGGCCTCTTCCCTGCCGTTTTGTTCATAAATTGTTGCAGAATCTTTGCGTTGCTTTACTAATTTTTGCAACATTTTTATTTCATCTTCTTCGGTAATTTCAGAGTTTCCTCCTTTTGTTTGCTCCAACAGCAATGCTGATTTTATCGCACGAAGTGCTTTCAATTTACCTGCATCTTTGGCAAGCATTGCTTGTTTAATCTCTGTATTGATAGTTGTTGTTAATGCCATATTATTTATTTTTTATTCTATATCTTCTAATCTATATTTTTTCCCTACTCCACTAGTTTTTCTCTTGCTACCCGTAAATTTATTCTGCCTTCTTGTATGTGCAGGAACTCGCATAAACTCTATAATCGTTTTCTCATCTAAATCAGGAGTAAGCCACACTCTTTCGCCTTCAAAAATAGGCACATTTCTATTTATAGGCTTATCCATTTTAGTATTTACTGCCTCCTCAAACGGATTTACTCTCACTGCCAAATAACGCTTATCCAAAACCCCCTCTAACTCAAAGCCTGTTGCAATGATTGTAACAGCGACTTGTCCGTCAAGTGTTTCATCAAAATTAACCCCCGTAATGATGTTAGCGTCTTCTCCTATCGCATCATCAACATAATTGGCAATATAGTCTAACTCACTTAATTTCACAGCCTTATCAGGTGCAGGATTAAATGAAATATTCAATAAAATTTGCTTTGCCTTACGCACATCACTACTCATCAAAAGCGGAGAGGTTAAAGCTTTTTTAATAGCATCTAAGGCTCTATTTTCTCCCGAAGTCGTAGCTGCCCCCATAACGGCAACCCCTGAGTTTATCGTTACAGTACGCACATCTGCAAAGTCCAAATTGATATACCCGTGTAAGGTTATCAGCTCTGAAATGCCTTTTACAGCCGTATTTAAGACCTTGTAAACGCTCTCTTTTGCCTCAAAGAAATTTTCATTTTCGCCATACAATTCAAACACCTTTTCATTATTGATAATCAATACAGAATCAGCATATTTTGCAACCTCTCTGATACCATTAATAGCCACTTCCATTCGCTCCTCGCCCTCATCTAAGGGTGGTAATGAAAGCACGGCAATCGTTAGCAAATCCTTTTCTTTGGCAATTTTTGCAATCATCGGAGCAGCACCCGTTCCTGTTCCTCCCCCCATTCCTGAGGCAATGAAGACCATTTTAGCGTGTTTCTCAAATATTCCTGCAATTTTATCATAATCCTCAATAACAGCTTGTTCCCCTTTTTTAGGGTCACCACCTGCCCCAAAGCCTTGCAAAGTCTTTGTTCCAATAGGAATTTTCACAGGCACTTTGCTTTTACTGAGGTCGTGTTTATCTGTATTACAAACGAAAAAATCAACCCCTTCAATACCTCGTTCGTACATATAATTCAAGGCTCGTACACCAAAACTACCTACCCCAACAACCTTTATTATAGAGGTATGCTGTTCGTCCGTAATCATATCCATTACACTTCGTTCCATAATTTTTTCGTTTTAATCCATTTCAACATCATCAACATCAGCACCTGTGAAGAAATTCAAAATCCCTTGTTTAAAATTATCTTTCTCAGCAGTACGATGATGCCCTTTTGTTCTACGACCTATCAAATCTCCGATAGGGTCTTTTGAGGGCTTTTTCTTAACGCTATCCTCTTCCACCTCATTTATAGGACTATGCATCACAACCTCTCGCTCCCTCGCCTCTCTTACCGCTCGCTCTCGTTCTAATTTCTTTCGTTTTCTCTCCTCAGCCTTTCGTTTCGCCTCTGCCTCTATTTCCCTTGTATTCTGCAATTCCATAAAATCTTCTTCCTCTTCAACGGGATAAGTGTCCGAAACATTCTCTATTTCATTAAATCTTCTCGGTTCATTGCTAAAATTAGTGGCTATAATCGTGATAACAATTTCATCTTCCTCTAAACTCTTATCAATTCTAAGCCCGACTTTCATCTTACTATATCCACCCGCCTTATTCCGCATTCCACTACCTATCTTCTGACGCTCTGCCACTGACATATTTTCAGAACCTAAAACAATATTTACCAATAAACTTTTAGCCCCTAAAATATCACAATTATCAAGTAATGGCGAATATAAAGCCTCATTTATAGCCTCCTCTACACGCCCTTCTCCCTTGGCTCTTCCTACTCCAAAGACCGCCATTCCACTGCCTTTTAATCGTGCTTCGAGGTCAGAATAATCAATATTTTGCTCTGCTGTTTCTGTCACAATTTCAGAAATACTCTTAGCTGCCATTACCAAAACATCATTGGCTTTATCACACGCCTCAGGAAATGACAAATCGCCATACATCTGTTGCAACTTCTGATTGTTTATTATCAAAATTGCATCAGATACCTTTTCCAGAGTTTCAATACCAGCCACAGCCTCTTTCAAGCGTTGTCTTTCAAAACCAAATGGAGTTGTTACAATAGACACTACTACAAGCCCCATATCCTGAGCAATCCTTGCAATTACGGGCGATGCACCCGTTCCTGTACCTCCCCCCATTCCAGCGGCAAGTACCACCATTTTGGTTGCTCCACTAAGCATCTTTTTTATATCTGACTCACTCTCCTCGGCGGCATCTTTTCCTGATTGCGGAATACTTCCAGCACCAAGCCCCTCGGTCAAACGAACGCCAATTTGCAATTTGTGTGGCACAGCACTATCTTGTAAATCCTGAATATCCGTATTACACACCACATAATCAATCCCCTCAACCTTGTATTTATACATATGATTGACAGCATTATTACCTGCTCCACCAATTCCTACCACCTTGATGATATTATTGGAAGGTGTATGATTTTCTTCATTAAAATGTAAATCCATAGCTACTTTTTTATTTTACATTTGGGTGTCTTTCCCTGCTGATTTTCCACCAAAAAAACTTCTAAACCCTGTACTAATTTTTTGAAAAATACTAACTTCCTCGGTCTCCTCCATTACCAACTCTTGCAAATAAAAAGCTAACATACCCAAAACATTAGCATACTTCCAAGTTTCAAATTCTGCTGTATTTACATTCAAAAATACATCATTTCTTAAAACAGCTTTTTGAGCAGGAACATTAAATTGATTTTCCAAATATTCTTTCATCTGTTTATGATTCGTTCCCCCGCCAATAAACAAGACTTTCTCTATTGAATCACTCAATGACAATTTTACTAATTGATACCTAATTCCCGTAAAAATTTCATCTAAACGACACTGCAAAACTCCTGCCAATTCTACCACCCGAAGACTCCAACTGCGTTCTTTTCCTTCTTTCGAATCAAAAAGAATCTCAATATCTTCATCAGCCTCCTTGGCTAATGCACAACTGAATTTCTTCTTCAACTTTTCTGCTTGTTGAAATGCAATTCCATAGCTATTTTTAATGTCCATTGTAATACTTCGCCCCCCGAAAGGCAAAGCAAAAGAAGTCAACAATGCTCCTTCTTCAAACAAAGAAACGCGTGTCGCATCTGCCCCTAAATCAAGAATTAAAGTTTGAATTTCCTTATCATCTTCATCAATAAGCAAATCAGCTAAATAAGAAGAGCTGAATGTAAATCGCCCTACTTGAAAACCAGCCAAATTGATACATTCTTCTAAACTTCCAAGGAAAGTTTTACGGCAAGAAAAAATCCTATATGTTGCCTCCAATTTTACACCGCTCATTCCCGCAGGGTTCTGGATTCCACGAATATTATCTACATTATAAAACTGCAAACAAACATCTAATTGTTTCAAATCCTCCTTCAAGTAGGCATTTTCTGCTTTCTCAAAAAGTTCGTCCATATCAGCCTCACATACTCTTGCTCCCTCTCTAATGAACTTACTTTGCTCACTTTTCGTACTCTCCACATAGTAACTACTCAGCCCCACTACAATAAAATCATTCTCACGAACTTTCACATTAGCAAAAGCCTGTTTTAATGATTGGCTACATTTTTCTACATCTGTAACCACCCCAAAAGCAATTCCTTTCGTCGGCACGCTTGTTTTTTCTAACAATTCCAAGCCTTCTGACGACTTCATTCCGACAACAACCTTTATGCTATCAGAACCAATATCCACACATACTACTCTATTTTGTTGCATTTTTCTTCTTTTTTACAACCACCTGATTTTCAAATCTCAAATCTACCGACTCATAAATATCCAAGCCATTATATTTACCAAGTTTTTCAATGAAAATTTTAAACTTTTCCATTTTCTCGGCAACTTGCTCGAATTTTCCCAAATAAATTTTACCTGATTTTACTTTCAAATATAAAATTAATTCTTTCTTTCCATTAACCTCGACATAATCAACCATTTCATTCCAAAAAGCATTATTTTCCAAATAATTTTGAAATTTCAACAATGTATTTTTAGCAAACTTCTCCGTAATAGCACCGCTATACAAGCGTACCAAAGACGGATATTTTACTCCCGTTGGCATACGGAAACCTATTTTATCCAAATAATAAGATTCCTTATCTGTCCAAACTCTAAGAAAAGGGGTTCGCTGTTTAATTTCAACACGATACGCCCCATTTCCCGTACGAAAAACTTGTGCATCTTCCACAAAAGGATTCTTTTTAATGGTAATTTCTAATTTATTTCGATTGATACTATCGTGCTTTAACTTTTTTATATCTCCAAATTCCTTTTTTGCAATAGCTAAGATTTCTCCTTTGCTCACAAAATTAAATTGAGGATTCGTCATCACAACAGAAAGTTCCCCTGCCTTAGCCTCTTTTTCCTCTTGCTTAATTTCAATAAATACAAAGACCAAATATCCCAAAAGCAACACCAATGGAACACCCAACAACAGTAATCGTTTCAAGTCTTGTTTTTTCATTTTTATTGTATCAATTTTACGACTTCTTCTGCAATTTCATTTCCTGCATTTCGCTTTGCAAAATACAAAATTGCACTCTCTAATTCTTTTCTTTTATCTTCATTTTGTAGCAAATGCAAAATTTCTGGCACTAATTTCTCGTGAGCCTCAGCATCACGCACCAAAATCCCTGCATTTTTCTCTACCAAAGCCATTGCATTTTTAGTTTGGTGGTCTTCGGCAACATTAGGAGAAGGCACCAAAATCGTCGCTTTTCCCAATGCACTCAGCTCAGAAATTGTCAAAGCTCCTGCACGCGAGACAACCAAATCTGCAATTCCATACGCCCAATCCATTCTATCCACAAACTGCAACATTTTTACATTATTAGGCAGTCTATCTTGCAATTCATTTTGTAAGGAAGAATAATAATACTTTCCCGTTTGCCATATTACCTGAAAATCTTGCTTTCCAAGTAATTCTAAATGTTGCTTAATGCTATCATTTAATGTTCTTGCCCCCAAACTTCCACCAACTACAAGCACCGTTTTTTTGCTACTATCCAACTGATAATAATCATAAATAGGCTTTTTATCACTAAGTTTTTCCAATAAATCTTGGCGTATTGGATTGCCCGTAAAAATCAATTTATCTGCTGGAAAAAATCGTTCCATTTTATCATAAGCCACACAAATTTTCTGCACTCTCTTTGCCAAAATCTTATTCGTTAAGCCTGGATAAGAATTTTGCTCCTGTATCAAAGTAGGAATTTTCATTTTTCCAGCCTCATACAAAACCGCCGCACTTGCATAGCCACCAACTCCCACCACAACAGCAGGTTGTTCTTTCTGCAACAAATGCTTTGCCAAACGCAAACTTTTGAACAATCTTTTCAATGTATCCCAAAATGTCAAAGGTTGCTTACGCTGAAAACCACGAATTGGCAAACCGATAATTTCATAACCAGCCTTAGGCACGCGTTCCATTTCCATTTTCCCCTCAGCTCCTACAAACAAAATCTGAGCATCAGGCAACTGCTCTTTTATGGCGTTAGCAATTGCAATCGCAGGAAAAATATGTCCTCCTGTACCACCTCCACTTATAATTATTTTTGGGTCTTTCATCATACTTTATTCTTGAATATGTTTAGCCACTTCTTCTTCCTCAGATTTTTTCAACCAATAGGTTACGCTCAAAATTATTCCAATAGCCATACCCGTTACAAGTAAAGAAGTACCTCCCTTACTCACAAAAGGCAAAGGTTGCCCCGTTACAGGCATCAAACTCACTGCCACTGCCATATTCATAAATGCTTGTAAAACAATTATGGTCGTAAGCCCTATTACCAAAAAAGCAGGAAAAGTTCGTGTGCAACGCTTTGCAATCATTCCTGCTCGGAATACCATTCCAATATAGGTAAATATCAAAACAAAGGCAACTAATAGCCCTAATTCTTCCACAATAATTGCAAAAATATAATCAGAATAAGGCAAAGGTAACACATACCGAACTTTGCTATTACCAGGTCCTTTTCCAATAAAACCACCCGTTGCAATCGCAGCTTTGGCAGCCTCTACTTGTTCTTTTTCTCCCTCACGGCGTTGTTTTCTTGCCAAAGCCCACTCTCGTTCTTTTTTCGTTTTTAATTTAGCAAAATCCTCCGCCTCACGCTGTGCTGCCTTTTGGGGTGCCGCAAATCGCTCAATACGATTAAGAGCCGTAGTTACACGCCCAATACTTGGACGGAAATTTGTTCCCACCGAAATCAAAATAATTAAACCAACCACAGCAGTTGCTGAAAGGAAGAGCCCCATTATCAATTTCCTACGAATACGCCCTACTGCTAACATTATAAAAACCGTTAAAGCCATTAAAAATGCCGTAGAAATATCCGAAACTGCAACCCACAAACAAATAAGTGCTGATACGGCTATAATTCTACGAAATGCAACATCATTACAAGAGTTTTTTTCCTGAAAAATAGCCAAAGTTCTCGCCACATATAAAACTAAAAAGATTTTTATCAATTCTGAAGGTTGGAAAGTAAACCCTATTAAAGGCATTGTTATCCAACGCTTTGCACCATTTATCGTAACACCAAAGAAAGTTAATGCAAACAATAATAAAATCATCAAAATAGGTGTCCATTTTGCAAATTTTCGAATGTGGTTATAATGAATATAATGCAAAATTATCATTCCTGCGTAGGCAATAACGAAGAAAACAAACTGCGTAAAAGTATTTTTAACAGGAGCTCCTAAAATATCCGTAGTACTGTATATCAATACCAAAGAAACGCCCATCAATATAAAACTTGAAAACCAAAGTCCTCTATCACTTTTTTTTATACGATTTACTATATTCTTAAATATATTTCCAATATTTTCTTTCATTTATTACAAATTTCTAACTGCATTTTGAAATTCTTTACTTTCTCGTTCTTCGTCAATTTTTATACCGCCACAAAACAGCACCGCCTCGCCTTTTTCCGTATTTTGATACGCAAAATTAACCGCCTCATCTATTGTTTTGCAAGAGATAACATTCTCAACAATAGGGCGTAGCAAATCAAAATAAGCCGATTTGTCCGTTAAAAAAATCAAATTCTTCACTTTCAACATCAAAAGAGGTTTTATTTTTAACAAATCTTCTACTTGTGCAATATCCTTAATTATCAAAGAAACCTGCGTATTCATATTTTCCAACGAATACCAAATTGCATTCACGCTTTGGGCTTTCGTATCATCTAAAAAACTAATACCACGCACCGACAAAAAATACTCCAAACGATGTGGCTCATTCTCAAATTCGGTAAAATTTTCAGCAAATAAACTCTCTTTCGCTCTGTAATTCAGCAAATTGATAAAAACATTCGTTTTATTTCGTTCCTTGACTACCATTTTTTTAACGCATTTTTAAGGTTATTACAGTCAAAACAGCCAAAAAGATACCCACAATCCAAAAGCGAATTACGATTTTTGATTCTGGAAATCCTTGTATTTGGAAATGATGATGCAAAGGCGACATTTTGAAAATACGGCGTCCCTCGCCAAATTTTTTCTTTGTATATTTGAAGTAGGCAACTTGCAACATCACCGATAAATTCTCCACCAAAAAGATACCACACAACACGGGCAAAAGCAATTCTTTACGAATCATAATCGCAAAAACAGCAATAATTCCGCCAATAGTCAAACTGCCCGTATCGCCCATAAAAACTTGTGCAGGATAGGCATTGTACCAAAGGAAACCGACCAAAGCCCCCACAAAAGCTGCCATAAAAATCACCAATTCGCCCACATTGGGAATGAACATTATATTCAAATAATTCGCATAAATGATATTTCCTGAAACATAGGCAAAA
>PDWI01010707.1_pt1 | contig 10207 bp, 5 predicted proteins | sample 1430891 | NCBI WGS metagenome assembly PDWI01 (sample SAMN01162508, study PRJNA174530) | Oral metagenome, whole genome shotgun sequencing project. | biome: Marine environment; feature: Marine mammal; material: Swab sample of the gingival sulcus; isolation source: swab sample of gingival sulcus... | reverse complement strand
GGAGTTGTACCTGAAGGAAAAGTTTGTAGACCTGTTATTGATGAGGCCTATGTTCCAAAAACGCTAGAAGATGCTATTAAATCAGCTGTTTTAAGAAATCATAAAATACTTCAGCAGATTGAAAAGATAAAGATACAAAGGGAAAAAATAGCACAAGCAAACGCAAATTTTTTGCCAAGTTTAAACTTAGAGTTAAAAGCTTCATATGATAAGGATTTGAAACTTGATGATGACGGGGTTTCAAAGGATGGATATGCAAGGCTTAACTTTCAGTGGAATCTTTTCAACGGTAATAGAGATAAAGTAAAATCAGAACAAGAAAAGATTTTTCTACAAGAACAAAAAAAGACTTTGGATGAAATTACAAATGAAGTTATTGCGGATGTAAAATCTTTATATAAAAGACATTTTAAATACAAAGAGAGAATTAAAGTATTTAAAAAATATGTTGAAGCAAATATGAATATTGTAGAGGTTTATAGAAATGAGTTTGAATCTGGGACTAGAACTTTTGTGGATATTTTAAATGCTGAAAGTGAATTTTATGAATCTAGTAAAAATTTAATAGTACTCGAGTCGTCTGCTTTAAATAATTACTATGACTTAATGTTCAATTTATCTAAGATAAGTGATGTTATTTTGGCTTCAAGTAATCAGGACTGTGCCTTAGTTGAGCCAAGAAGAATTGAATATTCTCCCGAAAAACATGATAAAAATACAGAAGAAAAGCTTAATGGCTTAATTAGTGAAAATGATAGTGATTTAATAAGTAATGAACTATCAACAAGTTTAGAATCTAGTTCTGCAAGTGAATCAAAACAGGGATATGATGCATTTTTAGATGCACCAAAAAATTATTATACTATTAATGTAGCCACTAAAAATGGTTTGTCTTCAGCGAATAAGTACGTTAGAAGAAATAATTTAGAAGACAAAGCTATTGTTTTTGAATTTGGTCCAAATATGAAAAATGCAAAAGTTTTATATGGGATTTATGGTTCTATAAAAGATGCAAAAACTGCAATGAAAAATCTAACTAAAGAGGTGTTATCTGGTAAGCCATATGTGGATAATATTAGAAAACATCAAGCCCTTTATTTAAAATATAATTAAAGTATTGGGGTAAAAATTGCAAGAAGAAAATGAAGTAGAAGAACAAGAAAGCTTAGGTACCTTAAGAGATAGGAGGAAGGTAGATACTCTTTTAGAGTGTCTACTTTTTCTTGCTAAATATTATAAAAGAGAGACTTCTGCAGATTCTTTAAAGTTTAATTTACCTATTCATAACACTTCTTTGAGTTTAGATATGTTTATTGAATCAGCGGGAAGAATAGGCTTAGTTACTAAAATTGTAAAAAGAAAAATCATTAAATTAACTAAGTTGGCATTACCTGCTGTTTTATTGTTGAGGAAAAATAGATCTTGCATTTTGCTTGACTATGATGAAGAAAAATCAATTGCTAAGGTTATAATTCCTGGTCTTAGCAAGGGTGAAACAGAAATGACCTTAGAAAAATTGAATTCAGAATATACAGGTCAAGTAATAATCATCAAACCAGAGTTTAATTTTAATAATAGAGTCGAAAAAGAGGTTTTAGTTGATAATCCTAAAAAATGGTTCTGGGGAACACTTTTTAGAAATAAAGGAATTTACAAGCAAGTTATTGTTGTATCTCTTTTTATAAACTTATTTATACTGGCTACTCCACTTTTTACAATGAATGTATATGATAGGGTTTTACCAAATAATGCCATAGAAACTTTATGGGCCTTGTTTATTGGTATATCCTTAGTTATGCTTTTTGATTTTATATTAAAAGTCTTGAGGTCATATTTTTTGGGAATTGCTAGTAAAAGAACAGATACTATAGTTTTAAATAAGATATTTAATCATGTCTTAAATATAAAGATAACTTCAAAGCCAGCTTCAACCGGACAGTTTGTTAGTAGATTGCAGTCTTTTGAAACGGTTAGGGAGTTTTTTACGAGTGCTACTGTTGCAACCTTTGTTGATTTTCCTTTTGTTATAATTTTTATTTTAGTAATTTTTTATATAGCAGGACCTTTGGCATATGTGACCATTGCCACTGTTTTTATATCTATTGGAGTGTCTTGGTATATGCAAAGACCTTTAAAAGAGCTGATTGAAAAATCGGTAAAAGAAGAACAGATAAAACAGACAACTTTGATAGAAACTGTTACAGGATTAGAGATTATTAAAAGTGTAAAAGCACAAAATAGGATGAGGACAAATTGGGATCAATCTGTTAATAAAACAGTACACTACACGGATAAGGGTCATTTTTTATCCCAAAGTATTACCTATTTTACAGCTTTTATATCTCAATTTTCAAATATTGCAATTGTCGCAGGGGGAGTATATTTAGCAGCTGATGGTGATATAACGATGGGTGCAATAATTGCTTCTATGATTTTAAATGGTAGAGTCATAGCACCAGTTTCTCAGCTTGTTGGATTAATTATAAGATTTGATAAAACAATGTTATCTTTAAACAACTTAGATGAAGTTATGAAAATGCCCCTTGAAAAAGAGGATAAAACATATATTAGTAGACCTCATTTAAAGGGTAAGATTGAGTTGAAAGATGTTGCCTTTTCTTATAAAGAACAAAATCATCAAACAATAAAAAACATTAATTTGACAATTAATGAGGGTGAAAAAATAGCTATTTTAGGTAAAATTGGTTCAGGGAAGTCAACTTTATTAAAACTTATTATGAACCTTTATGAACCAAGTTCAGGTTCTGTTTTAATAGATGGACTTGATACTAGACAGATAGATCCAATTGATTTAAGACATGCTATTGGATGTGTTCCACAAGAGCCATTTTTATTTATGGGGACTATTAAAGATAATATAACTATTGGTGAACAATATGTTGCCGATGAGGAGTTATTAAACGTTTCAAAAATAGCAGGGCTTGATCAGTTTTTAGGAAAACATGAAGCAGGATTTGATCTTATGGTAGGAGAGAGGGGTGAAGGATTAAGTGGGGGTGAGAGACAGTCTGTTGCGCTTGCTAGAGCACTTATCTCAAATCCGCATATTTTGATGCTAGATGAACCTACAAACTCTATGGATAGACAAACTGAAAAAGCATTTATTGATAAGATTGAAAAAATAATATCTGACAAAACTTTAGTTTTAGTTACTCATAAAACCTCTATTTTACAATTAGTTCAAAGGGTTATTGTTATTGATAATGGACAAATTATTTTTGATGGTTCGAAGGAAGAACTTTTTAAAACAAAAGGTGGTATAAATGGAAAATAGCCAAGATATACCACAAAAAATTGAAAATCAAGATATTGGCAGGGATGGTGATTATAGTGATTCGTACAATGAGGCTTCTGAAAAATTAAAGACAAAAAAAAGAGTGGGGTGGTTTGGACGATTGTTTGGTCTTTCAGATGAAGAGGATGAAGATTTGGAATTTATTTTTTCAAGTTATGCCTACGCAAATGAACAGCCCAATAGAGTATCCAGCTTAGTATTTTTATTTATTACTATATTTTTTTCAGGTGTAATTGTTTGGGCATATTTTTCAGAAGTTGATGAACTTGCTAGAGGTGCTGGAAAAGTAATTCCCTCGGATAAAATCCAAAGGGTTCAATCCCTTGATGGAGGAATTATTTCTGAAATACTTGTAAAAGAAGGGGAAATTGTATCAAAAGGTAAACCCCTTATGAAAATTGATACCACAAGATTTCAAGCAACACTAGAAGAGAGTAAACAGGAGTATTTAGCCTTATTAGCAGTGAGAGAAAGGTTGAAAATAGAAGCTTCAATAGATGTGAGAAAAAGATTACCTAAAATATCTTTCCCAAAAGAAGTTATTGATGATGTATCAAGATATGATAAATTGGAAAAAAAACTTTTGGTAAATAGGTATAAAGAACTTAAATCATCTGTGAGTGTATTAAAAACTCAGCTGGAACAAAAAAAACAAGAACTCAGAGAGATAAAAAATACGATTAAAAATCTTAAAAAAAGTTTTGTACTTATAAAAGAACAGAAAAAAACAATTCAAAAGCTTGTTAGTAGAGGTGTAAAGTCTAGATATGATTTATTAAATATCGAAAAAGAGTACACTGATGTTAGTGGAAATTTAGAAACTGCTCTTCTTTCTGTTAGAAGGTCAGAACTTGCTATTTCAGAGGCGAATAATAGAATTTCTGAAAGGTTAGATTCTTTTAGAGCGGAAGCAGCAAACAAACTCCAACAAACCGCAGGAATGATAAATAAGTTTGAAGCAAGACTGGTTGGAGATAAGGATAAAGTTGCAAAAACAACTATTTTATCGCCTGTTGATGGCATAGTTAAACAACTTAATTTTAATACAATTGGTGGTGTAGTACAATCAGGAATGGATTTGGTAGAAATTGTACCACAAAGTGATATATTACTTGTTGAGGCAAAAATTGACCCTAAGGATATAGCCTTTGTTAACCCAAGTCATAAAGCTATTGTAAAAATTACTGCTTATGATTTTTCGATTTATGGAGGCTTGGATGGTAAAATTGTCGAGATATCTGCAGATAGTATTATAGATAAAGAGTCCAAAGATGGTAGAAGTTATTATAGAGTTCTTGTAAAAACAGAAAAAAATTATTTAGAAAGAAATGGTAATAAGTTGCCTATTATTCCAGGAATGGTTGCTTCTGTTGATATTATAACGGGTAAAAAGACAATATTGGATTTTATTTTAAAACCTATATTGAAGGTAAAACAAGATTCATTACACGAAAGATAAAGGAGAAATGATGAAAAAATATTTGTTAGGAATTGGTATTGTCGTGCTACTGCTTATATTAGGTGGTTGTATTACTAAAGATTCTGAAGTAGTTACTACAGATAGGGGTGTTACAAGTTTAAAACATAAGGATATCTTATCTGAAACAACTATTCATGATGCAGTAAGAGCTAATGATTTAAAATTAGTTAATTTTTTTATTGAACAAAAAATTGACCTAAATGAGAAAGATAAATTTGGGTATACTCCTTTACATCTTGCGGTTAGATTTAATCATTATGATATTGCACAAAAACTTATTGAAAGTGGAGCCAAAGTAAATAGTTTTGATAAATATAAAGATAGCCCTTTACTTGATTCTACAAGGAATGGTTATACTCAAATGTCAAAATTGCTCATATGCAATGGAGCAAAAAGGGATATCTTAGATAAATATAAAATGTCACCTTTGCATTATGCTTCAAAAACAAATGATGTAGAAATAGCCAAACTTTTAAGAGCACAAGATGTAAAAGAACAATGCTCTGGAAAGGTAGCATCCGAAGAAGATAAGTTTTTGGATTTAATAGCTATTGATGATTATGATATAATCAATGATAATACACCAAAAATTTGTGGAGATGTGTTGGATCCTGATGTTCAGTTTATTCAGGTTTCTTTTGATGAGGGCAAAACAGTGACCGATGCTAAATTTACCGATAAAAGATGGTGCGCACAAATTGTTGACAAGCTTGAAAATGGTGATTATACTGTAATGGCGATGGCTATAAACTCTCAAAAACAAAGAGGTAAGGCTCAAGATGATTTAACCATACATGTCTTAAGTAGTTTATATTCAGCATTGAATAAAGAGTTCTCCAGTGATTTTGATAATTGGAATGCTCAACTAGACGAAGATACTTTAATTTTTAGGTTTAAAAATCCAGCCCTTATCTTTAAAAGAGGAAGTAGTGAAATTAAATCTGAATATAAAGAAATTTTAAACAATTTTTTCCCAAGATATCTTAGGACTTTAGATATTTATGAAAATCAAATTGTTAATGTTCATGTTGAAGGACATACTTCTTCAAGGTATAGAGCGGCTAAAACGGAAGAAGAAAAATTTGAAAAAAATAGAGTATTGTCTCAAAAAAGAGCAGATAAAGTTTTGAAATTTTTATTGTCAATTAGTGATTCTGAAGTCTTAAAAAATAAAAATTTTATTAATGGTGCATTTGTTGCAAGTGGAAGATCTTCATTAGACCCAATTTTAAATGAAGATGGAACGGAAAATATGGAACTATCAAGAAGAGTAGAATTTAGGATAGAAACGGACCCAAATAGATAAGAATAAAGGTTTATTTATGTATAAGAATATTTTGTTTTTAATGTTAGTGATTCTCTTGAGTTTCACTGCTTGTTCAAGTAAAAAAGAGCTTGTAATCATTAATGAGAAGAGTAAGTATGGAGTTTTGGATAGTAACGGAGATGTCGTAATTAAATCTGTTTATGATGGTTTGTCTAATTTTGATAATATTCAAAATAAAAATGTTAAAACAGAGCATCCTAATTTAATTAATTTACATTGGCTTCATAACTATCGTGGTGATGAATATGCTATTGCAGAGTATAAAGGAAAATATGGCATTGCAAGTAAAAATAATGGAATGCTCGTAAAACCCATTTATGATTCTATTTCTAAACTTTTTAATGGATTTTTTGTAATAGAACTTGATGATAAGTATGGCTATATGAATAAAGAATTTGAAGTTGTTCAAAAACCCATATTTAAAAAAGTTAGAGATTTCGAAGGAAATATAACTTTTGTTCAATCTATGGCAAATGGTAAATGGGCTTGTATTGGTAAAGATATGCATCTGAAAAGTAAGCATGAGTATGATGAGGCTTATAGTCTTTATAATGGTTATTCAAGGATTGTGAAAAACGGTAAATGGGGATTTGTAAATGATAAGTGTACTCTTGTTATTGAGCCAAAGTATGATTATGCTCATGATTTTACGAAAGGATTAGCAAAAGTTAAGTTTAATGGTCGTATTGCATATGTAAATACCAAAGGTGAAGAAGTTACTAAAAATATCTTCACAAATGGAGAAAGATTTTAATACTTATCTTAGGAGTTTGTTGTATTTAAGATGAGACAGACAAAGATTGATGATTTTTTAAATCTTGAAGAAGAAAATAGAAAGCTTGAGAGGCTTATTGATGTAGAGGTTGAAAAAAATAGGCAGAAAGATAAGATAATGTTCCATCAAAGTAAACTGGCTTTACTTGGAGAAATGTTAAATAATATTGCTCACCAGTGGAGACAGCCTTTGATGGAAATTTCTTCTATTTTTATGCCCATACAAGCTAGACTTGATTTTGATATGGAAATTGACAGAACAGAGTTGCTTGAAGCTATTAATAAGTTAAATAAGATCTCTAAATATATGTCCAATACCATCGATGATTTTAAAGATTTCTTTGCAACAAATAAAGAAAAGGAGTATTTTAAAATATCTGAGCAGATAAATTCATCCTTGAGCATAATGAGTTCTAGCTTAAAATCAAATAATATAATGATAGATATTATCATTAAAAAAAATCCTAGTGTTTGTGGATACAAAAATGAATATACTCAAGTTTTAATAAATCTACTTAGTAATGCAAAAGATATTTTATTGCAAAGAAAAATAAAAAAACCAAAGATTATAATTACTGTTGATGAAAATGATAAGGAAGTAATTATAAGCGTAGAAGATAATGCCGGCGGTATTAAAGTTGAACCCATTCAAGAGATTTTTAAACCATTTTTTACCTATGAAAAAGCAGGGGGTACGGGTATTGGTCTTTTTATGTCAAAATTAATTATTGAAAATAATATGCATGGAAGATTATGGGTAGAAAATACTAAAAATGGGGCACTTTTTAAAATCATAACTTACAAAAAGATATAAAAATCAAACAGTATACAAAATACAAACTAACTATTTAAAAAATTAATTCAAAAAAGATAAAAATAGAGACTTATAAGAGACTTTTTTTATATATAATTGTTGCATATAGTAAAAAATAAAAAGGGTTAGTTATGATTAAGTTAATAATTAAAAATCCAAATGGACAAATCGAAAGAGTTGAAGTCAATGAAAATATGACTTTTGAACCAAAAGCTGGGCAACAGTTTTATTTTGACAACTCTGATGGAAGTAGAAAATATACTTTTAATCTTGTTGATGGAGAATCTTCTATTAAACTTTTCTTTTCTGGAAATAGTGAGAGATTAGAATTAAATTTTAAAGGTATGGCTGATTTAATTAAACAATCTGATACTCTTGATGATAAAGAAAAGACCGTACTTGGAATTATGGATGATGAAGAAGGTTTAAGAGACTTAGATAAAACTGTTTTAAATCCTAATTTTCAGGGAGACAAAATAATTAGCGAATTAAAAGCCCTACTTGCTGATACAAATAATTCTGAAGAAGACTACCAAAATGGTATTATAATAGATGATTTTGGTTCTTTAGTTGAAAGATTAGATGCAGCTGCAGCAGGTGATAGCCAGGATCAAGTTTCTGTTTCTCCGCTTAGTTTTGAGGATCCTTCTGATATAACAAATGCTGTTCAAGGTAGGGGTGTAGGTTCTAGTTTTGATGATCCTTCTTTAGAAACAAGGGCAGCAAGTAGAAATCCAAACGGACAAAATGCTACCTTATCTGTAGAAGGTCCTCTCAGTGTTGCAGAGGGTGAAGAAGCCATTTATAAAGTTGTAATAACAAATGCTCCTGATGATGATATGTTGGTTAGTGTTAGAATATCTAATAAGGCAGATGGTCCAAGTAATCTTCCTACAAATGGCGATATTCAAGAAGAGACTATTCAAGTCTTAATTAGAGCTGAGAGTACGGAATCAGATCCATTCACTATCAGTAATATTGATGATACGGTTGAAGAGGATCCAGAAGATTATCAAGTAGAAATCGTAGGTTATACAAATGGTACAGAATTTGATAATGTTTTTATTGGGGATCCAGTAGTTACAACAATAGTAGATGGGGAGGAGTCTCCTACTTCTGTAAAGGTAAGTATTGTTGATGATGTAGGTGATGTAAATGAAGGAGAAACGGGGAGTTTTCCAATAAATCTAACAGATAGTGCTGGAAACCCTGTAAATGCTCTCGAAGATGTAGTCGTAACATTTACTTATAGTGGAACTGCAACAGATGGAAGTGATTATACTTCAGTTGGAAGTGTTACTATTCCAGCAGGATCTAGTACAACTACTTTAGATATAGCAACATTAATAGATGGTGATTTAGGTGAACCAGTAGAAAATGTACAAATTACTATTACTGATGTAAGTGGTGGAGGAGTTGAATCAATTGAAATAGATACTGCAAATGATACTGCAGATATGAATATACTAGATACACCGGAATTAAGTATAAATGATGTAATAGTAAATGAAGATGAAGGAACAATGACATTTACAGTAAGCTTAAGCAATCCATCTTCAAATAGTATAACTGTAGATTGGGCAACATCAGATCAAACTCCTACATCAGCCCAAGCAGGGTCTGACTATACAGCAAGTAGTGGAACCTTAACATTTAATCCAGGAGAAACAACACAAACAATTACGGTGTCTATTATAGATGATGCAATAGCAGAGGATCCAGAGACATTTGATGTTATATTAAGTAACGCTACAAATGCAATAATAGCAGATGATACAGGAGTTGGAACAATCTTAGATGAACCATCTGAAGATGCAGTAACAGTAAGTATCGTTGATAATGTAGGTGATGTAAATGAAGGAGATACTGGAACATTTCCAGTTGAATTAAGAGATGCTGATGGTAATCTTATAAGTGCACAAACAGATGTAACAGTAAGCTTTACTTACTCAGGAACTGCAACAGATGGAAGTGATTATACTTCAGTAGCAACAGTAGTTATTCCAGCGGGTTCTAGTTCAACAAACTTAGATATAGCAACATTAATAGATGGTGATTTAGGTGAACAGCCAGAAGATGTACAAATTACTATTAATAGTGTAGTTGGTGGTGGATTTGAAGCTATTGCTGTAGATACAAATAATAATACAGCTGATATGAATATAATAGATACTACAGTAGCACCTGAATTAAGTGTAAATGATGTAACAGTAAATGAAGATGCTGGAACAATGACTTTCACTGTAACATTAAGTGGTGCAACACCAACAGGAAATGTAACAGTAGATTGGGCAACACAAGATCAAAACCCAGTATCAGCAGAAGCTGGAAGTGATTATACAGCAGGTAATGGAACTGTAACATTTACACCAGGACAAACAACACAAACTATTACTGTACCAATTATAGATGATGAGATAGCAGAGAACCCTGAAACATTTAATATTATATTAAGTAACCCTACTAATGCAACAATAGCAGATGGTACAGGAGTTG
>PDWI01010706.1_pt1 | contig 10207 bp, 3 predicted proteins | sample 1430891 | NCBI WGS metagenome assembly PDWI01 (sample SAMN01162508, study PRJNA174530) | Oral metagenome, whole genome shotgun sequencing project. | biome: Marine environment; feature: Marine mammal; material: Swab sample of the gingival sulcus; isolation source: swab sample of gingival sulcus... | reverse complement strand
ACATACCCCGACTCACCTTGGATGTCATCTTTTGTAATCGCTTTACCATCAAAAACTTTTTCTATATTCTTAGCCGAAACTTTGATATGATCTCTATCACCCCAAACAATAATTTCACCATGTCTAATTTCATAATTATCCGTATCTTCTGGCGTGAATGTCCAAGGGTATTTATGCTCCTTTACGACCAACGTATTTTCAGGGTCATCCCACTTAATTTTTCCTGGCTCAGTTATTTCACCCACTCTAAGCTGTGCCATTTTTAGTGGCGCTGCCGCTGTCAAATAATTACATTCAGGATTTCCTTCAGGTATCTTTTTACTAATGATTAGTTTAAACTCCTCATAAGCAGGTTTCATTGTGCTCTTTTTCGGCGTGAATTTCAATTCCACCATACGTTCGCCCGCATTCGTTAAATCACCTGTGGTTAAAATTTGCCACTCGCCAGTTTCGCTCGATTTGAAATTATTTTTATATTGGTCTGAAGCCATGTCATCAACAGTAAAAGCTTCACCATCGTATATCTTACTAATTTCTTTAGTAACTTTTAAAATCGGATAAGAAGATAATGTTCCATCATAGGCGACAAGTTTACCTGTTTTTACATTATAATTATTGCCAGCATCGTAAACCCATTCGTACTCTTTGCCTTTTTCAACTGTTAAACTCTCATCTTTCCATTTTAAGCTCTTACCCGCAGGCGTTAAAGTGTTGGAAAGCAAAGGAACATCACCAAGTTGTCCTCCCTCTCCTGTTTCATATGGATAAACAACTGGTTCGCCCGTTACTTCTGCCTTTTTAATGGTAATCTTAATCATACAGGTTTTTTCACTGTATTTAGTTTTATCCTCAGGGATAAATTTAATAGCAGCATCGCCGTAAACGTCGGCATCTTTTGCGCTAAAATCCATATCCCAAGAACCTTTAATGCCCGCGTCATTTTTCTTTAAGTCAGACAATTTTACCGTCTTGCCGTCATAAACTTTTTCAAAATCATCGACGCTAACGTTTGGCACTTGTTTATCTGTTGTATTAATAACTACTTTTAAAACAACTTTATCGTAATTAATAGAAGCAAAAATACATTCAAGACTTGCCGTTTTATCTTTAACAGATACCGGATCTGTTTCTGCATTTACTTTATAAGACAATTCCTTGGTATTAGGATCATAAATTGCTTTTTCTGCACCTGAAACATTTGCCAAGACATCATTATGAGCACCCGTAGCCGTATAAGAAGTTAAGGCACTAATTTGATATTGCTCCGCCAAAGCGCTCATATCAATTGTTGCATCAACAGCCGCTGCCGTACTAACCGTATGAGTTTTCACAATGTCACTTAATACAATTTGCGCCGCTTTAGCGATAGACAATTTAGCATTGGTAATAATCGGCGCCTCGTAATTCGCCCAGATGGGATTGTCTTTAATAGTCGCTACAATATCAACATCCGTACCTACCGCTGTTTTTTCATCAGCAGCACAAGTATAAATAATATTTTCTTCAATTACCGCTTTTTCATCATCATTTGCGGCATTCGTTACTACCGCTGTAAATTCAGGATTAGCTTTACCATAACCGCGCGATTTAGCATCAACAGTAATCGTTAAACCCGCTTTCTTTTTAATCTCAAACTCTTTAGTGAATTTAGTAAACTTATACTGACTGCCATCCACTGGGCTAATAATCACCTGCGCTTTTTTATCATCCGTCGTTGCATTGATATTATCTTTATATTCGACGGTATAATCAGTAGTCAAAATTAATGTTTTAGGTGTGACTTCATCAGTTTTAACAGTAATAGCAGGTTCTTGTGCTTCACAGTCATACTCTGGGGCAGTAATGTCGTCCACTGTAAGTTCCACGCTTTTTTGTCCAATTTCAAAATCGGCAAGCGCTAAATACTGTTCGCCCGCTTTTTCTGCTTTTAATACCAATTGATAGGTACCAACCTCTGTCGGCGCGGTAGTATTTAAAGCGTAATCCGTAGCCCCCCTGCCAATATATGCTATACTTTGGTTTGTATACTCCGCAGGGTCTAACTGCGTCTTAACTACTGGCGCATTTTCTGCACCCGTGTAAGTTAACTTATCATTTTCAAGTTCTATAGTAAGTTTATTTACATAATTTGCCTTAACTTTAATTACTTCCGTAGGAGAACCAGGAAGTTGATATTCTTTATAAGGATTGACAATTTCTTTTACAGGCTGACCACCCGTTTCAAATGTCCATTTACTAAAAATCTTACCTGTATCAGGCGCATCTGCTGTCAGTGTCAACTTTTCTTTCGTGCCATAAAAATTCGACTTTATCGTCGCATCTTTTTCATTTGCCTTAATCGTTGCTTTTGTTGCTTTTAAATGGTGAAGAACTAAGGTTTTCTTTGATTTAGGCGATGCTTCAACCGTTGGCGTTGCCTTTTCACGCTGATAAAAGATATAATGAACCAAAAGATTACCACCAACCTCTAGTTCAGCTTGTTCAAAAGATACTTCTTTGTCGCTATTCACTGGCTTCCATTGCCAAGTTGATTCAGGACCATTTTGAAAAGCGACTTCCATATTTTCATTGGCTGCTAAGAGAATAATAGCGTTATCAGCTGTACGCCTAACAACACTAACGGCATCTTCTGGCGCAGTGTTATTTTCTTCTTTAGCTATATCTGTTTGAACGATATCATTTGCAGGCGTATAATAGCCATTAGCATCTGTAATTCTAAGTAACACATCTTTCTTTTCATCTACTGGCTGTAATGTATATTCCGTTCCAGTTTCCCCAAGTATCACTTCAGCTGTATTATTTGCTGCACCAAGCTCTTTCCTACACCACTGAAAATGTAAATTTGCCCCTGGCGCCAATGTTTCAAAGCCAATAGCATCTATCGCTAGTTTTTGTCCAACTTTTTTATTATTTTTTGTTTTATCAGTAAATTTAAGCTTATCCGCTCCAATTTTCGTTTGCAAAGATGTTTTTGTATCATCTGTCGGAGTGAAAAAGAAGGTCGTTTTATGTTTATCTTTCTCCGTATAAAATCCGCCACCAACCGCAGTCGTGTTAATAGACGTAGCACCTGCTAATTTAGTAGCCTTAACTACAGGGTCTGCGCTCGCCCAAACTTTACTAAATAGAAATTCATACTCAAGTACGAGCGTGTAGGCTTTGTCTGGTCTAAAATATTGCTCAGCTATCGGATTATTATGGTCATCAAGCCACTGTACCGCGTTGATTTGAACGACATTACTTCCTTCATCGGTCAAAACAGTTTCAAAGTCAGTTGTTTCCGTTTTTATCTTTTCGTATTTTTGCGGAAAATCAAAAGCAAATGTTATTTCTTCAATTTCCCCATCATTTGGTGCCGCATAAACATTAAAAGCGCCCATAGGTACTAGGCTAAATAGCATAAACATACTCAAACTCAGCGCTAATAAGCGCTTTGTACTATTTTTTTTACTCATGATTCTTCCTTTCTTTCATCAAAAAAATAAATTTATTTGTGATTATTCAGCAAACGATTGAAACGCTCCTTGTGCTGAATCGTTCTGCTTTATGTTTTCGCTAAGAGAACCTGCTACGCAGAACGCTCTACGCGAAAAATAAAGCGACACCGCGCACTAGCGTCGCTGACAATCGTTCTACAACCATATTAAAATAGAATTTAACTAAATAATTACAAAAACAAGTTGAAACACAATATAATTCAGTTATCGGCAAAAATTATCGATTTATAAAGTCTTAAAACGAAGTTTATACAAATAAAAACTTAAATGCTTAAAAGAGTAATTTTTTTGGTATAATACTACTGATTAATACTTAATTATTTTTTAAGAAGCGTTTGTCAAAAGCGCGCGGGCGGCAGCAGGTTTATAGTTTTGTCGCAGGGGCACTCTATAAAACGGTTTGCGCCCCCTAGACAAAAGCTATATGCCTGCTGGGATTTCCGCAAGCGCACTTTGTTTCAAACGCTTCACTATAGAAATAATAATTAAAGACAACATTTGGAGGGAACAATGAAATTAGTTTTAGTAAGACACGGCGAGAGCGAATGGAATAAACTCAATTTATTCACTGGCTGGACGGATGTCGATTTAACAGAAAAGGGAATAGCTGAGGCAAAAGAAGGCGGTAGACTCTTAAAAGAAGCGGGTTTTGACTTTGACGTCTGCCACACAAGCTATCTAAAAAGAGCGATACACACATTAAATTATGTATTAGAACAAATGGATAGAGAATGGCTACCAGTGCATAAGACATGGCGCCTAAACGAAAGACATTACGGCGCATTACAAGGCTTAAACAAAGCCGGCACCGCTAAAAAATTCGGCGAGGAACAGGTTAAAATTTGGCGTAGGTCTTTCAGCACGATGCCACCTGCACTAGAGGAAACAGACGAAAGAAACCCTGCTAATCAAGTACAGTACAGGGCGGAAAAAGCTGCTGAACTGCCATTGACAGAGAGCTTGAAAGAGACGATAGAAAGAGCAATGCCTTATTTTGAAAATGTGATCAAGCCAGAAATGCAGCAAGGCAAAAGAGTATTAATTGCCGCTCACGGCAACTCTATCCGCGCACTCGTTAAGTATTTCGAAAACTTATCGGAAGAAGAAATCATGGAAGTCAATATTCCGACAGGTGTGCCGCTAGTCTATGAATTTGATGATAACTTTAAGGTGTTAGATAAACACTATCTTGGTAATCAGGCAGAATTAGAAGCAAAAATGAAGAGCGTTGCTAATCAAGGCAAGGCGAAATAGAAAATTATTATAGCAAGACTTTCTGCCCGCGCTAAGATACCTACGTCGCCTACTCCTCTGTATGACAGCGCGGACAATTTATAAGACATAACTTAATAGTTTTTATGCAAGGGCGCTTTGGGCGATAATATTATCGGCAAAGCGCTTTGCTTTTGTTTCTATGCCTGCCATTTTTTGCACTGTTCCCGCATCATTTGCCGTTTCGACTAAAAAAGCATTAGCGGGTAACATAAAACCCTTATTGAAATTGAGTGCGCTAATCAACTGCTGAGCAACGATATCACTGCCAGAATTTGCCGACACAATAATGCCGTAAAACTGCTTAGGCGATAAATCAATACGCCTATAAAGAACGGTTAAACGATTAATCAAGGCGCAGTGCATAGCGGAAACCGCATCATTATAATTAGGGCAAACCCAAACGATGATATCAGCCTCTTCTATCGCTGGCAAAATTTCCGTCGTCACCTGTCCACCGTAATAACAGCTTTTCTGCTCGGCAAAGTGCAGGCAGGTATTAAAATCACAACCCTTACAATCGATAATCTCGCCATTTTCTATATGTAATTCACGCACGTCAAAATCATCTGTTAAGTTTGCCATTACCATACGCCACAAGGCATAGGTGTTACTTTTACTGCGTTCTGATGCGTGTAGTGCCAAGAGTTTTTTGCGTTTGTAGCTGTGCTTATCTAGGAGCGTTTGATAAAATTCATACAGCCGTTTTTGGCACACTTCTTCCAAAGGTAACTGATAGATCTTTTGCCATGTACTAAAATTCTTATAATCTTCCACTACTTCAAATAGAGAATGCCCACAAAAATAACAGCCATACTGATTGAGAATAAACGCCAAGCGTTTAGCGTAGGCTTTAGAAAAATAAATCGTTTTAGATACTATAATCAGCCCTGCTTGCAAACCCTGAAACGCTTCCTTACATTCAGTAAATGCCTTTGCTAAGCAAGTACTGATAAAGGCATTTTCCGATAGCAAATTCACGTCTGCTGCGAGTAAGAGCAAGTCAGCGGCAGACAATACATCTGCAGATAAACTCGTCACTATTTCCGCCCCGCTATAGCTGCAAAATTGGTGGCAGAGATTTTCAAGAACAAGCGAAGCATTAGGCTCTTTCAGTACGATAATTTTCATACAATTTCTCCAAATTACAAGTGGCTACTTCTAGTCGCTTTTTAATACTCTCATTAGATGCTAAGCGTTCAAACACAATACCGCCAGTCACGCGTCTATAGCGTAACCCCCAAAAAATATCGCCAAAAGCGACGGCGCTATGTTGCCATCTGCCTTCTAATAAAGCCGTAATAGTTAGCGCACCAGATGAAAGTGCAGGTGCAATGTAAGGCTTAAAACCGAGTTCTCTCACAGCTAAATTCGCCTTAATTACCTTAGTAGTTAAATCGCGCGATAAAGCATCATCATAAGCGCCAAAAATGTCATTTAATACCACTAAATCACTGCCGTGTGCGCCGTATACCCTGCCCTTGTCAGCAAAGACCGAAAGCCCCATTTGTCCCGCATAATAAAGTGCGCGCGCATACATTACACCTAAGCCAAAGCCGCAAATTTTATCCGCACTCAAGTCTTTATAGCCTAAGTGTTTTGCTTCTTCCAAAGCGACTTTAGACAACAAATCAACAGGGTCGGACATAATAAAAAGTTCGCCCTTATAAGCACTATCTTTTGCTATTTTTATATATTTTTTTAGAATGATAGCGTTTTTTGCTAGCTGCACTAAACGCACATCTTTAACCCCACTACCAACAGCAGGAACAGCAGCGGCAGCCGTAAAAATAAAAATATCGCAGTCAAACAAATCATCCTCATTACATATTTTTATATTGATTTTATATTCGTCAAGCGCTGTGATTTGTGCTAGTTCAAGCGCTACTCTTTGGCATTGCTTCTCATCTAAATCATAAATACCAATCTCACTAATTGCACTGCTAGCGATAAGTTTTAAGCCGACGGCTAAGGTTCTACCGACGTCGCCTAAGCCTAAAATCGTCACGCGTTTAGGCTTCACTTCACTACTGATATCACTTTCACTATAATTACTCTCTGCAAATAAATATTCAACACTAGCAGTTTCTAAGGCATTATAATCTAAAAAAATGAGTTCAGACTTCTTACTACTCATAAAAATCTCCTATCCTTGTCAAACTTGCAATATCGTCGCTGAGATAATCCGATGCCTTTCTATTCAAATTATATTTGTGTGTTTTGCCCTTGTAAACAAAACGCGGCGAAATAAACACATCGGATAAATAATACAAGCTGAGCATCCTACCATGTCGTTGATAATATGATTTTTCCAACGCCAAGAGAATTTCACGCGCACTAATCAAACAGCTAAGCGAAAACTGTTTGACTTTAGCACTAGAAACACCAGATTTAAAATGCTTAGCATAAGTATAGGGTAAAATTTTATTAATAGCATAAAAAGCATCGATTGCATTACTCTTATCGACATCAATCGCATCGCCACCAATAAAAGGATATAACATAGACTCATTAAACCAATGCCTAATCTGCGGTAAATAATAAGCAGAAGTGACATCTATATTATTCATTTCCATATACGCCTTGCCCCTAGCGGTTAAAATCGCCACTACTAAAGATTTAATCGGTATATTGTGCCTTTTGATTTCTTTCGCTAAAATTTTAAAACGCTTACCCTTATCCATTAAATCGTCCATTAAAATCACTGGTCGTTTAAAAGAGGCAATGGTATTAATTTGATTGTCTAGCGAGAGATAATTCGGATGATTTTTAATCTGATAATCACTCAAATCGCTAGCGTAAAAACGCTCACTGTGCAGTGCCTTTGTGACAGTGTTAGGAATGCGCCAACGCTTAAAGAGATCGCCGTAGGTCACGAGCATATTATCGCCAAGCTGACGCCCATTTTCTTCACTGATTGCAACATTATTTTCAGTACAAATTAATTTTACCAAATGCTCATAAATCATTGTTCTATCAAACGCCAAGACTAAATTGCCAGGATAAAACTGACAAAGAGCTGTTTGTATACGCTTTCTCGCCTTTTCTATCGCTTCGTTGACAAGCTCATCATCGCGAAATGGCGCTTTGAGCATAGTCTTTAAATCGAGATTAAAACTAATAGGCGCTGTCATATTGACGCTATAAATCGTCTGCTCATCGTCGCTATATGAAACAAAGCCCTGAAGCTCTAAAGATTCTTGCCACTCGCTTTCAGGACGATTAAAGGCATTTTTATAAATGGCAAAACTATAATCCTTAGCGAGATTAAAGGCGAGCGTTTCCGTCAATACAACTTGATTGATTTTTTTAATATGTTGATTTTTCTGCGTGTAAAGTGCATCGATAACCACTATTCTACCGACGGCATTTTCTCTAACATAATCGCTGATTTCTTCAGACGAAAATTCGTGATAAATCATAGAACTTCTGAGCCAATGGAAGATAGAAAAGGCAATAATAGTATCCGTTTCTAACTCGCGAATTAGAAGTATACGCGTTTTTTCTTGGTGACAACGGTCGGATAACAGCGCACGTAAAGTAGCACTATCAAGTTGAAACTGTTCGCATAAACGCTGAAGCAATTCATCGCTAAAGTTTTCCAGCACTTCAACACTAGTGGAATAACTCGTCATCGTATCCTTAAACATAGGCTCAAAACGATACAAGCCATTGTCTGCAATATAAGCGCGCACCATAGGGTCGACTAAATGTTCTATACTTTTACCGCTATCAATCCTATTGCGAATTAAAGTTGAACTGATATGTTCCGCCTTTGCTGACAATTTATGTCTTAGTACATCCCCCTTAATCGCCTGCACTCTTTGCTCTAACAGCTCTTGCCCCGCCTGCTGTTTTCTTTCAAATAAAATATGTGAAAAACTAGCTAAGAGTTCTGCTGTTTCAGGCCTTTGATAAGCCGAAGCGCCAGTCAATACATCAGCACCCATTACTAAATAAACATCTCTTTCGCCAAAATTTTCTCGCAAACGCTCTAAATCGCTGGCATTAGCAAGATTAACACTCTCTAACTCTGGATAAACATAAATATCTTTTTCCGCTGCAATAGACATATTGACAATTTGACGACGAATTTTATTTGGCTGCATTCTTTTCGACCAACTAAATTCATCTATAGCCATATAGACTTCAAAACCGCAATCGCGGATATGCTTAGCACACTCTAAATGCGCCGCTGAAAATGGGTCAAAGCTACCAGGGTAAAAAGCGACTTTTTCTGGTAATGTTAAAAGTTCCAATGTTTCACTAAGCTCAAATTCACTCAAAAAATCAGCAATGCTAGAAAGGGCGACAGTGCTGCTAATCAAATCGGCATTTTGCTTGATTTCAACACTGAGGTCGATGATTTTCTTAGCAATATGGCGATAAATTTCCAACTTATCATCGACAGCTATCGTTTTAAATAAATAGGCAAAAACGGCATAAGCACTATCGCTAATTTCTACTTTATAATGAGCTAGCGCCGTCAACAATAACTCTAAACTCTTTTCCTTTTTATGCCAAAGACAAGCGCTAGAAAGCAGCCTTGCACTGCTAGAAAGCAGTAAGCACACTGTATTTTCATTGCCCGTTTTGACCAAAGTTAGCATTTCATTATGTATATCAAAATAAGCCTGCATATTAATATATGCCAGTAAATCACCCAAGACTAAAGCGATATAACGCGTATTCAAACTTTGCTCTCGCTCTAAAAAGCCCAAGAGTTCACTGGCAATATCACTTTGCCAGTCATCGTCTAAATTGGGAAATAACCGTATAAGTGCCGTTGCTACTGCATTTAAAACATCACGGCTAGTGCTAACTTTGAGCATATTGGCATAGTGCATAGCCAAATAAAATAAATCACTATCAGCGACAACTGCTCCTAAAATTTCCGTTTGAAATAGTTTGACAGCAGTAGGTAAAGAAGCCTTTAAATTACTGTGATAAAGTGCCTTAACGTCAATATTATACAAACACTGTGAATTATATTTCGCCTTTATAAAATCGTAAATATATTGATATAGCTCGCTTTCACTCTCCTTGATTAATTCTATAAATTCAGCTTGAAAGCTGCTATCTTCAACGCTGAAACAATAGAGCTGCCAAAGCACTGCAAGCCTTTCATCGCAATCTGTTTTTATGTATATTTGTTTTATTTTAGTATAAATATCTTTTTTTATGCTTTCTGAATTACAATGACGATAACAAAGGGCATAGATTTTCGCACTAAACTCAAATATTTGTTTTCGTTGCGTTAATACATAAGTCTGCTCTAAAATTTTTTCTATATAAAATTCTCTTTCATTTTCTGTAAGTTGTACTAGCAAGTGGCATAATAATTCCTGCAAGACATCGCCATCATAAATACTAATCAACTCTTTAATATAATCAAAATTAGAAAAATGCTTCTGCATAAATTCTCGTCTTATGCTAGC
>PDWI01010705.1_pt1 | contig 10207 bp, 9 predicted proteins | sample 1430891 | NCBI WGS metagenome assembly PDWI01 (sample SAMN01162508, study PRJNA174530) | Oral metagenome, whole genome shotgun sequencing project. | biome: Marine environment; feature: Marine mammal; material: Swab sample of the gingival sulcus; isolation source: swab sample of gingival sulcus... | reverse complement strand
TCTTTCTTTAAAAATAGATTTATACAACTAGTTAACCTATTTTTAATGTCACTTTTACTAAGATTATCAAAAAACTCTTTTGTTTCTCTTTTAGTTGCATCTTTAAGCATATAGGAACAACCTGGATCATGTTTATCCATATCTCTTTTCACAACTTTAAAATATTTGCGCATTTCGCCTCTTGCTATAGTAAGTGGTGCTTTTTTACATAGTGGACAAAACATTTTCCCATCAAATTTTTCTATAGCTCCTTGGCGATCTATATTATAAACATCCCAATACTCATAATCTTGATGGACAGAATTATCACCAACAAAATAAAATTCATCAAACTTTTTCATTAGTAACTCCTCTTATTTTCACGCTTAAAAAGTAACCAAAAATACAATACAAAAGTTCTTAACATTCATCTTATATACACGACCCCAAATATCCATCTTGTATACACAACCCTACCTTTTTTTATATTGATATGTTTTCTAACTATAAAATTTATATTATTTTGAATCTTATTTATTAAACATCTACTTTTTATCTTCCGTTGATTTCAAGGTTTTTATTAAGTGTACCATTAATTCCTTGACATCATTATTATGCACTCAACGTGAGGCGTATTTGGAAACATATCAATGAGTTCTAAATCATGAAACTCATATCCATTCTCTTTGAATATGACAAGGTCATTCGCTAGCGTTTTGGGATTACAAGAAACATAAAGTATCTTCTCTGGGAGTAAATTTAACATGTGCTTCATTGCCTTAGGATGTATGCCCATTCGAGGTGGATCTACTATAACTAAATCTGGCTTTTTTTCTATGTTATGGATAACATCTTTCACATCGGAGGCGATAAATTCAACATTAGTTATGTTATTAAGTTTCGCGTTTTCTCTCGCCTTTATAACAGCTTCCTCTACTATCTCAACACCAATCACGTGATTAGCACAGCTTGACACTATTTGTGAAATTGTTCCTGTCCCACAAAAAAGATCCCATATGGTGTCGTATTGTTCTTGTATCCTACTTCTTACTCTCGAATAAAGATGTATTGCTGCATTGGTGTTTGTTTGAAAAAATGAGAATGGTGATATCTTAAACTTCAGTCCAAGTACATGTTCCGTTATATAATCTTTACCATGTAATAATCTTACGTCTGTAGCTGATACAGAATCAGAAAACGAATCATTTACGGTATGTATAATCGATGTTATTTTTGAATCAGTGTCTAAATCAAGGAGCAACTCTTTATACGTTGTTAAATCAAATGCTTCCTGCGATGTGGTAACAATATTGACCATAATTTCTTTATTATAAACCGACTCTCTGACAACCAAATGTCTAAGATAGCCTTCTCTTTTTACGATATGATAATAGCTAAGGTTTTGACTTCTAAAGTAATCAATAGTGGCCTTATGAATTTTTTGAACGTCCTCACTAACCAGTTCACAGTTAACAGTATTAATGATATTCTTTCCCATATTCCTCTCATGCATTCCAAGAGTGAGTGGACCATCTTTATAAGGATCACCAAATGAGAACTCCATTTTATTTCTATAATTGTACTGTTCTGTGACACCAGATATGCCTAAATAGTTATTATATTCTATTCCCTTTTTCTTAAATAATTTTAGAATTTCTTGCTCTTTAAATTCTCTCTGAATCTCTAGTGGTATTGTCTGTGTTAAGCAACCACCACATCTGCCATGGTGCTCACACTTTGCTTCCACTTCATAGGGGGCTCTCTCAAGTACTTCAAAAAGGTTAACAACACCGACACCTTTTTTATATCCTTTAAGCAGCCCCCTTATTTTTTGACCTTTAAAAGCTCTTTTTACATTAAATTTTTTTTCTTCAATTTCCGCAACACCAGTCGCTAAAAACTCCGTATCAATGATATCTAAAACTACTTCTTTTTTCTTTCTTCTCAAATTAACACTCCAATAATGAATTACATCTCTTTAAAAAATAGTATAATACCTGAAATAATAAAAGATAAGATACCTAACATCAAAAAGATATTAGCAGATTTTGGTCTTTTGTTCTTATAGTAATAATATAATGCTATCCCTATAATAGGAGATGCAATTGATATAATATATAATAATATATTAAAAAATACATTGCCTTTTTCATCTATACCTTTACTATCAACTTCTTCTTTTTTTTCCGATTTATATTCTGTTGTAACTTCTTGTTTCGTTTCTTCTTTTTCTTCATATAACGGCTTTGGAAATATAGCAGCACATTTATTACAATATCTTGCACCATTTTCTAGATACGCTTTACAATTAGGGCATTTCATGCATGAACCTCCATCAACGTAATTATAACATATATTTATTATATTTTGGGTAATAAATATATGGAGGTAACAATGAAAGATTTTATTTCAATTGATCAAATGCAGGAAAGATTAGATAAAATAGCAGATACGGTACCGAAAGAATTCTACAATGAATTAAATCTAGGAATAATCCTAGTTGAAAATGAAAAAATACACCCCAAAAGCAAAAACAACGATCTATATATTTTAGGAGAATATCAAAGGAGTCACGCTGGACGGCAAATAGTTATATACTATGGTTCTGTTAAAAAAGCATATGGTAATCTCGATAGTGAGACATTAGATGAAAAACTAGAAGAATTGCTTTTTCATGAATTCACCCACCACATAGAGTACAGAGCAGGAGAAAAGGGGCTTGAAATAAAAGACGAAGAACAACTCAATAACTATCTGCAAAAATAAAAAAATGAACTGCATTCCCTGCGCTAAACTATGTTGTTTAACATAAGGAACTCAGTTCATTTTTAATAACCAAATACTCTCTTTAACTTATTCCAAAGAGACGTGTCTTTCGGTTCTGTTACTTTCTCTTTTTTGATCACTTCTTTTTCTACAGGTGGTGTAGCTAGTATAAATTGTTGAATGTTAATGTTTGTGTTTTTATCAGAAACAAAAGACTTTACTTTATAATCATCAAACTGATATTTGTTTTTTAAGTTATCCACCTTACTATTTATTTCTTTTATATTAAAGGTAGCAAGCCCTTCATCTAGTTGACTCATACCACCATACATACTACTCGCTCCATCGCTTAAGAGTTCTGCGCCCTTCATAGAGCCGTAAATACCACTATCTATTTCGCTGTATCCATTTGCAATTTCTTTTTGAGCGTCAACTAGCTTACTGACCCCTTCGTCAAATTCCTTGTAGCCATCTGCCAATTGGGACACACTTGTTTTGAGTTCATTTAGTCCTCCAATAGAATGTATTCCCTCATCGAACTTATTATAATTGGCACTTAATTCATCCAGACCATCTATCAAAGGATTTAGTTCTGTTTTCATTTTGTCAATGAAAGTAGATCCAGCAACTAACGCAGAACGGTTACTCTCAAATAACTCAACTTGTTTCTTGAGGAGTGCAATATTCTCTTGGACTTGCGCTACTACATTTTCAGGAAGCCCAGGTGACTGCAATTGTTGTTCCAGCGTCATAATAGTCCCTTTAATATTTTCGCTCATAGCGCCATTTTCTTCCGCAATTTCCCTGTATTTTAAAGCATGAATCGTTCGTTCGATAAGCTCAATTTGAGATGCCAAAAGCACTTTAGTGGCCACTTGTTCTGGTGTAAGATCGGATTCTGGTATAAGCGATAACTGCTCTAAACGTTCGCCCAATTGTAGCTTTACTTGTTCATTTGCCGATATTAATTCTGAAAAATCGGTTAAATTATTGAACTGAGAAAAGGCATCTTGGTATTGTTTTAAACCGTTTGACAACTGATTCATTGCGCTTCTAATATCACTAGAAGCTTGTATTAAAGCACCTATTGATTCTTCATCAACATCTTTAGAATTTAATGCTTGATTTAATCTATTGATACCTTCAAGTATTCCCTTTGATGATTCTTTTAGTGCATCCGATTTATTCGCAAGTTCCTGCATACCGTCGTTAAATTTAGTTGAACCACTACTTAAGCCAGATAGTCCCTCACTTAGCGAGCGAACGCCCCCATGAATACTTTCTGATGCCCCTTTCAGATTTGAAACCCCATTTTTTAATTCATCTATTTTTTTGATAGGATTATCCATCCCTTCCATATCAAAATCAAAGTTCGTCTTAAAAGGTACCGCTACAAATCGTATTGGATCCATTTCCAAATCCTCTGCATAAAATTCAAGTTCCATTGTTTTCTCTTCTTTTGGGAGCAAAATATAATTTATTGTAGTTTTCCCACCAGCATACGCTATGTTGGCATCTTTACTAACAACTTCCCTTATGTTATCAGAACTTCCACTGAGGCTAATTTGAAGAGAAAAATGATTGTAAATATCTTCCTTGCCCGTTTTGTTCTTCTTTACATAAATAACTACTTTTACTTTACCACTCTTTGATGCTAAATCATCTGCTTCTATTTTTTTACCATCCAAATAGTATTCGATTTGAATATCCCAAGGCATTTCTGCGTCAGTTAAATTACCTTGATAATAAAAATTATCAGATTCTGTGTTTATTGTTATCTTACCACTATCCATTGTTATCTCTGATAAATCCGTAAGGTTTTTTACTTTGTCATAACTTCCATAATCCACTATTTTGCCTTTAGAATGAAATACATTGACGATATATGTTTCATTTAGTTTACCAGAATGATTTAGATTCATGTATATTACTTCATCCTTTAAACTAGAAGCAAATGATACACTAACAATCGATGACAACAGCACAAAGCAAAGTATAAACGCTATAGATTTCTTCATTTATTCTTTCTCCTTCCCTTTAAATCTAACACCAAGTGTCGTTTTTTCAATCAATGAGTCAAATAATAGCATAAAGACCGGTAAAACTATTAGTACGGAAAGAAGCGAAAAGAATGCTCCCCTACCGATTAACTCACCATGCTGAGATATAAACATATTGGTTGACATAGTACTAAGCATAATTCCTGCAAGCGTTAAAATAATACCTGATGTTAAAATACTAATTGATGTATCGTTGATTGTTTTATTAACTGCCTCTCTTTTATTAAGAACCACTCTATTTTCTATGTACCTATTGGAAAAGAGGATGGCATAATCCACTGTAGCACCAAGTTGAATGGATGAAACAATCAAGAATGTCATAAAGAATATTGATTCCGATTTGTAGTAAGGAACACTCATATTAAGCCATATACTTGTTTCAATAACCAAAAGAAGTATGATCGGTATAGTTATCGATTTAAACGCCAATAATATTACAATGCCAACCGCAATGATTGCGATAATATTTACAATGGAGCTGTCGTTTCCTGTAATATTTTTCATATCATATGTCGTTACCGATTCGCCAACTAAATAGTACTCATCGCCGTATATTTTTTCTGATTCGCTTCGAATTCGATCTATCACTCGGTATACATTATCACCCTCTTTTTCCACATCAAAGCTAAGTACCATCCTCGCATAACGATCTGAATAAAACTTCGCCTGTTGTTCTTTCGTTAAAGCATTGAGCGGCACTTGATGACCAACCTGCTCAGAATACGCAATGGCATAAATATACTCCGGAATCGTTTTTAACTTATTTAACAACTGATGCTCTTTTCTCACATCTCCCTTAGGAAGCAGAATCAACATCTGATTATCTTTTCCAAACAATTCCTCTATTTTATCTTTACTTACAGCAATATCAGTCCCATCCGCAATCATTTTAGAAGAACCATAGATAAAATTATTATGCGATTGCGATAAGAAAGACGTAACACTTATTGCTAAAAATAGTATAACCATAACAACAAGTCCTACTTTACCCAGCCTGCCAATTGTTTTGTTTAATATAGTCAGCCTAGGCATCAATATTTTATGATGTGTTTTTTCAATCAATCGATAGCTAAATAGCAATAATACGGGTAGGAGTAAAAATACACTTACTAGACTAAAAAATATGGCCTTGGTCATTACAAAACCCATATCGGGACCAACTTTAAAGCGCATAAGCATTAGGGCTGCAAAGCCAATACTCGTAGTAAGTCCACTGGATAGAATAGAGTTAAAACTTAAATGTGTTGCTTTTATGATGGAATCTCTAGCAGAAAAACCCAATTCTCTCTGTTCCGCAAATCGATGGAATAAAAAGATTGTGTAGTCAAGCGATACGGCAAGTTGTAGTAGAGAAGCAGCTGATTGAGTAACAAAACTGATCTCCCCTTTAAATGCATTAGTACCATTATTTAAAATTATTGCAATGCCTATTGTTATAAGAAGAATAACCGGTTCTACCCAAGAACTCGTTGTGATAATCAGTATGATAAATATAAGAGGTATGACAAACATCATTATTTTTGAAACCTCTATATTTGTATTCTTCATTGAATTGGCAACTTCAATAGTACTTCCCTCTATGTGTGCATTCTCTCCTGCCACTTTTTGAATATCATCAACAGAATGAATCAAATCATCCGATGAAAGCGTTAGTAAAAAGAGCGAATAGCCATCTTTATAAAAAGCCTCTATTTCACTTTTTTTATACGTTTCAAGGGGGCGCTTTAAGTCAATGACATCATCAAGCCACATGACATTAACAACACCCTCAATTTCAGAAAGCTCCTTTTTCTTATTAAGCGCTTCATTTATCTCTAGACCTTCTATGATAACCCTCGTATTTGATACGCCTTCATTAAACTCTTCATTTAGCTTATCAATGGCTACAGTAGACGGCGCGTCACTAGGTAGATATTTATACATATCATGATTGACATCAACCGTAAACCATAGAATAAAACTAATAGCAGTAGCTATTAAAAACAAGGATAATACAAGCCATTTATGATCTAATAATTTACCAACTAATTTTTCCAATGCAATTCCTTTCTATTTATAATTATAGCTCAATAAAAAATAAATGTGACTTTTTTTTTAATTTATTTTTAAATGAATCACTTTTGCTCTACCACCTCTATCAGCAAAGCACATATACAGTTTTGTTTTTAACGTAAGTCTCTCTTTGATGATATCAATAGAGCCTTTAAAAAATGGGAAAACATTTATTACTTCTACATTCAAATTATTTGCAAATGCACAGGCATCATTTACATAAAAATGCATAAGTGCACTAGTGTTTCCAGTCTTTTTAACATATTTATTAGCAAACGCAAGCCCTTTCTTTGTTGTTGCATCAAAGATAAGTTCTGTATCAGATTGGAAAACCTTTTTTAACTCATTAATTAACCCAACGACTCTCTCTCGCTTAAAATACTGAAATACACCATTCACAATTATGATACTAGGTAACCTTGTATCAATCTGCTCCGTCCACTTCATATCAAACATATCACAAGCGATAAGGGTTTCATTTTTAGCAAAACCGATAAATTCTTTTCTCGCATCTATTACACGATCGAGATCAATTCCATAAAAATTATTTAAATGATCATCTAATCTATAATACGCTGTTTCTAACCCCACACCAAGGAAGATAACATTTGACTTCTCATACCGATGACAAAACTTTTTTATTTCCTCATCACTTCTACAATACCTTGCAACTGATGCAAGCATGGTGTACTCATCGGATTTGTTTTCAATATCACGATTTATCTTACCATCAAGCTCCAGTGCTTTTTTATCATAAAAATATTCTGGAAATCGCTTCGATACATATATTCTCGCTGTAAGCGGAATAAATAGCGTATCTTCAACCCCTTTATATATACTCATCTTTTTCTCCCTTCTGAGTCTAAATATATTGATAAATTAAACGTGAATACTATTTAATGACTCAGAAAAAAAGCTGTTTATTAAATCCTTATCTACAAATGTTTCAAACTCTTTTCCCAAGATAAATTTCCCTAGTATAAGGGTGTTCATAATAGTTGTAATTTCCATAATCTTATCACGTGCTAACACATTTATATACTTGGTGTTTTTAATTCCATACGCCATAATCTCTTGATAAACAGCCTCTAACTTCTTATCAAACATTTTCTCATAAAGAAATATAACATATATTTTTGCATATTTACCGCTAGCATCACCACTAAAAAAGAGATTGGATAGTACCTCTGAAAAATCTTTTTCTGTACGCTCCTTATTTTTAACATACTCTGATATTATTTTATTTCTTACATTTACGCCATCTTTTAAAAGGTCTGTAAGTATTAAATGCTTTTCAGGATAATATTTGTACACACTTCCTTTGCTTAAATGAACAGCACCAACTATGTCTTCCATGGTGGTTGCTCTATAACCTTTTTTAAGAAAAATAGTGAGGGCAGCATTTCTTATTTCAAGACATCGTTCTTCTCTCGATTTTCTTACAAATTTAGTCATAAAAACTCCTTAATGACGCTTTCGTCATTTATTATAACATCTATGCAATTTTATGTCCAATAAAAAAGGGTTATCCCCTTTAACTTATCTTATCAATACTTCTTGTTGCTATAATGTTAACATCCATGCCCAGTGGCTTTTCAATTAAGATATCTCCGAGTTTTACGGGTGCTTTCACTTCCTTACTTTTTATAACTCTTAGCAATTCAAATATCTTATCTTTTGCAACCTCTGTATCTGTCTTAACAGGTACATTTGAAATCGTTGAGCCGAGTATCCTAATAGTAGATGTCACCGTTCTTGTCGGACTTGTCATCTCTTTTTTTGCGTACACTTCTCCTCTAGGACATTTGTTTCCTGTTACAACAAGTTGATCTGAAATATTTAATTCACACCCTCTAGGGCATACGATACATACTAACTCTTTCATACTAGCTCCATAAAAATGTCTTTATCCTTTACCGTAACATTTATCTTTTCCATCTCAGAAGGAACAATTGACATAAATTTCTTTTGGACAATCTGTCCATCGTCATCACTAATCGTTAACATAGCATCCTTCATGCTCTTTCTCGATCGAAAATAGAGATCCACGTTCTCATTTTTAATAAGTCGTTGAGGAAGCGCGTATAGTACATTTTCATTTGTCCTAACTTGAACAGTGCTGCTTCTCTTAAGTTCACCCAACACATACTGTTTCGCACTTCTTCCAGCAATTCTAGCCTCTTCACTTACAAAGTCCACGATATCATGAACATGAAGCACATTGCCACAAGAAAACACACCTTCAACCGTAGTCTCTCTGTTATTATCAACTACTGGTCCTCTGGTAAGAGTACTTATTTCAACACCACTACTTACAATATCATTTTCTGGAATAAGACCAACCGATAAGAGTAACGTATCGCATTCATAAAACGTTACCTCACCCGTATCCATATTTTCAATGTCTAGTCCCTCTACTCTGTCCTTGCCATGAACTTTTGCTATTCTATGATGAAGTAGTAATGGAATATTAAAGTCATTCAGACACTGAGCGATATTACGCTTTAACCCTGAAGACTCCTTATTAATCTCAACAACAGCCTTCACCTCTATTCCTTCAAACGTTAGACGCCTAGCCATGATAAGGCCAATATCACCAGAACCATATATAATTGCTTTTGTGCCAACTTTTCTATTTTGTATATTTATTAACTTTTGAGCAGAGCCCGCCATGTAGACGCCCGCTGGTCTGTAACCCATAAGGTTAATAGCGCCACCTGTTCGCTCTCTGCATCCCATGGCATAAATCACACTCTTGGCCTTTATATGGTGAACACCTTCTTTATTAATGGCTGTAATGATCTTTTCATTGCTTACATGAGTAACCATGGTGCGAAGCATAATGTCAATATCTAAGTTATAAACGCTTTCGATAAATCGCTCTGCATACTCTGGCCCCGTAAGCTCTTCTTTAAATTCATGAAGACCAAACCCATTATGAATGCACTGATTGAGTATCCCACCCAGTGTTTCATTTCTCTCAATAAGAAGGACTTCTAAATCATCTCCTACACATTCTGTTGCAGCTGCAAGGCCTGCTGGCCCTCCGCCAATAATTACAATATCTTTTTCTATCATTTTATTACCATCCATGATGAAGGCCTATCTTTCATAACCTCACTGGCATCTATATCAAGTTCACTTGCTAAAATTTCAATAATCTCCGGCTCACAAAAACCCCCTTGACAGCGTCCCATGCCACTTCTTACCAGTCTTTTAACACCGGAAACACTTCTAGCACCTGCTACGGTTCGAATAGACTCGACTATTTCTGCTTTTGTCACGGTTTCACAGCGACATATCACAACCCCGTAGTCTGGGTTTTCCTTTATCAGTTTATCCTGCTTCTC
>PDWI01010704.1_pt1 | contig 10207 bp, 9 predicted proteins | sample 1430891 | NCBI WGS metagenome assembly PDWI01 (sample SAMN01162508, study PRJNA174530) | Oral metagenome, whole genome shotgun sequencing project. | biome: Marine environment; feature: Marine mammal; material: Swab sample of the gingival sulcus; isolation source: swab sample of gingival sulcus... | reverse complement strand
CAATTATTGCCCACATTATATTCATAATCCTTAATCTAATTTATTAACCGAATAGCCAAAGATACTAAGATTATCCCAATAATTAGGAAAACTCTTAGCTACAACTTCAGGATTTTTGATGATAAGTGCCTCTTTACTAAGCTTAGACATCATAGGAGCAAGAGCCATTGCCATACGATGATCGCCTTCAGGATTTAGTATAAGTTCAGAAGAGGGCAAGCTTGAATATCTTCCATTCCAAGAAATCGTTTTGGGGGCTATCTCAAGTTGTACACCAACCTTGGCACATTCTCTTTTTAATATCTCTAGGCGGTTGCTTTCTTTTATTGTCAAATGTTGAACACCCTCAAAGCAAAAAGCTTTGGCGTGTATGACACAAGTGGCAACAAAGGTTGGAACTAAGTCGGGACATTCAGTACAATCTAAAGTAATGATGTCCGTTTGTTTGGGAGATTCTTCCTTAATCAGTTTAACAGCATTATGACCAAAGATTTTTGTCTTAACCCCAAATTGCTCAAAGAAGTTTGGAAGGTAACGAGAATCTCCTTGCATAGAATATAAAATAAGCTTTGGAAGCAGAATCTCTTTTTCTATCTCTAAGAAGGAACAAAGCTCATAGGCATAGGAAGCTGCCGTCCAATCTGCTTCAATTAGTTTGTCGTCTTCTTTAGTTGCCTCTTTTCCTTGGTAGGAAAAAAAGCCTTCCTTTTCTTCCCAGTGGTAGCCTGTTTCTTTAAGAACATTCATCGTCATAAAGGCATAAGGAGAGGATACTAGTTTGTGGGAACGTGTATCAATACTAAAATCCTTATTCTGAACTAAAGGTGCTAGTAAGAGTAAAGCACTCAAGTATTGAGAGCTTTGTGAGGCATCTAGTTCAACTTGTGTCGGCTTAAACACTGAAGGTGTAATAAGTAGGGGAGGGAAGCAGCCTTCTTCTAAATACTCAATGTTTGCCCCCAAAAGGCGCAATGCATCAACAAGGGGTGAGATTGGTCGTTCGTGTTGTCTCCCTAAACCATAGAGTTTCGTTGTTTGCTTGACTTTGAATGGTAGCAAAGCAGTTAGAAATCTCATTGCCGTTCCAGACTCTCCTACGCAAATTTCCGTCTCGTTGCTTAAGAAGCTTTTTAGAGCTTCATAAAGATATTGAATGTCTTCGGGTAAAGCTTTGTGCTCTTCTTGGCTATAGACTGGTAATGCTTTTCCCTCTAATACGTTTAAGATAAGCCTCCGTGCGAGCAAGCTCTTTGACGGAGGTAGTATGAAGGTTGATGACCTTATTGAGCTTTCCTTAATTTTAAGCTTAATACTCATTAATCTTTTTGTCGCTCAGAATTAATGTTAAGCTCTTCTATCGTGATGCCAAAATCTGAAATTACCCTATAGTTTGTTATTAGGTATTCGGGACAGTTTGAGGGCTTAATAGCCACCATTTTTAATTGTTTTAGGGATATTCCTGCTAGGTTTAGTAAAATTGAAGAGCAGAAGCTATAAACCTCAAAACAAGTATCAGGGTGTCTTTTTATCTCTTGAAGGATATAATCTTCAAAAACAAATGGAGAATCAAGGTATTCTACATTTGTGATATTATAATTCTCTCTAGGATGAGGGTAATATAGGTTTACACTAAATTTTTCTATTGCAAGTTCTGTAGTCCTTATATTTAGACTATCTCCATTTTCTTCATTTTCAAAAATTGGTTGCCCAATGAATATCTTTTTCGTATTGTTGATTTGGCAGTTCAAAGGGGAGGCAAACTTTTTTGTCGGAAATAGATTTAAAAATGTAGTATTCCCCATTACATTTGGATACTGATATATTGAATAATGCTTTATCTTTTTTGATAAGTAATCATAGGGATAAGGAGTCCCAAGTATATTATGAGTTAACTTATATATACCTCCGCCTTGTTTGTCTAGCATACTTTTAAATGCTTCTGGGTTTAAGTTTAGTGTCCCATCATCAAATGTTATGATTGTTGCATTTTGGCAGGAAGTCATTAATATATTTAGGTCAACAATATCAAATGAAGCTATAAAAAGCTTATCAATCTTGGGTAACGAATAAGATGTTATTAATAATCTAATAGTATGATATAAAGCTTTCCATTTGCTATCTCCCCCTTTATCACCATAAATTATTTTACTTTTCGTACATTTATTCTTTATCCTCTCGTAGTAGTAAGACATTTTATCCTGTGGGCTAACAGGACGTACTATACACATAAATTCTTCATTAGGATAAAGATCTATGATACGCTCAGCAATGAGGATTTGAAGGTTCGTAACACATATAATTAAGTTCATTAGCTTTTTATTTTGGGAATAAGTATATCTTCTAATAGGTTATAGCCTTCTATATTGAGGTTTAGACCGTCATCAGTATATTTCTGAGTAAGTTTGTCATACTTATCACAAAATTCTGGATTTAAATCAATAAATGACGCTGAATGCTCTTTTAGTGTTTCAGCCATTATTCTGTTATAGCTCTCAATCTCTTTATTATCACAGTCAGCTCGGAATAGTGTTTTCAAACAAGCTAAATAGTAGATTTGAGCCTGTGGTTTAATTCTTTGAATTGCTTCTACTAACTTAAGCACCAAGCTAACAAGTTCGTCAATTGTTTTTGTCTTCTTTCTTAAATCATTGATACCTAAGGAAATAATGATTGTGTTAGATAATGCTTCGATACGTCCTTTATCTATTATTTCTTTAAGATAGGTATCAATGTCTATATTCAAAATAGCTAGATTTTGAATAGATTTGTCTGTGTTTTTTGAATACTTGGCAAGAATAATGTCTCCAATAAACGTGATGTCTGCCTGTTTCTTAAATTCATCTTTCTTGAGTGATATTTCTCGGAGAGCTTGTTCTCTCATCAATTGCAATCGTTTGCTGTTTTGAATGCGGTAGTAGAAATAGTCAAAGTCATCACGGTCATCAATGTCTATTGAGTCTTGTTTGCTCATAAAGTATGCCATACTTCGAGAACCATAAAAGTTCTTTTCGATTAAGTACTCCTTTGATTTAGCAAGAAAATACACTCCGTTGGGAGAATACTCTGGTGCATAATTCTGTCTATTGACTTGCTTATGAGACTCGAAACCAAAATTCTTCATTGAGCCATCTTCTCCAATGCTCTTAACCAAAACTGAGATTTTATGTGCATTGCTTACAGAGACTAAATAATCAAACTTGTCGTAATTATTTTCAAATGTATTACAAACATCTCGGATTTGTTCAACCTTTCTTAGTGGAGAGGTTGGCTGTAAAAGAACAAAGTAATCACACTTTCCATAATCTTGAAGAAGAACGTCCTCAATTGCCTCAAAAGAACTAGATGTATCTAAGGCAAGCCGTTCAGGGCGTTTGCGGAACGTTATAGGATAATGAGATAATAAATCAATATATTCTTGAGAATCAGTAGATAGAATTATTTCATCAAAGACCTTAGCCTCTAGTGCAGATTCTATTGAATAGGCAAGTAAAGGTTTCCTATCTACCATTAAAATGTTTTTATTGGGTAAGCCTTTTGAGCCAGAACGGGCTGTTATGATTGCAATCTTTCTCATTGGAAAATTGATTTTGTTTGTATTATTTATTTCTCTCGAGTTCTTTGAGGTTTTCGAGTTTTTTCTTTTCCATAAACTCGTAGATGCCTTCTAAGTGTTCAAGGACTTTTCCGCCACCAAATTCATAAACCTTAGTCACTAAGCCGTCTAAGAAGTCACGGTCGTGCGAAACAATGATAAGCGTACCGTCGTAGTTCAAGAGTGCTTCCTTAAGAACTTCTTTTGTTTTGAGGTCTAAGTGGTTCGTTGGTTCGTCTAATATCAATAGGTTGTAAGGCTCAAGCAAAAGCTTTAAGAGAGCAAGACGTGTCTTTTCTCCTCCACTGAGTACTTTAACTTTCTTCGTGGAAGCCTCTCCTCCAAACATAAATGCCCCTAAGAGATCGTTGATACGTTTGCGAATATCTCCTTCGGCAATGTCATCAATCATTTGGAAGACGGTTAAGTCTCCGTCAATAACAGCAGCTTCGTTCTGAGCAAAGTACCCAATCTTGACGTTATGTCCAAGTTGCAAGTCGCCTGAATGCTCAAGCTCTTGCATTATACAGCGGACAAGGGTTGATTTACCTTCTCCGTTCTTTCCGACAAAAGCAATCTTATCTCCTCGCTCAATGGTTAGATTTACATTAGAGAAAACTTGCTTCTCTCCATAAGCTTTGGCTACATCACTCATCATTACAGGATAAGCTCCTGAGCGTGGTGCAGGCGGGAAACGCAGATGGATAGCTGAAGTGTCAATCTCATCAACCTCTATGATATCTAACTTCTCAAGCATTCGTACACGACTCTGAACCTGATTGGTTTTAGAATATGTTCCTTTGAAACGTTCAATGAAGTCCGTTGTCTCTTGAATGAACTTTTGCTGTTCCTCGTAAGCCTTTTGTTGCTGAAGACGACGCTCGGCACGGAGACGCTGATATTCCGTATAATTAACCTTATAATCATAGATACGCCCCATTGTAATCTCAATAGTGCGCGTCGTAATTTTATCAACAAAAGCCCTGTCGTGACTAATCACTACAACTGTTTGATTGTTGTCAACTAAAAAGTCTTCTAGCCATTGGATAGATTCAATATCCAAGTGGTTGGTTGGCTCATCAAGAAGTAAAACGTCAGGTTTCTGTAGAAGAAGTTTCGCAAGCTCAATACGCATACGCCAACCTCCACTAAATTCAGAGGTTTGCTTCTCAAAGTCTTCTCGCTTAAAGCCAAGACCCAGCAGTGTTAGTTCTATAGCTTTGTCATAATTAATTTCTTCAATAGCATAGAATTTTTCGCCAAGAGTTGAGACTTCTTCAATAATTGCCATATACTCCTCGCTCTCGTAGTCTGTACGCGTCTCAAGCTGATGGTTAAGCTCCTGCATACGTGCCTCCATTTGATGGATATGAGCGAAGGCTTGTTCTGTTTCTTCAAAGACTGTTCTGCCGTCTTCTGTCAAGAGATGCTGTGGTAGATAAGCTACATTAACGTCTTGTGGAACATTAACTTTTCCGCGTGTCGCAGTGCGAGCGCCAGCAAGAATTTTAAGAAGCGTGCTTTTACCTGCTCCATTTTTACCCATTAGGGCAATACGATCCTTTGGGTTGATTACAAAGGAAATGTCTGAAAATAAGGGACTAGCCCCTATCTCAACGGTTAAATTATCTACCGAAATCATCTAAAAAAATATATGAGTCTTTATTACCCTACAAATATACATATTATAAAAGAAATGGACAAGGTCTATTTCATCAGGATTTTACTGATTAATTTTCCTCGTCTGGAGCTGTTATATTTTGCGTTTTAGGAAGGTGATTTCTGACATTGCTTTAGATGTTTTTCAAAGTTTAGCGCTAAAGTTTGAGAAGTGTTCCCATAAACTTTTTTGAGTTTAGCGGAAAACTCTAGAAAGTTTTTGGGAAAAGTTTTTTAACAAATTTAATGCGTTTGTAATATATTATTATATAGCAGTTTATGTTTTAGTTTTTAAGCTATTTTCTTGCTCTCATCTTTTGCTCTTTTAGGCTTATTTCTGTAGGCTTATTTCTCTAATGTAGTAGTCAGTGGATTTTTGCATTATCTTTGTATTGATGTTAGAGAAGGAGTTTGAGAATCAACGTTTGCCGAAGCGTGAAAGGCTTTATTTGAAGGAATCAATAAAGGAAGTCTTTGCTCAGGGAAAGTCTTTTGTGGCTTACCCTTTGCGTGTTATATATCTAATTGATGACAAAGAACTGTCTGCAAGGTCTCAAATTTTAGTCTCTGTCCCCAAAAAGTATTTCAAGCGAGCGGTGGATCGCAATCGTATTAAGCGTTTGGTTCGTGAGAATTATCGCCTAAATAAGAGCGATTTGCAAAGAACTTTAGCAGAAAAAGGACTTTATGGGCGTTTTGTTTTTATCAACGTTGCTAAAGATTTACCCTCTTTCAAACAGGAAGAAAAGGGAATGAGGAAGGCTTTAGCACGTATCATTAAAGAGTTGGTAGAATGAAGTATATCAATAAGATCTTAGTTTTTATTTTGCTATTGCCTATTCATTTTTATAAGAAAGTGATATCGCCACTCACGCCCCCTTCTTGTCGCTTTACGCCGTCCTGCTCTACTTATGCTCTTGAGGCGCTTAAGAAGCACGGAGCTTTTAAGGGGCTTTACCTTTCCATTAGGCGTATCTTACGTTGTCACCCTTGGGGAGGCTCGGGATATGACCCTGTGCCTTAGATCTAATGTCTTACTATATCGACATACATACGCATCAGAATAAAGAGGAAGACGACGAAGTCTTTACTTTGAATAGTTTGCGCGTATCAGAATTTGGGAATTTTCCTTCTGATAATAAAGCCTATACAATCGGCTTACACCCTTATTTTTCTGAAGATATAAGTGAGGAAAGTTGGCAAGAATTTAGCAACCTCTTCTTAAGTCATTCAGACCTCTTTTGGGGAATAGGGGAGTGCGGTTTAGATAAGCGCTCTGAAGTTCCTATGGATAAACAAATAGACTTCTTTCTTAGACAGATTGAACTTGCTGAAAAGCTTCGAAAACCTCTTGTGCTACACATTGTAAAGGCTTGGAATGAATTGCTTTCTATTCGGCGATGTTTGCAAATAAAACAGCCTTGGATTGTTCACGGTTTTAGGGGAAAGCCAATACTCGCTAAGCAGTTGTTAGATGCAGGGCTCTATCTAAGCTTTGGTGAGCATTATAATCTTGAGAGTTTTCTTCTGGCAGAAAGCTATGGGAGGGCATTTTTTGAGACTGATGAAAGTGTTCTAATTTCTATTAAAGATGCTTATAATTTAGCTGCACAGGCTTTGGAAATTGCTCCTGAAGAGCTGAAAGAACGTTATCAACAGCGTTTTCTTAGCCTATCTTAGTCTAAAAAAGACTAAAACTCTTTTACATATCCTTAAAAATTAGTATTATTGTACTTTGATTGCTCAGGCTCTATGCAAAGCTTGTGCTTAGGCTAAGTTTTTGCATTTGCTTATGGTGCTTGAGGGCTAATCTGTTAGAAAAATAATGGCATTAAAAATAATAAATCAATGGGTGTAAGTCGTTATGAGATAATTGTGCTAGGTGCAGGTGAAAGTGGTGTAGGAGCTGCATTGCTTGCTAAAAGCCGTGGTCTTTCGGTTTTTGTTTCGGATTTTGGTACAATTACCGAGCGTTATAAGAAAGAGTTAGTTGATAATGAGATTCCATTTGAAGAAGGGAAGCATAGCTTCGAACTAATTCTTGAAGCTAAGGAGGTGATTAAATCCCCAGGGATTCCTGATAAAGCGGCTATTATCCAAGCTATTCAAGAGCGCGCGATACCGATTATTTCTGAGATTGAGTTTGCGGGGCGCTATACCAAAAGTAAGATGATTGGTATAACGGGAAGTAATGGTAAGACTACAACGACGATGTGGCTTTATCATATCTTGTCCAAGACTCTCTATCGTAAGCAAGAAGATAAGCTCGGGCTTGCAGGTAATGTTGGATTTAGCTTGGCGCGTCAAGTAATTAAAGAGGAACACCCTGAGTGTTTCGTTTTGGAACTGAGTAGTTTCCAACTTGACAATATGTATGATTTTCACTTAGATATTGCTATTCTGCTTAACATAACGCCTGATCATCTCGATAGATATGACTATTCTTTTGAGAAGTATGCACAGTCTAAAATGCGCATTCTTCAGAACCAAACGGCAGAAGATGCTTTCATCTATTGGGGAGAAGACGAGTTTATCTCTCGTTATGTAACGATGCACGCACCTCTTAAGATGGAAACCTTGCCCTTCTTCTCTTACGAGCAGGTCGGAGCAGCTGCTGATATTGGTGATGATAATCTCTTGAGAGTGCATTTTGCAGAGCATAAGTTTGAAGCAGAGCTTGCCTCTCTTGCAATACAAGGACCTCACAACTATCAGAACGCTATGGCTGCTTCTATTGCAGCGCTTCGCTTAGGTGTCTCCCCTGAGGGCTTAGCTATGGCCTTGAGTGACTTCGTGAATGTGCCTCATCGCTTAGAAAAAATTGCTGTAGTTGATGGAGTTCGCTATGTTAATGACTCTAAGGCAACGAATATCAACTCTACTTATTACGCGCTCCGTACAATGACGACACCTTACGTTTTGATTATTGGAGGTAAGGATAAGGGAAATGATTACAGCGAAATAGCAGATTTAATAGTATCAAAAGCAAGAGCTTTGGTTTTCTTAACGACAGACACGGAGAAGCTTTATCAAACCTTTCAGGGACGTGTTGAGCAGATTGTCGCTGTTCAGTCGATGAAAGAGGCTGTGGAGGCTAGTCAAGCTCTAGCTCATAAGGGGGATACTGTCTTGCTTTCACCTGCCTGTGCAAGCTTTGACCTCTTTAGTAGCTACGAAGATAGAGGTAATCAGTTCCGTCAGGAGGTTATGGCACTTAATAAATAATTCCTATCCTCTTAATATATCTATTGCATTATGAATGACAAAAAATTAAACTTAGAGCAGGAAGTTAAGCAGTCTGAGCCAAAGCAAGAGGGCTTAGCAAGGGTGCTTAGTTTACTTGATTTGGGCGATAATTTGCTTTTTGCCCTGTATTGTGTATTTCTGATTATATCTGCTCTTTTTGTCTCTTCTGCAGATACCCGAGCTGCATATAGTATTAGTTATATAGGGCATATTCTCTTTGCTTTGTCTGCTTGTGTTTTGATGATTCAGGTACCCCCACGTTGGTTTGCTGACCAAAAGACTTTCTTTCGAGCAAGTATCATTCTTTTAAGTGTTGCTTTGCTAACTTTGGTTATTGGGAAGGAAATTAATGGAGCTAAACGTTGGCTTAGTCTCGGTATCATAACGATTCAGCCTTCAGAGTTTCTGAAAGTGCTAATCATTATTGTAGGGGCTTTGGCTGGGGTTGAGAGAAGACTAATTCGTTTGCGAGGCGGAGGACGTTGCTGGTCTTGGAATGGTGTCTTACTTGTTCGGAATATCTCTCGAAAGTCTGATGGCTCTTTAAGAAAATACTTTGGGTATCTGACTATTGATAACCAATGGTTTAATTTGATGAATGTTTATTGGTTTGTATGTCTCGTTACGCTTGCGCTCTTTGCCTTTCAGAACTTGTCAATGATTGCAATTTATATTCCGCTTATGTGGCTTTACCCTTTGCTCTTTGATCTTGATTGGGCAACGCTTAGGTCTTATATATGGAAGCAAATAAAGTTTGGTGCTGTTGGGGGGACTTTGCTTGGCTTAGTACTTGCATTCTTACTAAATACAAATTTCTTGGAGCAAGAGACGAAAGATAAACTTTATAACAAATCAATGGGGCGTATCCCGACTGCTATTAGTCGCCTGCAGGGCGTTTCTTCTAGTGACAAGATTGACTACAAGCATTTAGAGCAAAAAGACCTTGGGATTATTGCTCTCTGTCGTCGTCCAATGGGTGTGCCTGCTCCTGGGAGTAGTTTGCTCAGAGGTAAGCTTGCACAGTCTGAGTCTGATTATATCCTATCCTTTATTGTAGAAGAATATAGTGTCTTTGCTTTATTTGCTATCTTTGCTTTGTATGGAGTGTTTATAGGTCGAATGCTTTACCTAGTTCGGGAGTATTCTGATGAGAATTTTCCTTTGATGCGTTACCTCTTTCACGGCTTTGTCTTGTTGCTTTTAATTGAGTTAATTATACATCTGGTTGTTAATGCAAATATCGTTGTAACGGGGCAGAGTTTACCGTTCATCAGTAAAGGGGGAACATCTCTTCTTGCTCATAGTATTTTGCTTGGGATATTGCTTAATATCTGTCGTCTTGCTAAGGAGAAAAAAGCGGAAGTGAAGGATCCGGAGCTTAAAAAGGCAGAAGTTTAATTGATAGATTTAGTGTAATAAAAACTTAAGCTTATGGCTAAAATAAGTCGTGTAATAATTAGTGGAGGAGGGACAGGAGGTCATATATTTCCTGCCTTATCTATTGGAAAGGCTTTGCAGAAGCGTTATCCTGATATTGATATTCTCTTTGTCGGAGCAGCGGGGAGAATGGAGATGGAGCGTGTGCCTAAGGCAGGTTTTGAAATTGTTGGCTTACCTGTTGAAGGGCTAAGTCGTAGTAAGTTTTGGCACAACTTTACAGTCCTCAAGAAAGCTCTGAAGAGCTTGATAATGGCACGTGATATAATTAAA
>PDWI01016599.1_pt1 | contig 10208 bp, 7 predicted proteins | sample 1430891 | NCBI WGS metagenome assembly PDWI01 (sample SAMN01162508, study PRJNA174530) | Oral metagenome, whole genome shotgun sequencing project. | biome: Marine environment; feature: Marine mammal; material: Swab sample of the gingival sulcus; isolation source: swab sample of gingival sulcus... | reverse complement strand
CCCATAACTGCTATTTCGGCCATAGGCCATGCAAATACAAAGTCGGCACGTAAGTGGCTGCTACACATAGCAATATAACCACCGCCGTAAGCCTTGCGCATAATCAAAGTAAGTTTAGGCACGGTAGCTTCAGAGTAAGCATACAGAATCTTTGCACCATGGCGTATTACCCCTGCATGTTCTTGGTCTACGCCGGGTAAATAGCCGGGCAGGTCTACCAAAGTGAGCAAAGGAATATTAAAGGCATCACAATAACGGATAAAACGAGCTGCTTTATCAGAAGAGTCTACATCTAAAACGCCTGCCAAATAAGCGGGTTGGTTACCTACCACACCTACAGTTTGTCCATCCAGGCGGGCAAATCCCGTAACAATGTTTTTGGCAAAGTGTTCCTGCACTTCAAAAAATTCGGAATTGTCACAAATACCTTTTGCAATATCTCTTACATCGTAAGGCTGTTTAGGATCGGCAGGAATAATCTCGTCTAATTTGTAGTTGCGGGTTTTCGGGTTCTTTTTGGGGAAACCGTCTGCCTTCTTGGTGTTGTTCCAAGGGATGTAGGTAAACAATTGCTTTATTTGACCAAAACATTCTTCTTCGCTTTCTGCATAAAAATGAGCATTACCTGTTTTGTTGGCATGTACATAGGCACCGCCCAGTTCTTCCATGCTAATTTCTTCACCAAGCACCGTTTTTATCACCTCAGGGCCTGTGATAAACATCTTAGAGATTTTGTCTACTACAAACACATAATCGGTAAGTGCGGGGCTATATACAGCACCACCTGCACATGGCCCCAAAATAACAGATATTTGAGGTATAACACCGGAACATTGTGTGTTGCGATAAAAAATCTCGCCATATCCGGCCAAAGAGTTTACCCCTTCTTGAATACGCGCACCTCCCGAATCGTTAATACCAATGATAGGTACTTTCATGCGCATGGCATGATCCATTATTTTGGTTATTTTTTTGGCATGCATATATCCCAAAGATCCACCGGCAACAGTAAAATCTTTGTCCATATCGAAGTCTTTGGCTGCATGTTCTACAAACAAGTCATATTCATGAAAAGATTTGGGGTCTAAGATAGCTATGATACGCTCGCGAGCGGTCAATTTTCCGACTGCTTTTTGCTTTTCGATAGCTTTAGAGCCACCTCCCGACAAGGCGTTTTTCATCCTTGCTCTTAAATCTAATGATTTCTGTTTTATTGACATATCGTATGTTTTTTAAGGTATTACTTTAAAAAAAGCAATACCTGTTTTCAGGAAAGCAAATATACTCTTTTTTTATTTATATCAAAATATATTAAAGAAAGAGTAAATTACCTTAGTTTCTAATGCATATTTTGCATGATTATATTTCCATTATAGAAAGCGCTACCACACCACGTCCTACGTGCAATGCCAATACAGGCGCAGCGGGAGAGATAAATTTAGGCTTCATACCGGTCAATTTCTCCATCTCTTCGGCATATTGCAACGCTACTTTTTCGTTGTCGGCATGGGAAATGGCATAGCCCCATATTTTGTTATCTACGTTCGCTAACACTTGTTTTGCAAATTTCAAAACAGCATTTACAGAACCGTTGGCTGTAAAGGGCTTGGCAACCACCTCTGCTTTGCCTTCATTATTCATAGATACTACCGGTTTCAGATTTAGCAATTTACCAAAGGCGGCCTTTACGGGAGACACTCTGCCACTACGCACCATATACTTAAGGGTGCGGGTGCTTACAAATATATGCGTTTTATTTGTCCATTCGTTCATATTCTTTATTATGGTCTCTTTGTTTGTACCTTGATGAATAGCTTCGGCTGTTCTCAAGACCAACAGACCTTCTCCACTGGTCAAACGTTTAGAATTGATGACAGAAATATCTTTGTTTTGTTGCTTGGCTATGGCATTACCTGCGCGGAACGAATTGCTCCACAAACCACTCATGGCCTTGCTGATGTGCAGACCTATTACAGAGGGGTAATGTGAAGATAAATAATTGTAGCGATTTAAAAAATCGTGGTAACTGGGCTGTGCCGATTGTGGTATTTCTTTCGTGTTGGCAAGTTTGTTATAAAAATCTTCTGAGCTTAAGGTCAAGCCGTCCAAAAAAGATTGTTCGCCAAACTGCACTCTGTAAGGTACCACTTGTATTTGGTATTTATCCACAAGTTCTTGAGGTAAATCGGCTCTACCTTCTGGTATACCAAACGACCTTTGTTTTCTAATTTTGCAAAAACGTTTGATGGGTTGTCGGTATGGATATGAATGCGCAGTTTGGTACGTGTAGGTGCTACCACCAAAGAGTCTCCCATAAAAGATAATTCTTGTATAAGGCTGTTTTTAGATAATGGCCCTTGCGAGGTGTCTAAATCTATCAGGCACTCGGTGCAATAACGATAAGTAATCTCTTCGTGCGAAAATTCTGCACCTAAATCCTCTACACGTGCTACATTTCTATTGCGCAAGATGGAGCGTATTTCACCATGCACAAAGAAATCTGTCATGCCTTCCAAGAAATGCACAAAAGCTTTGCCTCCGGCGTCTACCACCTTAGACTTTGCCAATACCTCCAATTTCTTAGGGGTATCTGCTAGACTTTGTTTAGCAGACTGTAAAGACTTTGTAATTAACTCTTTAAAGTCTTTTATTTCTTGGTTTTCTTTTAGCTTATCTATAGCTTCTGCCCATTCGCGCATCACGGTTATCATGGTGCCCTCTACCGGGTTTTGGATAGATTCGTAGCTGCATTTTACTGCATTTTTTAGGGCTTCTGCAAATTTTTCTATAGAAATGTGTTGGTCTTCTTGTGCTATATAGTCAGAAAAACCATATACAAATTGTGCGAAAATAATACCCGAATTACCCCTGGCACCTACCAAAGCTGCTTCGGCCAAAGCATCTGCTGTTACCTTTACATTAGTAGTTGGGATATAAGTATCTATGATGGCACGCATGGTGCTTGCCAAATTCGTTCCGGTGTCACCATCCTGTACAGGGAAAACATTGATTTTGTTGATCCCCTTCTGGTTCTCAAAAATCCTTTGAGCGCCTGCCAAAAAACTGAAATACAATCTTTTACCATTGAGCAGGTGCATTTTTATAGTGTCTTGATCCAAATTGATTATTTGTTGGTTAGTAGATGCAAAGGTACATATATTTTCAATACCAAATAAGGATACTGTTAAAAAATCAAATCTTGGACTTAAAAATCAACTTTAATAATATTAATTTCAGAGAGTTAAGTCCTTAGTTCTTCTCTTGTAGTCTGACTCAGAAAAGGCAGTTTGCCCGCATTATTTGTTAGGGCCTTATAATGGATGTCTTAATGCCTTTTTGGGATTAATTTAGGGTCAGCCAATTTTGTATCATAAGCAACCCTTGGGGGGTCATAATAGACTCGGGATGAAATTGTAACCCGCGCACACTATGTGTTTTATGGCGCAAAGCCATGATGCGCTTCACATGACTCAAAGCTGTAGTTTCTAAATCGGCAGGTAAGTGTTTAGAGTCTACTATCCACGAGTGGTACAAACCCACTTCAGTATCGGGGGGTATGTTATTAAACAGCAGGTCGTCTTGTGGAAAAGATATATTTGCGGTTTGTCCGTGCACCACCTCAGACAGATTTACAAGTCGCCCGCCATAATATTCGGCTATGGCCTGATGTCCCAAGCAAATGCCCAGAAAGTGTTTTTTGGCTTCAAAAGTTTGTAAAAGTTGCTTCATGATAGGAAAATCGTTGGGCAAACCAGGCCCGGGCGAAAACATAATATGAGAAAATGGGCGTGCCATTTCTATGGTTATTTTTTCGCTTGTTTTTACTGCATAATCGGTGCAGCCGGCTTCTTCTATCAGTTGCACCAAATTGTAAGTAAAAGAATCGTGATTATCTACCAGTAAAAGTGACATAAAATTAACAGCGCAAAAGTAAACATTAATACTATACACTATGTTATGTAATTGTAAAAAAGATAGTTGTTTAAAAATCTGGTTATTAGGTTTTTAACAAGTTTGTGTAAACAAGAAGGTTTAAACTTTAATGATTTGTGTTGGAAAGGCATTATTTTTGTGCCAAAATCGGAAGTTATGCAAAAAGATTTGACATTAGTAGTTTTGGCTGCCGGTATGGGAAGCCGTTATGGTGGTTTAAAACAATTAGATAAGGTAGGCCCTTCGGGCGAAGCGATTATAGATTACAGTATATACGATGCCATACAGGCGGGGTTCAACAAGGTAGTGTTCGTGATAAGAAAAGACATTGAACAAGACTTTAGACACTTTGTGGGTAAAAAATTTGAGGGTAAGATTGCTGTTGAATATGTGTTTCAAGAGATAGACAAATTGCCCAAAGGTGTTGAGGTGCCTAAAGATCGTGCAAAACCTTGGGGTACAGGGCATGCTGTATTGATGGCTGCTGAAGTGGTAAAAGAGAATTTTGCTGTTATCAATGCAGATGATTTTTATGGCAGAGCAGCCTATGTAGCCATAGCAGATTATTTACGTTCTTTGCAGAGCGATACGTATGATAATGCTATGGTAGGTTATTTGCTAAAGAATACGCTCTCAGATCATGGTTATGTGTCTCGTGGTCAGTGTCATTCAGATGACCAAGGCTTTTTGATAGATGTGGTAGAACGAACACATATAGAGCGCAAAGGCCATGCTATAGTTTACAACGATGCTGTGTCGGGCGCGTTGGAGTTGGATGAAAACACTTTGGTTTCAATGAATTTTTGGGGGTTTACGCCTATGTTTTTTAAGGCATTGGAAACCCAGTTCAATGCATTTTTGGTGCAAAACAAAACTGAGCTTAAAGCAGAATTTTATATTCCAAGTGTTGTGAATCAAATGATAGAAAATGCTGTGGCCAAGACCAAAGTGCTACAATCTGAGGCCTCTTGGTTTGGCGTTACTTATCAGGCAGATAAGCCTATAGTGGTGCAAAATATAAAGGCACTTGTAGATAAAGGGATATACCCTGTAGATTTATGGGCTTAGGTATAGAATAGTATTTTAATAAACTAGTAATAGTATTATATTAACGAGATGAAAAGATTTAAACAAATTGCGAGTTATTTATTTATAGCAGTTGTGCTTATCGGTATGTTAGGCATGAACTCTTGTATCTCTCAAAAGCGAATAAAAATACTTCAACCCACCGATGGTAAAGAAAATATACAAACTTTTACCCCTATTAAACAAGAGGAGTATAAATTGGGTAGGGGGGATAATTTGTATATTAATATTCGTACGGATGATGTAAAGAAAAAGCTTACTAAGGAAATGTTTAATAGCGGTAATACCGGACAAACTGCTATGGGGGCAAATGAAATAAGCACTTATCTCAATAGTTATATGGTAGATAAGTCCGGACATATTTTGGTGCCTACAGTTGGTAAAGTGTACGTGGAAGGTTTAACGATAGATCAACTAATTGCACTTTTGGAGTCTAAGCTCTCTAAAACCGTGATACAGCCTGTTGTTGATGTGAAGCTTTTGAGTTTTCGTCTTACTTTTTTGGGAGAAGTTAGACAGCCGGGCAAGTATACTGTTTACCAGAGTAAGATAAATATTTTAGAAGCGTTTACTTTGGCAGGAGATATTGACACCTATGGTAATAGAAGGGCTATAAAATTGTTGAGGCAAAATGGAGATAAGCTTGATATGCATATAATTAATATTACTAAAGAGGATATTATAGAGTCTGACTATTTTTATTTAAAGCCAAATGATATATTATATGTGGAACCATTGAGACAGAAACAATTTGGTTTCGAGACTTTCCCATATACGTTTGTGTTTTCTACTATAACTTTTGTGCTTTCTATGTTGGCATACCTCAAGATTTCTCAAAAATAGTTTATCTAAAAATCAAAAAAATTAAATGGTGAAAGAAAATAATTTTAATCTTCCGGAAGCTTTTGAACAAGACGATAGTTTTGATATAAAGGTCTATTTATACAAGATATTACATTATTGGTATCTGTTTGTTCTGGCATTAGGCTTGTCTGTGTCTGCCGCTTATTTTTTCAATAAATACACGGTGCCTATTTACGAGATTTCTACCACCGTAATGATAAAGAGTGGTAATGATGCAGGTGCTCAAGAGCTTTTGGGATTAGGGGCGTCACGTTCTCGAGAGAATGTGTCTAATGAGATGGCTAGACTCAGGTCATACAAGATGACAGAAAGTACCATTAAAGAATTAAATTTTGAAGTTTCTTATTTTGAGGAGACAAGGTTTGTTACAAAAGAATTGTATAAAAACTCTCCTATCATGGTGCAATACGACAAAAATCATGTGCAGCCATTGGCTCTCAAGTTTCATGTCAATATAGTATCGCCTTTCGAATTTGTTTTAGTTGCCGAGGGGGAAGGTTATTCTCTGTATAATTTCTCTACCCACCAAATGTATACTGATACTACTTTGGTAGCACCAAAGATCAATAAAAAATTTAAGTTTGGTCAATGGATAGAATCCGATTTCTACAAGTTTAGAGTCAATTGGAGCGATGTGTTTAATGCCGAAAGTGATGTGAATAAAAATCTGTATTTTACATTTAATAGTTTGCGTAGTTTAAGCGCTATGTATAGGGGTTTTACGGTGGCTCCTTTAAATGAAACTTCGTCTATATTAGTAATAACACTGAAAGGGCATAACATAGAAAAATCTGCAGATTTTTTGAATAAACTCACTGAAACTTATATAAAAAGAGGGCTGGAGAAAAAGAATAATATAGCCAATAAAACCATATTGTTTTTAAATACCCAGTTAGATGCTATTTCTTCTGCTTTAGATTCTGCCGAGATGGATTTGCAGAATTTCCGTATCAAAAACAAAATGATGGATATGAGCACAGAATCTTCGAATACGTTTGCTAATATGCAGATACTCAACGATCAAAAAGCAGATTTGATGCTTAGAGATAAATATTACCTCAATTTAAAGACATATATCACCAAAAATAAAGATCAGATAGAAGATATTATTGTGCCTTCTGCTGTAGGTATCGATGATCCTACTACGGTTACATTTGTTAATCAGCTTATAAATTTATACCAACGTAGAACAGAACTGTTGGTGAGCTATACCAGTCAAAACCCTTTGGTAGTGGCTATTGAGAAACAAATAAATGACCAGAAAAAGGTATTGTTAGAGAATATTGATAACCTGATATCGGCTTCGGCTATTTCTATTAAAGATATCAATACTAGGATAGAAGAATTGTCTCAGGATATAAACCAACTGCCTATTACCCAGAGGTTGTTGTTTAATAAAGAAAGGTCGTTTGAGCTACAAAACACCATGTACACTTTCTTACTTAAGAAACGTTCTGATGCCCAAATTACAGCCGCCTCTAACCAAGCAGATAATGAAGTGATAGACATTGCCAGACCCTATCTCTCGGGCGGACCTGTATATCCCAAGACAAACAACAATTATATGATAGCGTTGGCTTTGGGACTTATATTGCCTGCTGTTTACGTGTTTGGTAAAGATTATTTTAAAGATAAAATAATGGAGAAAAAGGATATAGAGAAGATTACATCTCTACCTATTTTGGGACATACCACTTTCAATGATAAAGATACTAATTTGGTGGTGGCAAAATACCCTAAATCTTCTATTGCCGAGTCGTTTAGGTCTGTACGTACCAACATACAATATATGGCTCAGGGTAAAGAGAAGCAAACCATCCTTGTTACTTCTGATATGATGGGGGCAGGTAAAACTTTTACATCTATCAACCTAGCTTCTATATATGCGCTTTATGGTAAGAAGACTTTGCTAATGGGTTTTGACCTTAGAAAACCAAGAATCTTTGATGATTTTAATCTGCACAACAGAACAGGTATTACTTCCTATCTCATAGGTAATACTACGCTTGAGGAGAGTGTGCAAACATCTAGAATTAAGAATCTGGATGTGATGATGGCTGGGCCTATACCGCCTAATCCCGCAGAACTTATTGCTTCGGATGCTACTAAAGATATGTTTGCTATCCTGAAAGAAAAATATGACTTTATCATTATAGATACGCCACCTGCCACCCTTATCACAGATGCTTTCCTTTTGATGGAGTATTCAGATGTGAATGTGTTTGTGGCGCGTCAAAATTATACCGATAAAAAGATATTGGCTTCTATACTCAAAGATATTGAAAGAAGACAAATACCACATATTGGTATCCTGATTAATGCTGTAAAAGTACCGAAGAAAGGTGCTTATGGCTACGGTTATGGCTATGGTTACGGTTACGGTTACGGTTATGGCTACGGCTATGGTTATTATTCTGATGATAAACGTGTAGATAAACCTTCGTTTTGGAGGCGGATATTTGGTTAGTTCTTAGTTGTGCATCTTAAGTTTTTAGCGGAATAACAAACTAAAAATTAGTAACCGGCTAAATTATAGAATGATGGAATAAGTTAGGCATGAACTAACTAAACATTAAATACTTAACATTAAATACTTAACAAATGGATTTGTCAGTTGATTATATGGGGCTTCATCTCAAAAACCCTATCATAGTAGGAAGTTCGGGGCTCACCAGCTCTGTAGATAAGATAAAAGCTGTGGCAGAACATGGCGCTGCTGCTGTTGTGCTCAAATCGCTCTTTGAAGAACAGCTGCTGTTGGAAGAAGAAAAATCGTACGCCTTGGGCGATAACGATTATCCCGAAGCTATGGATTATATGAAGGCCTATACTTCAGACTATAATTTTGGTAATTTTATACAATTGATCAAAGATAGTAAAGCGGCTGTTGATATCCCTATTATAGCCAGTATTAATTGTATGAGTATTGGTAAATGGACAGAATATACCAAGGCCATAGAAGAGGCCGGAGCAGATGCTTTGGAATTGAATATATCGTTGCTGCCAAAGGATGAGAAGATAGATAGCCAAACCAACGAAAAGTTGTACTTTGATATTATAAAGGCAGTGCGTAAAACAACGAACTTGCCACTGGCTATCAAAATGAGTCATTATTCTGCGGGTTTGGCACATTTAATTACCCAATTGAGTTATACCAAGATGGTAGATGCCTTTGTGTTGTTCAACAGGTATTATACACCCGATATTGATGTAGACACAGAAACGGTAAATGCGGCTAATGTGCTAAGTCGTCCGGAAGATATAGCCGACACATTGCGGTGGGTGGCCATTATGTCGGGCAAAATACATACCCCTATTGCTGCCTCTACAGGTGTGCACGATGCCGAAGGCGTTATCAAAACCCTTTTGGCGGGTGCTACTACAGTGCAAATGGTGTCTGCCTTGTACAAACACGGACCAAAATATATTGAAGAAGTATTAGAAGGTTTGGAAGAATGGATGGAAGACAATGCCTACGAAGATTTAGATTATTTCAGAGGTAAGCTGAGTCACCAATCCTATGTAGACTCGCATTTGTACGAAAGAGTACAATTTATGAAATACTTTGGCGGTTTTGAATAGAGGTATTTGAAATTCAAGGAATAATTATATCTTTGCAGCCCTTTATTTCGTCTATTGGAATAGCACCCTTTTTTAAAAATAAGAGAGAGATGAATGTAACAAGAGAAAACACAGGAGAATTATCAGCCATCGTTAGTGTATTGATAGAAAAAGCAGATTATGAAGAGGTAGTAAAAAAACAGTTGAAAGATTTGCGTAAAAAAGCCAATATGCCCGGTTTTAGAAAAGGGATGGTGCCTCAAGGTTTAATCAATAAAATGTATAGAAAATCGGTAATGGCCGAAGAGATAAACAAAATTTTGTCTAAGGCTTTGTTTGATTATATAGAAGCAGAGAAACTTGATTTGTTGGGACAACCTATGGAAAGCGAGCAACAAACAGAGGTAGATTTCGATATCCAAGACGATTTTACTTTCAAATTTGATATAGGTTTGTCGCCCAAATTAGACTTGACCATAGATAATTCTATAGAAGTGCCTTATTATCCTATCAAAGAAGATAGCAAGAAAGATATAGATGAGTCTGTAAAGCAATTGCAATTGCGTTTTGGCGAAACCTCTACGCCCGAAGCTATAGAAGAAGGCTGTGATGTGTCTGCCAAATTTACCCAATTAGATGCTGAAGGCAATGTGTTGGAAGGTGGTATTAGTAATGATAATGCTTTCTTTAATCTCGACGATATTCAACTCAAAACCATTATTAAAGAGTTGGTAGGTTTGAAAAGGGGTGATACATGTGTATTT
>PDWI01010702.1_pt1 | contig 10208 bp, 4 predicted proteins | sample 1430891 | NCBI WGS metagenome assembly PDWI01 (sample SAMN01162508, study PRJNA174530) | Oral metagenome, whole genome shotgun sequencing project. | biome: Marine environment; feature: Marine mammal; material: Swab sample of the gingival sulcus; isolation source: swab sample of gingival sulcus... | reverse complement strand
CCGAAACTATCATTTCTTTAAAATCGGAGCAACCTGTTGTTATTTTTTTCTTTTTCATTGCCAAACGTTTCAATTCTCATATTTTATGGCAAATATAAAAAAAATTACAATCACTGATTGAACTTATAATGTTTTTTTTGTGAAAAAATATATTTTTATCATCAAATAACGTTCTGATATATTTCCAAATTTAACTCGTTTTACGCGTTGAAACGTTGCAATTGGGGTCAATGTTCTACAAAATAACATAACCTAAGAGGCTTATTTTGACGGTTTTTTGGCGAGCAACATATTCTCCAATAAATAAAAAAAATACTCCGCCAAGCAAATCTCAACGAAGTATAAATATTAAATTACTGTCGTGCAAAAAACGACAATATTGACTTAATTAAACATTAGTATTATCAACATTCTCTACATTTGAGGCGTAAGCCGGACAAGGTGGTTTGTTTGACCTGCAAGAAGTTAATGATATACCTAATATGAACGTAACGACTAAAATTATAACAATCTTTTTCATTTTCTTATATTTTTTGTATTTAAAATTCAAGTTTCTACTATTTAGAACGTATATTTTTCAAAAATGTTATCAAAACATCTCATTTATTAGTTCTTTATATTTATTTTCGATAACATTTCGTTTCTTTTTGAGCGTTGGCGACAGTTCTCCCGAAGCGGGCGACCAATCGTCTGAAACTATCCGAAATGTATTTATCTGCTCAAATCTTGCAACTTTTTTGTTTAATTTTATAACCTCCGATTTCAATAATTCATAAATTTCTTTATTTCTGATTAAATCAATTCTGCTACGATAATAAATATTTTCTTTATTTGCAAAATCTTCTAAAAATTCAAAATTTGGAGAAATTAGGGCGCCTGCAAATTTTTGATTTTCGCCCACCACCATAACATGCTGAATAAATTCCGATTCTGTAAAAAGATTTTCTATCGGAGCCGGTGAAACGTACTTACCGTTCGACAGTTTAAAAATTTCTTTTTTTCTTCCGGTGATTGTCAAAAAACCGTTTTCGTCGATTTGTCCCAAGTCGCCCGTGTGGAACCAGCCATCTTTGTCTATAGCTTCTTTGGTCAGCTTTTCGTCTTTGTAGTAGCCCACCATTAGCGTTGCTCCTTTGAACATAATTTCGCCGTCGTCAGCAATTTTTATCATCTGTTCCTCGCCGATAGGTCGTCCTACGCTACCCAATTTTATGTCGGGGGGCATATTATTTAATGTAATAACCGGCGCTGTTTCGGTCAAGCCGTAGCCCTCGCGAATGGGGATTCCGGCAGTCCAAAACAGTTTTGAGATTTTTTTAGACAATGCTGCGCCTCCCGAAATAACGTATTTTATGCGTCCGCCAAACGCCTTACGCCACTGACTGTAAATCAAATTATCGTACAGTTTAGATTGCGATTTATATAGAAAATTATTGTTATCAAAATCAAATTTTTCGGTATGTTTTAGCGAAGCAAAAAATAATTTTCGCTTAACGGTTGATAATTTTTCACCTTTTCTTAAAATCTTATCGTAAAGACGACTTAAAACTCTCGGAACGGTAGCAAAAATATGCGGTCTAATTTCGGTCAGATTGTCTGCTATTTTGTGGAAACCCTCTGAATAATAGATGCTTGCGCCTAAGTATTGTAGCGTGTAATTTACCGCTCTTTCAAAAACATGACAAAGTGGCAAAAAACTCAGCGCTTTGTGTTTTTCATTTATATTAAAAAGTTCTTTGAATTGAAATGCCTGATACATAAAGTTCCAGTGCGAAAGCAAAACTCCTTTTGGACGATTGGTCGTTCCCGACGTGTATATCAGCGTAAAAGGGTCGTCGGGTTTTATTTTACTTTTTATTTTTTCAAGTTTTTCAATTTCCGCCTCGTAAGATTTTTGTCCGAGTTCTAAAATTTCTTTCCAATTACTGATGTTTTCCTCTTCTCTAAAAGTATATATTTTCTTAATTTTTTTTATTTTACTTGCAATATTTTTAAGTTTTCGATACATATATTTGTCCGAAACTATCAAAATAGAACAATCGCTGTGGCGCAAAATATACTCAAAGTCGGTGTCGGTAATTGTAGGATAAATTGGTGTATGTATAGCTCCAATTTGGGCAACCCCCATATCTACAAAGTTCCATTCGGGACAATTATTGGAGATTGTGGCAATTTTGTCGCCTTTTTTTATACCCAATTGCATCAAGCCAATAGAAACCCAGTCGGCATATTCTTTATACTGATGAGCATCATATTTTATCCATTCTCCGTTTACCTTTCCGGCCAATATATCATTTTTTTCCGGAAAACACTTTATTGCGTTTTCAATTATATCAAAAATTCTGATCTTATCCATATTAAAAATTTTTGTAAAATTATATTAATAAATACTAAATTACAAATATTCTGTAATTATTTGAACTACAATTTATTATAAATAAAACAATATATATATGTAAATTTGTTTGAATAATATTTAAAAAGAAGTCAAAAAAAAGGGCGAATAAAATTTTTTTTTACTGAAATGTACGTATATTTGTAATTATAAATGAGAATTTTAAATTTATGAACAAAACAAAAACAATTATTGAAAAGGACCACGTTGTGATAAAATTTGTGGGCGATTCGGGCGACGGAATACAGCTTACAGGAACTCAATTTTCCGAAACATCTGCTTTTATGGGCAACGAGGTTGTTACTTTTCCGGATTATCCTGCCGAAATACGCGCTCCGCAAGGTACAATTGGGGGTGTTTCAGGATTTCAGATAAACATCGGACAAACCGAAGTAAATACGCCGGGCGACTACGTTGATGTGTTGGTGGCGCTCAATCCGGCTGCTCTAAAATCAAATTTGGAATGGCTAAAAAAAGGCGGCACGCTTATCGTTGATAAAAATACGTTTGTCAGAAAAAATCTGAAAAAAGTTGGCTACACCGAAAGTCCATTAGAGACCAGAGAATTAGAGAATTATCAAGTTGTAAAAGCTCCGATATCTCAACTAACCGAAGAAATCATAAAAAAACATAAATTAGACCGAAAACTGGCGATGAAAAGCCGAAATATGGTTGCTCTGGGTATTGCTTACTGGATTTTTCAACGAAATTACAGATTTACAGCTGAGTACTTGGAGAAAAAATTTAGTAAAAAACCGGAAATTGCAAAAGTTAATGTAATTGCTCTAAAAACCGGTTACGATTACGGACACAATTTGCAACTTGTCCGTTCGTACAAATTGCACAGCGCAAAAATAGAAAAAGGAACTTACAGAAACATAAACGGAAATACTGCAACCGCTTGGGGATTGCTGGCGGCTGCCGAAAAAGCCGGTCTAAAATTATTTTTGGGATCGTACCCAATAACTCCGGCAAGTGAAATTTTGCAAGAAATTTCAAAACGAAAAGACCTTGGAGCAATAGCTTTTCAGGCCGAAGATGAAATTGCCGGAATTGCAACTTCCATTGGCGCTTCTTTTGCCGGAAAATTTGCCTGCACCACAACTTCCGGTCCGGGCTTGGCGCTCAAAAGTGAAGCCGTAAACCTTGCAATTATGACCGAATTACCTTTGGTTATTGTTGATGTGCAGCGCGGTGGTCCTTCGACCGGACTTCCCACAAAATCGGAACAAAGCGACTTGTTGCAGGCGCTATACGGTCGAAACGGCGATTCGCCAATTCCGGTTATTGCTGCAAGCACACCGTCAAATTGCTTTGACTTTGCGTTTGAAGCCGGAAAAATTGCTCTCGAAAATATGACGCCCGTTATGCTTTTGACCGACGGATTTATTGCCAACGGAAGTAAACCGTGGCGTGTACACAGAATGAGCGAAATGCCCGAAATTACAACACGTTTCGTAAAAGATACAGACAAAGAATATTTGCCGTACAGACGAATTGAAAACACAAAAATCCGCGAATGGGCGGTGCCGGGAATGAAAAACTGTATGCACCGAATTGGAGGTCTCGAAAAACAAGCTGTTACAGGTGGTGTGTCGTATGAGCCTAAAAATCACGAGGTTATGACCTTTGAGCGTTTGGAGAAAGTAATGGATATTCAAAAACAAATACCTTTGCAAAAAATAAACGGCAAAGAAACCGGAAAACTATTAGTTGTAGGGTGGGGCGGAACCTACGGACACCTGCTAACCTCAATACAAGAAATTCGCGAAGAAGAAAAACTTGAAATTAGTTATACACATTTCAATTATATTTATCCGTTGCCGAGCAATACCAAAGAAGTGCTTTCGGGCTTCGACAAAGTGTTGATTTGCGAAATGAACAACGGGCAATTTTACGGTTATCTGAAATCGCAATTTGAAGGCATCAATTTCAAAAGATACAACAAAATACAAGGTTTTCCTTTTACAATAAGGGAATTGAAAACAGAAATCAAAAAACATTTGGAGGAATAGATATGGAAGAAAAAAAATTAACATTCAAGGATTTTCAGAGTTCGTCGGAAGTAAGATGGTGTCCGGGTTGTGGCGATGCCGGAATTTTAAGGTCGGTACAAACTGCTTTTTCAAAAATGGATATTCCGAAAGAAAATTTTGCTGTAATTTCAGGAATTGGTTGTTCTTCAAGATTTCCGTATTATATGGAAACTTACGGATTTCACACAATTCACGGGCGTGCCGGAGCAATAGCTTCGGGCGTTAAAACTGCAAATCCGGAGCTTAGCGTGTGGCAAATTACCGGCGACGGCGATTCTTTGGCAATTGGCGGAAATCACTTTATACACGAAATTCGCCGAAACATAGACATAAATGTTATTTTATTTAATAATGAAATATACGGATTGACCAAAGGGCAATATTCACCAACATCAAAATTTGGGCAAAAAACCAAAACATCGCCTTACGGAACGGTAGAACCGCCATTTTCGCCGGGTAAACTGGCAATAGGCGTAGGCGCTACATTTTTTGCAAGAGGTTTGGACATCAACGTACAGACAAATGTAGATATTATTCTCGAAATGGAAAAACACAAAGGTATTTCTATTTTTGAAATTTTACAAAATTGTATCATTTTCAACAATGGCGCACATTCTTATTATATCGACAGAGAAAATAAATTAGACCGTCAGTTGTACGTAAAACACGGCGAAAAAATGATTTTCGGAAAAAATAACGACAAAGGAGTTGTTTTTGATACCAAAGAATTAAAATTGAAAGTTGTAAAAATTGGAGAAGACGGATATACCGAAGATGATATTTTGGTACACGATGCAAAAACAGAATCGACAGTTATACACAACGCTTTGGTAGCTATGAAAGACCCCATTGTAGTGGGAGTTATCAGAAACGTTGATGCTGTGAGCTACGAAGAAGCCGTACACAAACAAATAGAAGAAGTCAGAGAACAATCCGATATAAAATGTTTAGACGATTTGTTGTTTGGCGGAGCCAGTTGGGAAGTTGAATAAAACAATTAGAGACAAGCGCCGGCTTGTCTCTAATTTGTAATTTTTGAGGATTTATAAAATTTTAATACATCTTTGTTTAGTTAAAAATTAAAAGTTAAAAATTAAAAATTAAAGGCTAGGTGTATAGTGTTGATTATTAGTGGGTTATGTGAGTCTGTGCAGGGGCAAGTAATCAATAATTTACGGCTTGTTTTTGACCTAAAACTTTTTTTGGGGGGGCACATTCAGAAAATGTTAATATCCAAATTATCAATAACTTACAATTTGTTTTTGACTTGGAAGGCCTTGTTTTTTTTGCAAAAAAAACATTAAAAAACGGGTTTTATTGTTTTAATCCCCGCATTCCATTTCATTCCATACGGGGCTACAAATATATCACCCCTACGGGGTTTAACCCAATACCCAGCACCCAACACCCAACACCCAACACCCAAAAAAAAAAGCTGTAAAAACAGCTTTTTTTTTGTAAATAATTATTTTTCTTCCGTTGCGTAACTCATACTCGCAAAACGCTTATAAGTGTTGTATCTCCATTGAGCCGCCACTTTTGCTTCTTTGAATAATTTTTCAGCCCTTTCCGGAAAACTTCGTGTCAATGAACTAAATCGGGTTTCAGACATCAAAAAGTCGTTGAACAATTCCCAGTTCGGTTCTTTGGAATCCAATTGGAACGGATTTTTACCCGCAGCTTCCAATCGAGGGTCAAATCGATAAAGATGCCAAAAACCGGCCTTTACAGCCTCTCTTTGATGAGTTTGAGATTTTGTCATACCACCTTTCAAGCCGTGTGCAATACAAGGCGAGTATGCAATTATAAGAGAAGGACCTTGATACGATTCAGCCTCTTTCAGTGTTTTGAAAAATTGAGCCGGATTTGCACCCAGAGAAACCTGAGCAACGTAAACATATCCGTAAGTTGTAGCCATCATACCCAAATCTTTTTTACGATTTGGTTTACCGGCAGCCGCAAATTTTGCCACAGAAGCAATAGTTGAGGCTTTGGAAGACTGTCCGCCAGTATTTGAATAAACTTCGGTATCCATAACCAACACGTTTACATCTTCGCCCGATGCCAAAACGTGGTCTAATCCGCCGTATCCGATGTCATAAGCCCAGCCGTCGCCACCAAAAATCCAGTTTGACTGTTTTACAAAATAGCTTTTCAAATCCAAGAGTTCTTGACTCATTTTGTCATTTTCTTTTTCCAATAATGGCAATAATTCTTCGGTAGCAGCTTTAGAATCCTCGTAACTTAGCATTCCGTCTAACCATTTTTTAGCCGCATTTTTAAGGTCGTCGTTATATTTGCTTGCAATAATTTTCTCCATTCGGTCAGCTATTCTCACGCGCAATCTGTTGGTACCCAGCGCCATACCCAAGCCGTATTCGGCGTTGTCTTCAAACAACGAATTAGCCCAAGCCGGTCCGTGTCCGTCTTTGTTGGTTGTGTAAGGAGTAGCCGGTGCCGAACCTCCATAAATCGAAGAACAGCCGGTTGCATTAGCAATAGTCATATGGTCGCCAAACAATTGTGTGATAAGTTTTACGTAAGGAGTTTCGCCACAACCTGCACAAGCTCCCGAGAACTCAAACAAAGGTTGCGCAAACTGACTTGCCGCGATATTAGCTTTCGGTTCGATAGGAGTTTTGTATCCAACAGTGTGGTGCATATATTCCCAACGAGGTTTTTCGGCTTGTTGAGTTTCCAAAGGCTTCATAATCAGCGATTTTGATTTTGTAGGACATACATCGGCACAAACACCGCAACCTGTACAATCATCAACGCTAACTTGAATTTTAAATTTGTAACCTTTCACTCCTTTTCCTTTTGCCGGAATCAAATTAGTTCCTTCGGGGGCATTTTCGGCTTCCTCGTCTGTCAGCAAAAACGGACGAATAGCAGCGTGCGGACAAGAGTACGAACAGGCTTTACACTGAATACAAGTAGTAGATTGCCATTCGGGAACATCAACAGCTACGCCGCGTTTTTCGTATGCAGTTGTACCTGCCGGAAAAGTTCCGTCTTCGCGACCGCTGAAAGCACTTACAGGAATAGAATCACCTTCCAAACGATTGATTACGTCAGCTACATTTTTTATAAAATCAGGACGAGTTTCGTCAATTTTTCGGGCTTCTATTTCCAATTTTGCCCATTCCGGATTTATTTTTATTTCAATAACATCTCCGCCTCTATCTACGGCTAAGTGGTTCATATTCACTATCTTTTCACCTTTTCTGCCGTAAGATTTAACAATCGCCTCTTTCATTTTGGTTACTGCCAAATCGTAAGGTATTACGTTAGAAATTTTGAAAAATGCCGATTGCAAAATGGTATTCGTTCGGTTTCCTAAACCAATTTCTTTTGCTATTTTAGTTGCATTTATCATATAGGCTTTTATGTCATTTTCAGCCAAATATTTTTTTATTTTATTTGGTAATTTTTCTTCAATTTCATCGCTACTCCAAATACTATTCAACAAGAAAGTTCCGCCTTTTTTCAAGCCTTTGGTTACATCATAAAGTTCTAAGTAAGCAGGCACGTGGCAGGCTACAAAGTCGGGTGTATTTACCAAATAAGGCGAACGAATAGGATTGTCGCCAAAACGCAAGTGCGAAATTGTTACACCTCCCGATTTTTTCGAATCGTAAGAAAAATATGCTTGCGCGTATTTGTCGGTGTTGTTCCCGATAATTTTTATTGAGTTTTTGTTTGCGCCCACAGTTCCGTCCGAGCCCAAACCAAAGAATTTTCCTTGAAAAGTGCCGGGTAGCGACAAGTCTATTTCATCAAGCAACGGCAACGATTTGTTGGTAACATCGTCAATAATACCAACCGTAAATTGATTTTTAGGTTCGTCTAATTCCAAATTATTGAAAACAGAAATCATATTTGCCGGAGTAACATCTTTTGACGATAATCCGTAGCGACCTCCCACAATGATAGGTTTATTTTCTTTTTCATAAAACGCTTGAACTATGTCTAAATACAAAGGTTCGCCATTTGCTCCGGGTTCTTTTGTACGGTCTAAAACAGCAATTTTTTTCACTGTTTTTGGAAGCTCATTGAAAAGATATTTTACCGAAAAAGGACGGTATAAATGAACGTTTATTAAGCCAACTTTTTTTCCCTGTTTGTTCAGATAATCAACGGTTTCTTTTATGGTTTGAGTAACCGAACCCATTGCTATAATGATGTTTTCAGCATCTTCGGCACCGTAATATACAAAAGGTTTGTATTCGCGTCCCAACAATTTGCTGAGTTCTTGCATATAATCATTTACAACATCATCTACCGATTCGTAAAATTTGTTTACCGATTCGCGGGCTTGAAAGAAAATATCAGGATTTTGAGCAGTTCCTCTCGAAACAGGGTGTGTAGGATTCAAAGCACCATCTCTAAATCGTTGTAATGCTTCGTAGTCAATCAATTTAGCGTAATCGCTTTCTTCTAAAACTTCAATTTTTTGAATTTCGTGAGAGGTACGAAATCCGTCGAAAAAGTGTACAAACGGAATACGTGTTTTTATTGCAGCTAAGTGTGCAACTGCCGCCAAATCAGAGGCTTCCTGCACTCCGTCGCTCGCCAAAAACGCAAATCCGGTTTGACGCGCCGAATAAATATCGCTGTGGTCGCCAAAAATTGACAAAGCGTGCGATGCTATACTTCTGGCGCTAACGTGAAAAACTCCCGGCAACAATTCGCCGGCAATTTTGTACATATTAGGAATCATAAGTAGCAAACCTTGCGAAGCTGTATAGGTAGAAGTCAATGCGCCGGTTTGAAGCGACCCGTGAACTGCTCCCGAAGCGCCACCTTCCGATTGCATCTCAACGACTTTTACTTCTTCGCCAAAAATATTTTTTCGGCCATTTGCTGCCCACTCATCTACGTGTTCGGCCATATTCGACGATGGGGTTATAGGATAAATAGCTGATACCTCGCTAAACATATAGGCTATGTTTGCGGTAGCTTGATTGCCATCGCAAGTTATGAATTTTTTTGCCATAATATTTTGATTTTATTTTTTCTATATAATATATTAATGTGTCTAAATTTCATTTATTGTTTATTTCTGATGTCTAAAAGTTTTATACGAAAATGAAAGTATATTTTCTGTAAGCCTTTAATTTAAGTGATTATAAAACAATAAATTAAGTTAGATTTATATACTTATCTAATTTTTTATAAGTATATTTCAATTTTCAAAATTAAAAAGTTTTTTTCGTAAAAAAATAATTTTTTACGAATGCGACTTTCTACATAAAGGAAATATTATTTTTTTTATGAAATTTTTTCATATTATCGACTTATCTATTTTATTTGTTTGGTTGGTAATATTCTGGTTTTCAATGCTTTAACTCGTGAGTTTATTGAAAGTTAAAAAACAATTTTAAGCAAAATTAATTAAGATTAACGTTCTTTTTTGACGTGAATTTATAAGCATTCTAAATAATGAACTAAAATTTAATATTTCAGAGCCTTTAATAAAATTCCTTAACGTTTGATGTGCATATTTTTTATTGTACGATATTATTACGACGTGATAAAATGGTTATAAATGGGGATTTTATCGGCAGGAGACAATGTGTTTTTTTGTAAAAAATATTAGAAAAAAGAGGTTCTTAATTGTTTGGCTTTTTTTTTGTAACAACCTGATAATCAGTATTTTATATTTTTACAGGAAGTTTTGTAACTCGTTGATAATCAGTGTTGTAATTACTATCGTTAGGGCTTCGCCGTTCTTAATTTAACGAAGTTGGTCGTGCGCAACAGGAAAAGAAAGG
>PDWI01013454.1_pt1 | contig 10210 bp, 9 predicted proteins | sample 1430891 | NCBI WGS metagenome assembly PDWI01 (sample SAMN01162508, study PRJNA174530) | Oral metagenome, whole genome shotgun sequencing project. | biome: Marine environment; feature: Marine mammal; material: Swab sample of the gingival sulcus; isolation source: swab sample of gingival sulcus... | reverse complement strand
TTTGGAGACGATTAAAATTGCAAACGATAGGAATTTTACGGATTTTCGTTTTCCTGTGCAATATGTTTTGCGTCCTGATAGGGATTTTCGTGGATTTTCGGGAAAAATAGCCTCAGGGATTGTCAAAAAAGGCGATGAAGTGGTGGCATTGCCCTCTGGAAAAACTTCAAAAGTAAAAGCAATCGTAACTTATGACGGTGAATTAGAGGAGGCTTTTCCGCCCCAATCCGTAACGCTTACTTTGGAAGATGAAATTGATATTTCACGAGGGGAAATGCTTGTTCATTCTCACAATTTGCCCAATGCAGAACGGCATTTTGAGGCGATGCTCGTGTGGATGGACGAAAAAGTAATGGATAGCAATACGCAATTTCTTATTAAGCACACTTCGCACACAACGAAAGCAAAAATTGACAAAATTCAGTATAAAATTGACATCAATTCGTTGGAAAAAAAGGACGGTGGTAATTTCAATTTGAATGAAATTGGAAAGGTGGAAATAACTACCGTTAAACCGCTTTATTTTGATGAATATAAGCAGAATAAATCAACAGGTTCTTTTGTTTTGATAGACCCAATAACGCACAATACGGTGGGTGTTGGAATGATTATTGCTACTTCGCAAAAGAAAGCAACTACCTTTGAACTTACGGAGGAGGATAAGCAGAAAATCAAGGCTGGAATTGGCTTAGTTCCCACCGAAGAATTTGAAAATCGTTACCACCAAAAGGCACAGACTTTTTGGATAAGTGAAGAAGATGCGACAAAGCGTCGTGAATTGGCATATTCTTTGGAACGCTATTTGTTTGATTTGGGAAAAACGGTGGTTTTACTTGATGAAAATAATCCTTTGTTAGACGGTTTGGACAATTGGCAAAAAATTGCTAACTTTGGAAGATTTTTGAATGAAAAGGGGATTGTGGTTGTTTGTTCTTGGGATTTGAAAGATGATAAAGTAAAGTTGAAAATTGAAGAAAGACTGATGGGTGAAGAGCGGTTGCATTTTTATGAAAAAATAATTAGCATTAAATGGTAGTATTATGAAAGGAATAGTTTTAGCAGGTGGTTCAGGAACAAGGCTTTATCCTATTACAAAGGGAGTGTCAAAACAAATGTTGCCTGTTTATGATAAACCGATGATATTTTATCCTATTTCAACATTGATGTTGGCAGGGATACGGGAGATTTTAATCATATCTACACCTGAAGATTTACCTAGTTTTGAGCGATTATTAGGAGATGGAAGTAATTACGGTGTTAGGTTTGGATATGCAGAACAGCCTAGTCCCGATGGTTTAGCACAAGCTTTTTTTATAGGGGAAGAGTTTATCGGAGATGATGATGTTTGTTTGATTTTAGGAGATAATATTTTTTATGGTCAGGGATTTCGTCCAATATTAGAAAATGCTGTTGAAACTGTTGAAAAGGAAGGAAAAGCAACAATATTTGGGTATTATGTAAATGATCCAGAAAGGTATGGTGTAGCTGAATTTGATAAGGAAGGAGATAACTTCCGTTAATCAAGTGTATTTAGATAAAAATATGCTAAAAATGAAGTTGCTCGGAAGAGGTTTTGCTTGGCTAGATACAGGAACGCACGAGTCTTTAGCCGAAGCATCTACTTTTGTGGAGGTTATAGAAAAAAGACAAGGTTTGAAGATTTCTTCTTTGGAAGAAATTGCTTACAGGAAAGGCTGGATAGATGAAACCAAAATAAGAGAGTTAGCCGAACCGATGAAAAAAAATCAATACGGTCAATATCTATTAAAACTAATAAAAAAATGAAAAATATACTAATAACGGGAGGGGCTGGTTTTATAGGCTCTCATGTTGTACGATTGTTTGTAAATAAATATTCTAATTACAATATTGTAAATTTAGATAAACTAACTTATGCTGGAAATCTAAATAATCTTAAGGATGTTGAAAAAGCTTCTAATTACAGTTTTATAAAGGAAGATATTTGTAATTATGAAGAGGTAAAAGAAATTATAAAAGAAAAGGAAATTGCCGATGTTATTCACTTGGCAGCGGAAAGTCATGTCGATAGAAGTATTAAAGACCCATTTTTGTTTGCACAGGTAAATGTAATGGGTACTCTTTCTTTGCTACAAGCTTGTAAGGAGGTTTGGAATGGAGAATGGGAAAATCACCGTTTTTATCATGTTTCTACTGATGAAGTTTATGGTGCTTTGCAAATGGATGGTTCAATGTTTACAGAAGACACTGCTTATGATCCACATTCGCCTTATTCGGCAGCAAAGGCATCGTCAGACCATTTCGTGAGAGCTTACCACGATACTTATGGTTTGCCTGTTGTTATTTCAAATTGTTCTAATAACTACGGAAGTTTTCAATTCCCAGAGAAGTTAATTCCTCTATTTATTAACAATATTCGTCATAATAAACCTCTTCCTGTTTATGGAAAAGGTGAGAATGTGAGAGATTGGCTGTTTGTAGAAGACCACGCTAAGGCTATTGATGTCGTATTTCATAAAGGGAAAGATGGCGATACTTACAATATTGGTGGATTTAATGAATGGACAAATATTGATTTAATCAAGGTTTTAATTAAAGTTGCAGATAGATTATTAGGTAGGGAAGAAGGGACTTCTGAAAAATTGATAACTTATGTTACAGATAGAGCTGGACATGATTTGCGTTATGCAATTGATGCAACAAAAATAAAAAATGAATTAGGTTGGGAGCCTTCTTTGCAATTTGAAGAAGGAATTGAGAAAACAATAAAATGGTACTTAGAAAATCAAGAGTGGCTGGATAATGTAACTAGTGGGGAGTACCAGAATTATTATGATGAAATGTATAAATAGATGTCGGAATTAAAGCAAAAAGCTGTAAAGGGTATTTCTTGGAGTTTTATTGATAATATTGCTGGTTCGGGGATAACATTTATAGTTGGCATATTTTTAGCAAGATTATTATCAGCGGCAGAATTTGGTGTTATAGGGATAGTTATTATTTTTATAGCGGTATCAAATTCGCTTGTCGATAGTGGTTTTTCGAATGCTTTAATTAGAAAAAAAGACATAGCATCTAAGGATTATAATACTGTATTTTATTTTAATTTGGCAGTATCCTTTTTTTTATATGGGGTGTTGTTTTTATCCTCTACTTTAATAGCTGATTATTTCCATTTACCTATTTTAGTTGAAGTTTTGAGAGTTATAGGCTTTGTTTTACCAATTAATGCCTTTGCTATAATTCAAAGGACTATTTTAGTTAAGAGGGTTGATTTTAAGACGCAGGCTAAAGTATCTATTATTTCTTCGGTTATTAGTGGGGGTATAGCTATAGGTATGGCATATAGTGGTTATGGAGTGTGGAGTTTAGTTGGTCTTCAGATATCGAAGCAGTTGTTAAATACTGTGTTTTTATGGTATTTTAATACATGGCGACCTAAGTTGGAGTATTGTTGGAAAAGTTTTAGGGAGTTGTTTAGTTTTGGCTCTAAGTTGCTTGTTTCTGGTTTATTGGATACAATATATAATAATATTTATCAGTTGGTTATTGGTAGGTATTATTCGGCTACTCAGTTAGGTTATTATACACGTTCACAGCAGTTCCAGATGGTGTTTTCTAGTAATTTGACAGCAGTTATTCAGCGTGTGAGTTATCCTATATTTAGTGAAATACAAGATGATAGTGAAAAATTATTTACAACCTATAGGAAAACAATTAAAACAACCATGATGATTACCTTTGCTTTGATGCTTGGTTTGATGGCTATTGCAAAACCTTTAATAGTTAATTTAATAGGTGAAAAATGGATACCTTCTGTGTATTATTTACAGATAATTTGTTTTACTGGAATGTTGTATCCATTACATGCTATAAACTTGAATATTCTACAAGTTAGAGGGCGTTCAGATTTGTATTTAAAATTGGAAGTAATAAAGAAGATTATTGGTGTTTTGCCTATTGTTGTTGGTGTGATTTATGGTATTGAATATATGTTGTGGTCAAGTGTGCTGATTGGATTAGTGGCATATATTTTGAACAGCTATTATTCAAAAAGATTGGTAGGTTATTCAACTTTGATGCAAGTGAAGGATATTTTGCCTTCTTTTGTCATTTCCTTAAGTATATCTTTATTTTTATTATTAATTGTAAGATGGTTTGGAGATGCTTTGTGGGTTTTAATATCTCAAATTGTGTTGGGGGGACTTTTTACTTGCTTGGTTTACCATTTTTTTAAAAATGAGGAGTTTATAGAAATAAAAGGTGTAATTTTGTCATATCTAAAGAAGAAATAATGAAAAAAAATATACTTGTTACATCGCCTTTGTTACCATCGTTAGATGAGTTTAAAATTTGTTTGGATGATATTTGGGAGCGTAAGTGGCTAACGAATAATGGGCATTATCATAAAGAGTTGGAAAAGGCTTTGGCTGAATATTTGAAAGTACCTTATATTAGTTTGTTTACTAATGGAACTTTACCGCTTATGACTGCCTTGAAAGCTTTAGAAGTGAAAGGTGAAGTGATTACGACTCCTTACAGTTTTGTGGCAACAATACATTCGTTATGCTGGGCTAATATTAAACCTGTTTTTGTGGATGTTGATTTTGAAAAAGGGAATTTGGATCCTAAAAAAATAGAGGCTGCAATTACACTAAATACAACGGCTATTATGCCTGTACATGTATATGGCAATCCTTGTGATGTTGAGGCTATTGAAAAAATAGCAAAGAAACATGATTTAAAAGTAATTTATGATGCGGCACATGCTTTTGGAGTAGAAATTAATGGTAAGTCTGTTTTGGAGTATGGAGATATTTCAACTTTAAGTTTCCATGCAACAAAAACTTATAATACGATTGAAGGTGGTGCATTAATTTGCCATAGTAAAGAAATGAAGCAAAAAATAGATCAGCTTAAAAACTTTGGTTTTATTGATGAAGTGAGTGTTGATGAGTTAGGAATTAACGGTAAATTGGATGAGGTTCGTGCAGCATATGGTTTATTGCAATTAAAGAATATAGATAAAGCGATAGAGAGACGAAAAGAATTAACAGAATTATATTTAGAGCATTTAGGCGATGTTGAAGGTATAAACTTTTTAGATATTAATGCAGAGCGATTGAATTACTCTTATTTTCCGATATTAGTTGATGAAAATCTTTACGGAATGAGTAGAGATGCTTTGTATGAGAAATTGAAAGCTAATGGTATCTTTGGGCGTCGTTATTTTTACCCCTTGATTAGTGAATATGAATTTTATAAAAAATTAGGTTTATCGTCTGGAGATAAGAATAATTTACCGAATGCTTATCGATTAGCTAAGCAAGTAATTTGTTTACCGATGCATCATGAATTAAATGATGATGAAGTATTTAGAATTTGTAATGTAATCAAAGGGTAAATATGAAAAAATTAATGTTGTTGGGAGGTATTCGTTATTTGATACCAGTTATTGAAGAAGCTCACAAATTGGGGGTGTATGTGATTACGGTTGATAATGTAGAGAGTAATATAGCACACAAGTATTCTGATGAGTTTCATAATGTAAGTATTGTTGATAAAGATGCTATACTTACTTTGGCAAAAGAATTGAAGATTGATGGTATTATGTCATTTGCAGTTGACCCAGGAGTAGTTACAGCTGCTTATGTGGCTGAACAAATGGGGTTAGCTTTTCAATGTTCATATGAAGTAGCTTGTATTTTACAAGATAAAGCAAAATTTAGAAAGTTTTTAAAGGATAATAATTTCAATGTTCCTAATGCTAAAGGATATAATAATGTTAAAGATGCTATAGATGATATAAACTATTTTAATTGGCCTATTATTGTTAAACCTGTTGATTCAGCTGGAAGTAAAGGAGTTTCTAAGGTGGATGATCCAAAAGATTTACTAAAAGCTATTGATTTTGCATTATCATGCTCAATAAGTAAGAATTTTATTATTGAGGATTTTTTAGAAAAGCAAGGTTGTTCATCAGATACAGATTATTTTGTTGTTAATGGTGAACTTGTTTTTAGTAATTTTTCTAATCAGATGTTTGATGAAAATGCTGAAAATCCATATACGCCATCAGCTTTTAGTTGGCCTTCAACATTATCCCCAAAGGCAACGAATGAACTTGAAAAAGAATTACAAAGATTCATATCTTTACTAAAAATAGGTACAGGTATTTTTAATATTGAAACACGATTGTGTACTAATGGTAAAACTTACATAATGGAGTTATCACCTCGTGGAGGAGGTAATAGATTATCTGAAGTTTTAGAAATGGCAATAGGAGTAAAATTGATTTCGAATGCAGTAAAAGCTGCAATGGGAATTGAAACAATAAATATAGTAGCTCCATTATTTGATTCTATTTGGCATTCTGAGATTTTATTTGTTGATAAAGAAGGTGTTTTTGATGAACTTGTTATAGGAGATTTTGCTAAGGATTATATAGTTGATGTTTGTGTGTATATTGAAAAAGGAGATAAGGTTTATAGATGTACTGGAGCAAATCAGGCAATAGGGTGTTTAGTTTATGAGTTTACTTCAGAGCAAGAATATGATGAACTTTATTATAAGGTTAAGGAGGATGTTTGTATAAAGTTACAATGATATGAGGTTAAGAATTAATCATTCAAATATAAATGATATTAAACAACATTTTGAATTATTACCTAAGGATTATGTAGATAATATAAAAAGTAGGGTTGATTTTGAGTTGTGGATAGCTAAAGTTACTACTTTATCGGATAGGTATGAGGTTTGGGAAGGAGATATACTTATTGCTTTAGTTGCTATTTATATTAATCAAGGAATTGACAAGCCTGCTTACATTACGAATGTATCTATTATAGAAACAAAACAAGGATTAGGATTATCAAAAAAGTTATTGAATTATTTAATCTCTGACTTAATTGATAAAGGTTTTAAATCGATAAAATTGGAAGTGAAAAAGACTAATGTCATAGCAATAAACTTGTATAAATCATATGGTTTTGAAATTACAGAAGATAATAGTAATGATAGTTTAACAAATTATATGATTTTGACTTTAGATAAATAGTTTTATAAATGGAGGATCAAATAAAAGTAAGTATAATAACATTAGCATATAATCATGAAAATTATATTCGTGAGTGTTTAGAAGGTATAGTAAATCAAAAAACTAATTTTACTTTTGAATTACTTATTCATGATGATGCATCTACTGATAAAACTGCTAAAATTATTAAGGAGTATGAAGTAAAGTATCCTAATATTATAAAACCTATTTATCAAAAAGTAAATCAATATAGCAAAGGAATACCGGTATTTTATAAATTTAATTCTTCTCGAGCAAAAGGAAAATATGTGGCGATATGCGAAGGAGATGATTATTGGACTGATCCTTTAAAGTTGCAAAAGCAGGTTGATTTTTTGGAAGCTAATGAGGATTATGGTTTGGTTTATACAGATAAAATATTTTATTATCAAAAAGAAAATAGATTTGTAAAATCCAAAACAAGTCAAATTATTGAAGTTGATGAATTGTTAGCTTCTAATAAAATTCCTACATTAACAACATGTTTTAGAGCTAATCTTTTATTTGATTATTTAGAAAAATTTTATCCTCTGTTACCATCTTTTCCTTTTGGAGATTACTCATTATGGTTATATATTATTTCAAAGACAAAATTATATCACTTGCCTGAATATACTTCTGTATATAGAGTGTTGAGTGAATCTGCATCACATAGTAAGAATATTAAAAAGAAAGTTTTTTTTCAAGAAAAAGTATATGAATGTAGAGAGTTTTTTATTAAAAAACTATTTCCGAACAAATTATATCTAATAAAGCCCTTAAAACATAGACAAGCTTCTGCTATTTTGAATACATGTATTGCAATGAATGAAAAAGAATCTTTTTTGAATAATTTAAATTTAATACAAGATGTTGATAAATTTTGGTTGAGAAGATTTTATATGCTGGGAAAATATAACTTTTTAGTTGTTTCTTTTTTATTTAGAATTACCTATTTTATAAAAAAATGGTGTAAAAGTATATCATAAGTGATAATATTTTAGAAGTTAGAAAAATGAAAAAAAGAATTTTAGTTTATGGTTTATGTTACTCCTGCTGGGGAGGAACAGAGGAAGTTGTAAACTCGTTTATGAAGTCAATGAATACTAATTTTAAATTTGATATTATTTACACTTCAGAACCTTTTTATTTGGAAAAATTAAAACATTCTGAAATTGATCTTAAATATATACCTCGTTTTTGTAAACCTATTGAGAGATTTAATGAAATTAAGAAGATATTATCTAATAATTATGATTATGTATGGATTCATAAAAATAAAATAGTACCTGCTGATTTATTATTTTTATATATAGTAAAAAAATATTCTAATGCAAAAGTTATAGTTCATTCGCATAGTAGTGGCATAATAGTATCGAGTTATTTTAAGAATACTTTTTTAAAATTAACTCATTATATAGGTAGAAAATATTTTGTGAAAAATGCTGACTTTTTATGGGCTTGTTCACAAAGAGCCTCAGATTGGCTTTATGGGAAAAGAGTAAATTCTCAAATAATTAATAATGGGATAAAAGTTGAGAATTTTAAATTCAATAGAGAAATAAGAGAAGAATATAGAGAAAAAATGAATTTACAGAATAAGTTTGTCTTATTCACTGTGGGAAGACTAGCAAAAGTGAAAAATCAAATATTCCTACTAAATGTTATGAGTGAACTCTTAAAAGTAAGGAATGATGTTGTGTTATTAATTGCAGGAACAGGTCCTCTAGAATTGAAGTTAAAGCAACAAGCGAAAGAATTAGATTTAGATAAGGATACGGTTAAGTTTCTTGGGTTTAGAGATGATGTGCCGAGTTTATTGCATGCAGTAGATGCTTTTTGTTTACCTTCATTTTTTGAGGGGTTGCCTATAGTTTTAATAGAAGCTCAAACTTCAGGATTACCTTGTTTTGTTTCGAATAAAGTTTCTGATGAATCAGATGTATCTGGAAATATACAGTTTTTATCTATTGATACAGAAGTAAAACCTTGGGTAGAGGCCTTATTAGAGTTTAAATCAAAAGATAGAAATAATTCATATTTAATTGTTAGAAATCATGGGTATGATATTTATGATGTGGCTAAAAATATAGAAAGAGAGCTCGAAAGTTAATGTTATGAGTACATTTATAATTTATAATTTTATCCTTTTGGGAGCAACTTTTTTCGCTTACTTATATGAGAAAAGTAAGGAAAGAGATGTGCAAAGGTTGTGGCTTTTTTTATCTTTTTTTATTCCTTTTATATTTTTAGCTATTCGTTATGATATTGGTACAGATTATCGCTCTTATGTAAAGTATTTTCATAGAATTGCGGATGGTGAACTTATATTAAAAGAGCCTGCCTATCTGTTTATCAATAAGACGATTGCTGAATTTGGTATGGATGTGCAATGGTTGTTTGTGATATTTGGCTTTTTATTTATGTTCTTCACTTATAAAGCGTTACCTAAAAAAGGTTTTGCTTTAAGTATTTTTATATTTATCTGTACGATGTATTTGTATGAAGGTTTTAGTATGTTGCGTCAAGGTTTGGCAACGATGATGATGGCTTACGGTATAAAGTATATTGTTGATAGGAAGTTTGTCAAATACCTAATGTTATCCATGGCAGCAATGCTGTTTCATTTAGGGACGGGCGTGGTATTTTTATTGCTGTATCCTTTTGTGACGAGAGAATATAATCGTTGGTTGCTGTTGGGGGTTTTATCGGTTACTTATCTGATTGTTACTAAAACCAATATTATATTTAATATAATGGTGTTTTTTATATCTTTATTCCCAAAATATGCTTGGTATTTGAATAGTGATTATATGCAAATGGCAACACTTGGTTCTGGATTGGGGATTTTGTCAAAGCTAGCGTTGGGAGTTATCGTCTTGTTTTGTAAGGATCAAATCTGTAAGCGATATGAAAATGCAAATGTGGTTATAAATATGTATTTTTTGTATCTATTTTTTATGATTTTACATATGGAGATAATTATATTATTAAGATTTGAGCATATGTTTATTTTTGCACCAGTTATAGCATTGCCTTATCTTGTATCACTTATGGAAAAACAGAGTAGATTTTTTATGTTATCTATGTTGGGTGTTTTGTTTTTTATAATGTTTAATATGTATATTAATAAGGGGACAGATATAGATGAAGGTATTTATATAAATCCTTATCAAA
>PDWI01010701.1_pt1 | contig 10210 bp, 8 predicted proteins | sample 1430891 | NCBI WGS metagenome assembly PDWI01 (sample SAMN01162508, study PRJNA174530) | Oral metagenome, whole genome shotgun sequencing project. | biome: Marine environment; feature: Marine mammal; material: Swab sample of the gingival sulcus; isolation source: swab sample of gingival sulcus... | reverse complement strand
CAATATTGTACAATATTGTAAGTGAACGAGTCATAATTATCAATCATTAATACCATAGTAAAGCCTAAATATTTAAGATTATGAATTATAGTAAATAAAATATTGTTTTTTAATTAAAATTTATATGATAATTATTCTTAATATTAAGGATGATTAAAGTTTTTTCTAAATATAATTAGTCAAATTTATACAAAAGGAAAATAAATGTTAAAAAAAATAGCACTAAGTGCAGTAGTTTTAGCTAGTTCATTACTAGCAAGTGGTGAGGTAAATGTTTACTCAAGTAGACACTATGATACTGATAAAGAACTTTATAAAATGTTTGAGAAAAAAACAGGTATTCATGTAAACGTTATTCAAGCTAAAGCTGATGCATTGATCAAAAGAATGGAAAGTGAAGGAGATAAATCTCCTGCTGATGTTCTAATCACAGTTGATGCTGCTAGAATTTTTAAAGCTCAAGAAAAAAGTTTATTTCAATCTATTAATTCAAAATATTTAGTAGAAAATATTCCTGCAAAATTAAGAGATAAAGATAACAGATGGTTTGCTGTTACAAAAAGAGCAAGAATTGTTGCAGTAAAAAAAGGTGTACAAGCACCAGTATATTATGAAGATTTAGCAAAACCTGAATATAAAGGGCAAATTATGGTTAGATCTTCAAGCAATGTTTATAACCAATCTTTAATGGCAGCAGTTATAGCTCATAAAGGCGTAGAAAAAGCTACAGCTTGGGCAAAAGGAATAGTTGCAAATATGGCTAGAAACCCAAAAGGAAGTGATAGAGATCAAGCAAGAGCAGTTGCAGCTGGACTTGGTTCTATGGCTATTATGAATACATATTATATGGGAAAACTTGCAAATGGAAGTGCTTCAGATAAAGATGTTGTAACAAAACTAAAAGTTATATTTCCTAAATTTAAAAATGGTGGAACACATGTAAACGTTTCAGCAGCTGGTGTTGCTAAATATTCAAAAAATAAAGAAAATGCTATTAAGTTTATCGAATTTTTAGCATCAAAAGATGCTCAAAGTATTTTTGCAAAAGGTAACTATGAGTATCCAGTTGTAAAAGGTGCTGAAATCTCACCTTTAGTTAAGTCTTGGGGAACATTTACTGAAGATGATATATCTATAAATAAACTAGGCGAAAACAATGCAGCAGCAGTTAAAGCTTTAGATGTTGCTGGTTGGAGATAATATCTATTGAAAAGATTTTCATTTTTAAAAATAAGTAGTGCTACTTTAGCACTACTTATTTCTATTCCTATGATTACAATTTTTGTATATTTGTTTGCTTTTGATACACCAAATTGGGAGCATATAAAAAATACTGTTTTATTTGAGTATATTTCAAATACTTTATGTGTGATGATAGGAGTTGGAACATTAACCACTATTATTGGTTTTGGTACAGCTTATTTGGTATCTTTGTATGAATTTTCATTTTCTAAGTTTTTTCAATATGGCTTGATTTTACCTTTTGCTATCCCTACTTATATAATAGCTTTTATTTATAATGGTATGTTTGGTATCACAGGAAGTATTACACAGTTTATTTTGGATTTAATGGGCAAGAATTTAAATGAAGTACCTTATTATGATATTCAGTCTTTATCTGGTGTTATTATCGTAGTTTCTCTAGTACTTTATCCTTATGTTTATTTGGTATGTAGAACATATTTAAGTTTTGAATCCTCTTCTATAATAGATGCTGCTAAAACTTTAAATCTAAGTGCAACTCAAAGTTTTTATAAGCTTATTTTACCTATCTCAAGACCTGCTATTATAGCTGGTGCAACACTTGCTGTTATGGAAGCAACTAGTGATTTTGGTGCTATGGACTATTTTGGAGTAAGTACTTTTGTAACTGGTATTTTTAGAACTTGGGAAGGTATGGGAAGTGTTGAAGATGCTTCAAAGTTAGCTAGTATTCTTATGACTTTTTTGTTTCTGTTGATTTTACTAGAAAGATATCAAAGAAGAAATACAAATTATAAAAGTTCAGGAAAAGATTTTAAGCCTATTGAAAAAACAAAATTAAAAGGATTTAAGAATTTTTTAGCTTTTATAGTTTGTTTTATACCTTTTTTCTTAGGATTTTTATTGCCTTTTGTACAGTTGGTGTATTGGTTTATGTCTTCATATAAAAAAATTATAGATGAAGATTTTATCAATCTTCTTTTAAAAACACTGCAACTAGGTATGATGGCATCAGTTTTGATTACAAGTATAGCTTTACTTCTTACATATTCACTAAGAGTAAACAAAGATAAATTAAGTGCCAGTATTGTTCAAATATCAAAATTAGGGTATTCTATACCAGGTGCGGTTGTAGCTGTTGGGATATTGACTTTTTTTGGAATACTAAATAAGTATTTAGACATCCTTATCATGGGGACAGTTTTTACAGTGATTTTTGGATATACAGTTAGATTTATAGGAATTTCCATAAATAATTTTGAAGCAGGATTTAATCGAATACCAAATAGTTATGATGATGTTGTAAGTATCACAAATACAAGTAGATTTAGAAGTTTTAGGACAGTGTTTGTACCCTTACTTAAAAATTCTGCTTTTGCATCATTTATAGTAGTATTTATAGAAGTTATAAAAGAACTTCCTTTAACTATGGTTTTAAGACCGTTTAATTATGATACTTTAGCAATAAGAGCTTATGAATTAAGTGAACAATCTCAAGTTATAGAATCTTCAGTTCCGGCTATGTTTATCATATTAGTAGGGATATTATCAGTAGTTTTACTAACAAGAAATTTAAAGAAGGCAGAACATAATGGTAACAGTTAATAATTTTGGTGTAATATTTAAAGATACGAGAATTTTAGAAGATGTGTCATTTGAAGTTAAAGCAGGAGAAATTGTAACACTTTTAGGACAAAGTGGCTGTGGTAAAACTACTATATTAAGAGCTATTGCTGGTTTACAAAGTGAACATGAAGGAAACATTTGTATAGGGGACTGTTGTGTTTCTTCTAAAGATGTATTTATCAAAGATAGAGAAATTGGATATATTTTTCAAGATTATGCACTATTTCCTCATCTAAATGTAGCTGAAAACATAGCATTTTCTCTTTTTAAATTAAATAAAAAAGAACAAGAAAAAAAAATAGATACTCTTTTAAAAAGATTTGATTTAGAAGAACATAAATATAAGCAAATACACCAACTTTCAGGTGGTCAGCAACAGCGAGTTGCAATAGCAAGAGCCATGGCAAATAATCCAAAAATTTTACTTCTTGATGAACCTTTTGCAAATCTAGATGAAGGTTTGAGATATAAAACAAAGATGTGGTTAAAAAATCTTATAAAAAAAGAAAATTTAAGTGCTATACTTGTAACTCATGATAAACAAGAAGCTTTAAGTATATCTGATAAAATAGGGATAATTGCAAATAAAAAATTATTGCAGTTTTCTACTACAAAAGATATATATGATAATCCCCAAAACTTATATGTAGCAAATTTTCTATCCCAGATAAATATCTTTCCTAAAGATATCTTAGAGCAAAATAACATCCAAATAAAAGATGATGAAATAGCAAGTATTAAGATAAAAGACTGTTCTTTATCAACTATAAAAAATGGTTATGAAATAGAAATACAAGATTATTCTTTTTGTGGAGATTATTATGAACTTGTTGCTCGATTTAAAAACAGTGATGAAGACTTAGATATTCAAATTATGGTAGAAGATTTGGAGGATATCCAAGAAGAAACAGAACTATATTTAGATATAGATATAAAAGATTTAAAAATATTATCAAAATAAAACATCCTATAAAAATAGCTTTAAGGCTATTTTTTATAGGATAGTTCGTATTATTTCATTGCTGCAATTTGTGCTGCTAAATCTTTGATATCAGCATCACTTAGTCTTGCAACTTGACCTTTCATAACACCTTTCATAGCTCCACCATAAGATCCATCTTTATAACCTTTTAGTGCTGCTTCAGTCTTTGCAACATCCCAACCAGCAATAACTTGAGATTTTCCTAATGCTTTTTTCTCAGCTTTAGCACCATGACATCCAGCACATGCTGCAAAAGAAGCAGCAGATAATGTACATGCTGTAGCAGCTGCTAATATACTTGTCAATAAAATTTTTTTCATTTTATTTCCTTTAGTTTTATTTTCGCTTTTTACTTAAAAGTAATAACGATTGAACTATTTTATCACTTTTTTTATTTTTATTGACTTAATTAATTGTGTATAATATAGTTGTTTTATATTTATTTATGTATAATCACTTTATGAAAATATTTAAGTTAATAATAGTTGTTTTTATTTTATTTGTTAAAATAAATGCCAGTGAAAAAGTGTCTTTACAGTTAGATTGGTTACATCAATTTCAATTTGCTGGTTATTATATGGCAAAAGAAAAGGGATTTTACAAAGAAAAAAATCTCGAAGTTGAAATAAAAGAGTATAAACAAGGTTTAAATCTTACAAAAGAGGTCTTGGATTTAAAAAGTAATTTTGCAGTGGGAAAGTCTTCTTTAATAATAGATGCTTTAGAAGGTAAAAGTGTAGCTTTATTATCTGCTATTTATCAAACTTCTCCCATGGTTTTGATATCGTTAGATAAACCAGATATAAAGAGTCTTGATGATTTAAAAGGTAAAAAAGTTTCTATGACTTCTGATGCTAGAATAATGGCTAGTATTAATTCTATGTTGATTTCAAAAAAACTTACTTCAAATGATATAAACTTCATAGAACATTCTTTTAACATAGAAGATTTGATAGATGGTAAAACTGATGCAATGGCGTGTTATTTATCAAATGAACCTTATATATTGAAAAAAGAAGGTGTGAAATATAAAGTATTTAATCCAAGTGATTATGGTTTTGATTTTTATGGTGGTATATTATTTACCTCTCAAAAAGAGATTGAAAATAATCCACTAAGAGTAAAAAAGTTCAATGAATCTTCATTAAAAGGTTGGAGATATGCTTTTGAACATATAGAGGAAACAGCTAGGATAATATTTACTAAATATAATAGTCAAAATAAAAGTTTGGATTCTTTGATATATGAAGGTAAGGTTTTAAAAAAATTAGCTGGATATGATAAAAACTTATTAGGTAGTATTGATATATCAAAAATTAAAGAATTAGAAAGATTATATTTATTATTATCTTTAGATATTAAGTTGAAGAAAAGTTCGGAGAATTTAGTTTATAATCCTTCTTCTGTAACACTTACCAACAAGGAAAAAGAGTATCTTCGAAAGAATAAGATAAGTTTATTATCAAATAAAAACTTTCCACCAATGACTTTTATAGATGATGATGGTAAATTAACAGGTTTAGAACTTGACTATTGGGCACTTATAAATAAAAAATTAAATAATAGTAATTATGAAATAAGAGATATGCAAAATAATGAAGAGGGAATAGATATCATAAAAAAAGAAGATAAAAATGCCTTAAAATATTCTTTTTCTATTTTTGATGATGAAAATATTTCGAAGTCAAATGTTATTTTTAGGATTCCTTTTGCTCTTGTAACAAAAAGAGATAAGCCTTTTATCTCTGATATATCCACTTTAGATGCTCAGAAAGTAGCTATTTGGAAAGGTTCCTCTTTTTATCCAATTCTTAAAAAAAGGTATCCAAATCTAGAACTTGTGTTTGTAAATACTACTGAAGAATTGATCTTAAAATTGATGAATAATGAAGTCTTTGGTATTGTTGAAAAATTACCAAGGATATCTTATTTGATACATAAAGAATCATATCCAAATTTACAAATATCTGGAACATTTAAAGAAAAGTATGAGCTAAGATTATCTATCAATAAAACAAATAAAATTTTGCAAAATATCATCAATAAGGCAATATCATCAATTGATCAAGAAGATAGAAAAAAAATAGATTCTAAATACTATTATATTGTATATCAAACTTCGGTGGATTATTCTTGGATATATAAAATATTATTGCCTTTAGTCTTTATACTTATTATCATCATTGTAACAAATAGAAAACTAAATAAAGAAATAAATAGAAGAAAAGAAATAGAAGAAAGATTGCAAAGAATTGCCAGCATAGATGCTTTAACAAATATTTACAATAGAAGAAGAATAGAAGAAATATTTGAAAAAGAGCTTATTAGAACTATAAGATACAATAGGAATTTTTCTATAATTTTCTTTGATATTGATGATTTTAAACATATAAACGATAGTTTAGGTCACAAAATAGGGGATAATGTACTTATTGAGCTTACTAAATTAGTAAAAGACAATCTTAGAAAAACGGATTTATTTGGAAGATGGGGAGGTGAAGAGTTTTTGATACTTCTACCTGAAACAGATAAAGAACAAGCTAAATGTGTATCTTCTTTATTAAGAGATAAGATTAGTAAACATGATTTTAATATCAACAAGCCTATAACTTGTAGTTTTGGAGTTTCTCAATTTGTAGAAGATGATACAGCTAGTAGTCTTTTATCAAGAGCAGATGATGCTATGTATTATGTAAAAAGAAATGGTAAAAATGGAGTAAGGATAAACTAAGACAATTTGTTCAAGTATTTTTTCTCAAACTCATCATTAGATATAGCTTTACTCTCGCAAAATCCTTGAAAAGTGTCACAATTGTATTTTTCTAGGATTTTGTATTGTTCTTCTGTTTCAACCCCTTCAGCATGGGCTTTGATATCTAGTCCTTGTGCTAAAAGTATCATAGCTTTTAGCATTTTTAGATTTTCTTCATTTTTTAAAGAAGATATATATGTATTATCTATCTTTACCATTTTTATTTTAAATTTTTTTAAATCAGGTATTTTGATGTTGTTCGTTCCAAAATCATCTAGATAAATATCAACACCCAATTGATTGATAGAACTCAAAAGCCTTTTCATATACTCAGGAGAAACAGATAGACTAGTTTCTGTTAGTTCTATTGCTAGCCATTGTGGATTTATTTCAAACTTCTCTAGCATTAAACTTAGATTTTCAAAAAATATACGATTGTGTATGCAACTATTAGCAACATTTAGCGATATTTTTAAATTTGTATTATATTTTGTATTCCATTCTTTTATTTGTTTAAGTCCGTTTATAAAAACTCGTCTAGTTATATCTTTTACTATATCCATTTCTTCAGCGATATAGATGAAATCTGATGGCATAATTATCCCTTCGGTTTTATTTTTCCATCTAACTAATGCTTCTACTCCTAGTAATTTTTTTGTTTTTAAATCAAAGATAGGTTGATATTCTAAAAATAAATCATTTTTTATATCAATATTTTTCAATAAATTTTCAAATTTTTTTCTTTTTGATAGTTTTTTACTTAATGTATCTGAGATTAGATACTGATTGTTTTTGTCAGACTTTTTTGCATGGTACATAGCCATATCAGCTAATTTGAGTAAATCCTCTTTATTTTTCGAATCAAAAGGAAATCTTGATACACCAATACTAGCAGAAACTAAAAATTCACTTTCACTCACAATAATAGGACTATTTAGGACATTTTTTATCTCTTCTCCTAGTTTATTTATTTTATCACTATTTGTTACTTTATAAAGTACTGCAAATTCATCTCCACCAAATCTAGCAAAAATAATATCTTTTTTCTCCAAACTTTGAAATCTTTTTCCAACTTCCTTTAAGACAATATCTCCAACATCATGTCCATAAATATCATTTATGGATTTGAAATTATTTAAATCAATATTAAATATTGAAAATTCAGTATTATCTTTTATACAGTTATCCATTTTGCCTAAATAATATGCTCTATTATATAAAGAAGTTAGAAAATCTTTGTGTTTATGGGTTTTATAAAAATTGTTTTTTTCATTTAAATTATAATTTTTTGATTTTATATATTCAAAAATATTCAATAAAATAACTATAAAGATTAGTAAGATTGCAAAAATATTTTGATTTAAAACTATAAGAATTATGGAAATAGATAAAAGAAATAAAGATGTAAGTAGATTCAACATAGCATGTCCTCAAGAGATATATAATATAAGTTTATTCTAGCATTATTTTAAGAAAAAAGAATCGATATTTATAAAAAAGATAAGTATATGTAGATTTAGATACGAAAAGAAACAAAAAATACCATAAATAGGAATTTTTTACCTATTTATGGTGTGTTTAGAACTTCCTAATTTCCATACATTAGATTTGGTAACCAAAGTGAAATTTCTGGTATATAAGTTACAAGAAGTAATCCAGCTAAAATAGTCATAGTCCATGGAAAAGCGGCAACTATAACATCTTTTATACTCATTCCAGTAAGTCCTGAAGTTACAAAGAGATTTAGTCCAACAGGTGGCGATACCATACCTAGTTCCATATTGATAGTAATTACTATACCAAAGTGAATAGGGTCAATTCCTAAAGCAACTGCTACAGGTAATAGTAAAGGTACCATAATCATAATAATCGCAGATGGTTCCATAAATGAACCTGCTAAGATTAAAAGTAAGTTTACCATAAGTAAGAACATAATCTTATCAACATTTGCAGCAACTAGTGCTTCAGTGATTTGTTGAGGTATATTTTCTATTGTTAAGAAGTGAGCAAAAAGCATAGCATTTGCGATGATAAACATAATCATAGCTGTTGTTTTTGCAGAGTCTAGTGCAGTGCTATAAAGTTCAGATAGTTTGATGTCTTTATAAATTACAACAGATACAAAAAATGCCCACATACAAGCAACAGCAGCAGCTTCAGTAGGAGTAAAAATACCTCCATAAATACCACCAATAACTATAACAATAGTCATAAGTCCCCAAGCTGCATCCTTCATCTTTGCAAATCTTTCTTTCCAAGATTGAGGTTCTTCTTTTTTAAAACCTAATCTTACTGCACCTACATAAGTTATGAACATCATCATAAGACCTAGCATAATACCTGGAATAACTCCAGCCATAAACAATCTACCAATAGAAACTTCAGCAGTAACTCCATATACGATTAGTACGATTGATGGTGGGATTAATATACCTAAAGAACCAGCTGTTGCAATAGTACCAACCGCATATTTTTTAGGATAACCAGCATCCATAATAGCACCAAACATAATAGAACCAATTGCTACAACAGTTGCAGGAGATGAACCAGAAACTGCTGCAAAAATAATAGATGCAAAAATAGCTGATATTGGAAGACCACCAGGAAGATGACCTACACAAGCTTTTGCAAACTCAATAATTCTTTGTGCAGCACTTCCTTTTGACAGTAAATTACCAGCAAGGATAAACATGGGAATAGCCATAAGAGAATAATGTTCAATCTTTTCAAACATCATTGCAGATATTTCAATAGGAGACATTGATGTAAAAGTTAGTAAAGTTACAAAAGTTGCCGCACCTAAACATATAGCTATAGGAGCTCCTAAAATAACAAGAGCAAAAAATATAGTAAATAATACTGCTACACTCATTATAACATTCCTCCTGTTTTTTTCTCAACTTCTTTAACTATGTCTTGTAATTCTTGAACATATTCATTGTCTGCTTTTTCTTTAGTTCCTATACCCATCTCAGCTAGAACCATCTCAGCTTCACTTTCTTTTAAGATTTTATGGTGATTTGTACTTAAAATTGCATGAATTCTCTCAGCAACTCTATATGCACCAAAAGCAAAAGATACAGGGATTACTAGATAAATAGTCCACATTGGAATATCCCAAAGATCAATAGACCTTTCATCAAATTCCATAGTTTCAAGTATATATTCATATCCATAGTATGCCACAGCACATAAGAAAATAAAAGTAACAAGGTGCGAAATAATTAGCATAACTTTTGCTATTCTATCTGGCATAAGATCAAGGACGATAGTTACAGCTATATGAGCATCTTTTTTGAAACAATACGCAGCTGCAAAAAATACACTCCATAAAAATAAATATATTGTAAGTTCTGTTGCCCAAGTAAAAGAAGCATCAAAAACATATCGGGCAACTACATTTATAAACGCTACAAAAACACCAGCAGTGATACCTATCACTGCTATTTTTTGGTTTATATGACCAATAATTTTACTAATTATATTAAACATAGTCTTACTTTGTTTCTATAGTTTTTTGAATTAAATCTTTCCCAATTTTTTTATTGCTATAAAAATGTGGATAGATTTTGCTAACTTTTTTTCTCCACGCTTCTTTTTGTTCAGGAGTTAAAACATAAATTTCTAATTTTCCTGTGTCTTTTGCA
>PDWI01010699.1_pt1 | contig 10212 bp, 6 predicted proteins | sample 1430891 | NCBI WGS metagenome assembly PDWI01 (sample SAMN01162508, study PRJNA174530) | Oral metagenome, whole genome shotgun sequencing project. | biome: Marine environment; feature: Marine mammal; material: Swab sample of the gingival sulcus; isolation source: swab sample of gingival sulcus... | reverse complement strand
TTACTTAAACAAAAAAAGTAGATTTTTTTTATAAAATTAATATATTGATAATGAGTTGTTTATGAAAAATATTTAATTTTTTTTTATTATTTTGTAAAAAAGTGCACGGATTTTGATAATAGAGAGGTAGAGTATTGAAAATTAGAAAATAGATTAGTTTTTTATTACTAATTTTCAATATTCAACAGGGATTTGAAAGAAAAAATCCTTGTCCTGAAATTAACATTAGTTTTAACATAAAAAATCATACAATTATGGAGGAATATTATCCCTACACAGTTATTCCACAAAAGGTAAAAACAATTGTTAGCGAAAAAATACCTTTACCGAATTTGCCAAAACTGCTGCCCTCGCCCGAGCGTGTGAAAAGAAAATATGTGGGAACAATAATTTTTGTGTTGTCAGTTATTTCCTTTCTTTTGGTGAATCTTTCGACAAGTTTCTCTAATATTTTTGCTATTTATGCTATATTTTTTGTGGCACTTATATCGCTTGTAGCAATGATTTTTGAATTTGTACATTATGGCAAACTCAAAAAACAATATTTAAAGGAATTTAAGTATTACGAAGATAGGCAGAAGGCGTATAAAATGGTGAAACAACAAATCGATGAAATCGAAAGAGACAATAAAAATGCTACGAAGGTAAACATTTTTAGGCAAGAAAAAATTCATGATTTTTTTGCTCACGGATACGACACTATGCACGTGGTGCAAAATAAATATTCGCCTGCAAAAAAGCGGTTTAAATTGGCTCTTGAAGCATATTTTTCACGCGAAATTCTTGACAATGTGAAGATTGTAAACAGAATGAAAAAAATAAATTATGTGCCTGATTTTGTTGTGAAATTTAATAGACCTAAAATTAATATTGCAATAGAAATAGAAGAGCCTTACTCGCTGAGCTATGTGCCCGAAAATATACAAAAAGACTACGAGGCAAAGGACAGATTGCGACACAGATTTGCAAGTGAATTGGCTTGGGTGGTGATAGTTTTGTCGGAAGAGCAGGTGGTTTTACACCCTACGGAATGTTGTAAGTTCATAGAAGATGCGGTGGCAAATGTTTTAAATGATATGAAACGAAATACGAAATTTACAGATATTAAAGCAATTGCAAAGCAAAGAATAATCTCGGGTAGAGAACGTGCCAAAATGAGATCAAATAAATACCGAGAAACTTATTTGATAAATGCCGGATTGATGGATAAAGCAGGGCATTCGACAAGTGTAAATAACAAAACTGGAATAGAAAAAGACAAAGATGATAAAAAACAGTTGCAAACTTTTAATGGTAAAACTGTTGAAAATAAGCAAGTTAGCTCGTTTAAATTCCAAAATAATTTGAAAACATCGAAACCTGAACCAAAAATACCAATTAGGAAAAAAGAGGAAACCAAAGAAAATGCAGTGAAGGTATCGGTGCAGGATAAGAAAAATATTGCAACGAAAAAAACGCAGGTAGAGCTTAATAATCAGAATAATAGAAGTAATAACTTTCTGAAAAAAGAAAATGTAAACGATAAGAAAAAAGAATTGGTAGAAAAGAAAACAATTTCTGACAATAAAAAATCTGACAGTAAGTTGAAGCGCGACTATAAATCGGTAGATGAGATACTACGTCAGCGAAAGTTGGATATTCAGCGAAAATTGGAGCAACAAAAGCAAAAGGATGAGTTGAAAAAAGAACAGCCAAAAGAAGTTGTTGCAACCACAGTGGTGAATGCCAATATCTCGAAAAATGAGAACAAGGACGACAAGATTACTAAGGGAAAATTAGAGATAAAAGTGGCTCAGCATAAGTTAGATAGTAATGCTAAAAGAGTTGGTAATGAGAGATTTAAGGATGTAAGTGCAAGGCGAGAAACCAAAACTACACTGCCCCGTAAATCACGCAAGATAACAGTAGCAGAACCCAAGAAATCTAATGATGAAAATGCGAAAAAAGAGCTTATCGACAGTTATCATAAACAGTTGGAGAGTGCTATGTTTGACAAAAAATGGGACGAACTAATTAATTTGTGCACCAAAGCCATAAAAGATTTACCAAATTGGGATTGGGCATATTACAGGCGCAGTACGGCTTATGGTCATAAAAAAGAGTTCGATAAAGTAATTGCCGATTGTGATAGTGCCATTAGGTTAAACAAAAGATTTGCAGAAGCCTATTATAATCGAGCAACAGCCCATTATTTTATGTTGCAATATGCCAATGCTGTTTCCGATTACGATAGAGCCATATTTCTGGACTATGTGAAGCCGGAAGATGCTCATTTAAATAAAGGTTTGTGTTTATATAAATTGCAAAAAATTGACGATGCCTACAATGAATTTCTCAAAGCAAAAAAATTGGGTTGCAGAAAATCTTCCGAAATTTTGAAGAAAAATTTTGCAGACAAAATGTAAAATGATGCAGCAATTAACAACCATTTAAATTGAAACCTCACAGTTTTTCCATCTGTGAGGTTTTTTTTGGGGCATTTATTCTAAGAAGTGATTTAAACTTTTTTTGAATAATTAAAAGACATTATTGCTTTGGTTTTAATATTTTAAGCCGTTAGCCTTTGGATTTTAGCCATTAGCTTTTGTAAAAATACTTCATCTTGTTACAATTAAATTATCTTGCCGAAGGCAAAAAAAAGCTAAAAGCCAAAATCTAACAGCCAAAAGCACTTAAAAAATGTAAAAGTATGCGCAAAAACATGACAGAAGTTATAAAAAAAGTTTAAATGACTTTTAAATAAAACATTCTTAATTTTTAACTTACTACCGTAATTCTATTCAAAATGCACTTTAATCTTTGCCCACCAATTTCGCAAACGCTCTTCGGTAAGTTCTTCTTCGTTGTCTTCGTCTATTGGCAAACCTAAAAATACATCACCATCAACTGCCTCAGAATCAGAAAATTCATATTCGTCAGTGCTGCATTTGCCTACCAATTTTGCACCACGCTGTTCTACTGTTTTTGCCAATATTCCCATCGAATCTACAAAACTATTAGCATACAAAATATGATTTCCCAAGCCAATTATTGCTACCGTTTTGTTCGTAAAATCATATTCTTCGAGTTTTGGCAACAAAAAATCCCAACCTATTTGGCTATATTCCGAGCTCCAACTATCTCTGCCCACCGTGGATAAGGCAAAAACTATATGTGTGTAATCATCTAAATCTGAGGCTTGTGTGTTTTCGTCTACCAAGGTTAGCTTAAATTTGTCTTCACCTGCAATTTCGGCAAATTTATGTGCTACTCTATCGGTGCTCCCCTTTTCCGGAGCGTAAAATAATCCAATTTTATTCATCTGTTTATATTTTGTAAGTTTTTAATAATTCAAGGTGTTGGGTGTTTGGTTTTAGGTGTTAGCTTTTTTTCGCAAAGTGTACTAATTTCGCTACATTTGGCATTTAATTTCCCAAAAATTGTTAATTGTTCATTCCTAATTGCTCATTGCTAATTGAACGCGCATTGCAAAGTTAGTAATTATTTTGATAACAAAAAAATAAAAAAACGCTTTATCAACGAAATTCAGTAGTTCATCAATGGAAATAATACAATTGTCAAAAAAAAAATGAATATATAAATTTTTGCCATACATTTGCACTCGAAAACAAGTCAGAGATTTAACAGCTGAATGTTATCATTTTTACAAGTAATAAATTATTAAATTAACTTAAATTAGATTAAATTATGAGAAAACAAGTTTTAATTACAGCGTTGGCACTAGTTTTTATGCTAGTAGCAGGAGTTTCAAAAGCTCAGGATTCGAAATTTTTATTGGGTGGTGGTGCTACATACGCATCTGATATTAGTTCGTTTGGCTTTTTTGTAAAGGCAAACTATGCGATAACAGAAAAAATTGAGGTTGCTGCAGACTTCAACTATTTTTTGCCGAAAAAAGTGGCAGTTGGCATGGGTATGGAAGATGTGAAATACAACTATATGTCTTTTGACGTTGATGGACACTTTGCGTTTTTATCAGACGAGAAAATGACTCTTTACGGACTTGCAGGTTTAAATATTCTTATGGTTCGTATTCCAAGTTATGAAGTTTCGTATCCGGGAGCAGGTACTATGAAATTTGGAGGTACTACCGATAGCAATATGGGACTAAACTTAGGTGCAGGTGGACGTTTTGGTTTGAGCGACAAATTATCTGCGTTTGGAGAAGTTAAATATGTTATTTCAGAGGGTGGTTATGTACAAGTGAATGCAGGTATTTTATTTGCCTTGTAGAAAAATATATGGTTAATAAATATTATTGAGAGAAAAGTAAGCCCATTTTGTGGGCTTATTTTTTTTGCGAGCTAATCATCGCATCATAAATTGCATTATGTATTCTTTGTCGGATTTTGTATTTTATAATTTTCCAATTTTTTGAAGAAGGGTGGTTTCTATTCGATAGGAAAACGTAAACCAGTTGATTATCAGGGTCTAACCATACGCAAGTGCCTGTGTAGCCCGAATGCCCAAATGAATTTTTCGATGCTTTCGAGCCAATTATTGCCTCCCTATTGGGCATGTCAAACCCTAATGCTCGCTGCGTATCTTCCTGCCTTTTTGTAAATTTTTCTACTACTTCGGGCTTTATAAATTCTTGTCTGCCATAGCTGCCTTTGTTCAGAACCATTTGAAAAAGCACTCCCAAATCGTGGGCATTGGCAAACAAACCTGCGTTTCCGGCAATGCTGCCCAAAAGAGCTGCCGACGGGTCGTGAACAAAGCCTTTCAGTAAGCCATATCGCCAATTTTCCGCCATTTCGGTAGGCACTATTTTGTTGTGTGGGTAATTTTCCAAAGGTAGGAATGTAATATTTTTTAGTCCCAAACGGCTATAAATTTCGCGTTTCAGAAACTTGTCTATATTCATTCCATTTACCGAATCCATTGCCATTTGCAGTAGCACCATATTTACATCGCTATATTGACTAATCCGGTTTGAATACACCGGAATTTGCTTAATATCTCGCCAAATTGTATCGAAATATTGTTGTTTAAAATATTGATTATCTGTTATTTGTATTTCAGACGTGTCTTTTATATAATTTTCTGTAAAATACTTGTCGTATATTGTGTCAAAGCCCTGTATTATACGCGTTTTTATGCTGTCGGGCAAATTTGTATTATCAGGAAATTTGCTTGAAATATCGTATTTTTTATAATAAACTTTATTTAAAATATTTTTAAAGCTATCTTGTTTTTCGAAATATTTTAAAAAATAAGTTTTGTAGTAAATATATCGGAATACGGGCACAGCCGGTGCAATTCCCGATTTATGTTTAAGTAATCTTTCCAGCGAAATTTGAAAAATATTTCGTTTCGGGGTGAGTTTACTTATGGAAGTATCGGCAACAATAAACAAACTATCTCCAATATTAATGGTGTCATTTTGTGCTAAAAATTCTGCCCAATTCGTTATAGATTTTATTTCGAAAGTATCAATATTTATTAGAGTATCGGCTTTTATTCTTGTGTAATCAATGGACTTATCCTTGAAAAATTTACTCAGTTTATCGCTTAAAATCAGGGCTTTATCGCTATTCATTTTCATACATGCTATTGTTGTGGCAGCAATTTTCGTAACCGATGCCAAGTCGAAAATATCTGAATTTTGTAGGCGTTGTTTTTCGGCATAAGTATGGTAGCCAAAACTTTTGTGATAAACCACTTTGCCTTGTCGGGCTACAAAAATTTGGCAAGCAGGAAACGCTCCTCGTCTGATACCTTCTCGCGCAATTTTATCAATTTTTTGTAATTTTTTTGCATCAAACTTGGCATCTTCCGGCATTGCATATTTCAATCGTATTTTGGGGCTTTGGTAGCCGCTTCCAAACTTGTATCGTTCATCAATGCTGTACGGCAAATGTCCCGAAATTTCAAAGCCTCCGAAAACAGCCTGAGCCGCCAATTTGTAGTCGTATTGGCTGTTGCCGATAGTTTGCAGGCATGGAAAGCTATCGGCTATGTGCTGTAAATTTTCTAAATTTGAAATATTAATTACTACACTGTTTTTTTGCATTCCATATTTCATTATGTTGTTAAATATTGAATATAAAATACTGTCATTCAGAGCTTTATCTATTAATAAAATTTTGTTGTATCTTTTATATTTTCGTAGCGACTTTGCCCTAACTGCACTATTTACAGCCATAAAATTGGCATCAATATAATGTTGAATATTTTGTTTGAATGTTCTGTTTATTTTTTTACCCAAATATACAACGAGTAATTTTTTGTCGTAAATATTATTGCTAAAAGGCAAAATAGTATCCTGATTATTTAGTAAGCAAATTGATTTTTCAACGAGATATTCCGAGAGCAGTTTGTTGCTTAAACTGTCGGTTATTTTAGTATTTTTAGCAGTTTTTTGAAGCCAAATTTCAGCCTTAATTAATTTACGCAATTTTTGTCGCACTTCGGTTTCGGAATATTTTTTATCTGCTATTAATTTTCTAATTTTTAATTTAATTTGGGGAATAAATTTTTTGTCGGTACAGAATAAATTTATATTTGATTTTAAAGCATTAAGTAATTGATTATCAGTAAATAATTGATTACTTAATTGTGCAATTAAAAGTCCGTCAGATTTTAGTTTCTCTGCAATATTGCCACCATTATTTATACACAAAAAATCTGTTTTATGCGTAAGATATTCGTATAAATTTGGGGCAAAACCATTCGTGTCTAACGAGTGTTTTTTTAGCTCGTAAAGCCTGTTACTATCAAGTTGGAATCCACACAAAGCATTGCGATTTACTATTTTTTTGTAGTTAGCATATTTATTTATTATAAAATCAATATAAGTAGAATCATTAAAATTGCTTAATTCATGCTTATTTAGATTGAAAATATAAAATTTTTTAACATCTTTTGATTTGTTATGTAATATTTTGATAACCGTATTGCTGTCGCTTATTGCGTCGAGGTATTTTTGTTCGTTTCCGAATTGCATAATCAATGAGCTGTCATTTCGGTCTATCAGCAATTTGTTTAGCAAATCGTCAATCGACAAAGCATTCAAAACAGAGTCGGTTTCGCTATCGACAATATTCAAAAATTCGATATTTGGGTGATTTTTAATAATTTTTTCTTGCTTAAAAAATTCTATATAAGCAAAAATTGCTGCCGCAATCAATAATATTGCAATCAATCCTGCGATAATCTTATATTTGTTTTGCATATTTTTGGTTAAATTGAACTGATTAAAATCACTCGCTTTATGAGATAAATTTTCTGACACAAAATTAAACATTTTTTTAGCTAATTTCCAAAAAAAATAAAAAATGTATTGTCGATACCTCTCTAATTTTTTCTTATAGGTAGAATATCCTCTATTTTATATTAGAAATATTGGTTGTTATAAATGTTTGATTATTAGATATTTAATTTTTATTTTTTTAATTTAAACTTTTTATTTGATGAAAATTTTCACATTTTTTTACCCAATATTAATTGTAGGTTATCGTAGATTTGTTTACATTTGTCGGCTAAATTATGTTAATTCGATGTTGTCCATTGACCTCACAAGTTTTTAATACTTGTGAGGTCGTAAATATTGAGCAATTGGATTAGGAATTTAAAATTAAGAATTAAAATGTTAATAATCAGGTATTTGTAATGTTTGGTGGTAAATACTTGATTATTAATTTGTTATAAATATTCCACAATTTATTAACCCCAAAAACATAAGACATGAGGAATACAATTTTTGCATTATTGATGTTATTTGCAATTTCGGCAAATTCGCAAGTTCAGTTTAGTGATTATTTTTTGCCAAAAACTTTGCGTTTCGACTACAACAGGGCTGGCGATGCCAAAAGCGATGAGATATATTTTGAACAACTGAAAGAAGAGCCTCACTGGGGCGGCTCGAAAACTCAGCTGATTGATAAGTTTAATTTTGGCGATTACATGTTGCAAGTTTTTGATTCTACCGAAACTAAGTTGCTGTATTCCAGAGGCTATTCTTCGCTATTCAGAGAATGGCAAGACACCGAAGAGGCTAAAAAAATTAAGCGAACTTTCTACGAATCGGTGGTGATGCCTTTTCCTAAGCAAAAAGTGGTGTTGAAACTACAAAATAGAAATCAAAAAAATGTTTTTGAAACTGTTTACAAACTCGAAATAGACCCTCATAACTACTTTATTATCAAGGAAGAAGCAAATAAATATGAAACCGAAAAGATAGTAAATTACGGCAATCCGAACGAAAAATTAGATATAGTGATTTTGCCCGAAGGATATACGAAAAACGGCTTAGATAAGTTCAGAAGCGATGCCAAGCGTTTTATTGAGTATTTTTTTAAAGTTGAGCCTTTTAAGTCGAACAGAAATAAAGTGAATTTTTGGCTTGTTTACGCACCTTCGGAAGAAACAGGCACTGATATTCCGGGCAAAAGTGTGTGGAAAAAAACTCTTCTAAACACCCATTTTTATACATTCGACAGTGAGCGATATTTGACAACCAGCGATGTGAAAACTATTAGAGATTTGGCTGCTAGCGTTCCTTACGACCAGATTTACATTTTGGTAAACACTGCAAAATATGGCGGCGGCGGCATTTACAATTACTACAATTTATGTTCGAGCGATAATCAATACTCTGAGGAAGTTTTCACCCACGAATTTGGTCATGCTTTTGCGGCTTTGGGCGACGAATATCCCTACGGACAAGAAAAAGCCGAAGATATGTATGACATGACTGTGGAGCCTTGGCAAGTAAATTTAACGAATTTGACCAATTTTGATAGCAAATGGAAAGATTTAGTGGATAAAAAAACGCCAATTCCTACGCCGGAAGATAGCAAATATAAGGAAAAAGTTGGAGCTTTTGAGGGCGCCGGATACGTTAAAAAGGGCATTTATCGACCTGTTTTTGATTGCAAAATGCGTTCGAATAAAACAAAAACTTTTTGCCCTGTGTGCTTTCGCACGGTTTTGGAGATGCTGAATTTTTATTCAAAATAAGTTTATGCCTAAAATAACAATATACACAGACGGAGCCTCGCGCGGAAATCCGGGGCGAGGTGGGTACGGAGTTGTGCTGATGTCGGGTAAACATCGCAAGGAGCTATCGGAAGGCTACGAGCTAACCACCAACAACAGAATGGAATTGCTGGCAGTAATTGTTGGTTTAGAGGCACTTAAACAGGCAGGAAGCGATGTTACTATTTATTCCGATTCGCAATATGTTGTAGATGCAATTGAGAAAAAATGGGTTTTTTCGTGGCAAAAAAAAGGTTTTAAGGGCAAAAAAAATCCTGATTTATGGCTACGTTTTTTGGCAATTTATCCTAAACATAATGTGAAAATGGTTTGGGTAAAAGGTCATGCTAATATTCCTGAAAACGAAAGATGCGACCAGCTGGCAGTGGAGGCAGCTCTTAAATCTACATTGCTTATTGATGAAGGCTATATTGCTTATAATAAGGAAGATAAGGGGCTATTTTAAGTGAATTAAGAATTAAAAGTTAAAATTTAAAAATTGCTTTGCTCAACAAATTTTGTTTACAAATAAAGCTGTTGAGTTTGTCTCTTATGTAGCGATAGCGGAACGATTGGCTCTGTAAAGTTTCAAAAGAATACTAATTTTTAAAATACAAAAAAGTTATGATAAGAAAAATAATTCTATTACTTGCGGTAGTAATTGTCATTATTGCAATTTTTTCTTGCTCGCCGCAGCAAGCCGGTTCTACTGCCGGACAAAAAGTTAACAAAGGCAAAGATTTAACGCTTATGTTCTATAATGTTGAAAATTTATTTGACACTATTAACGACCGAAATAAACTTGACGATGAGTTTTTGCCTAATAGCGAAAAACATTGGCAAACAAAGCGTTATAAAAAGAAGTTGTCAGATTTGGCGCGTGTTATTAGTGCGGTAGATAAGGTTGATTTGCCCGATATTATTGGTCTGGCAGAAGTGGAAAACAAGCAAGTTGTAGAAGATTTGGCGGCGAGCAAGAGCCTGAAAAAAGCCAATTATGCGATAGTTCACGAGGAAAGTCCCGATATGCGCGGAATTGACGTTGCCTTGATGTATAAAAAGTCGAGTTTTAAGTATTTGAAGCATGAAAAAATACGAATTAAGTTTGATTTTTCGCCTGATAGCAAAACTCGCGATATTTTATACGTGAAAGGGCAGCTGAATAATGGTGAAATTTTGAATGTTTTTGTAAATCATTGGAGTTCGAGGCGCGAGGGACAAAAAGAAACG
>PDWI01010698.1_pt1 | contig 10213 bp, 8 predicted proteins | sample 1430891 | NCBI WGS metagenome assembly PDWI01 (sample SAMN01162508, study PRJNA174530) | Oral metagenome, whole genome shotgun sequencing project. | biome: Marine environment; feature: Marine mammal; material: Swab sample of the gingival sulcus; isolation source: swab sample of gingival sulcus... | reverse complement strand
TAAATAGAAATAGAGGTTTAGGAAGATGTATCGTAAGTGTAAAGGAAGAAGAAAATGAGTGAAAAAATATATTTTAAAGTTACATTTTTAAGTGATATTGTTTTAAATGCAAGTTCAAATACTGAGGGAAAAATTGAAATATTAGATTTTATAACAGGAAGTGCAATTTTAGGTATGGCAGCGAAAGAATATGATAAGTATAATAATTCTTTTGATATTTTTCATAGTGGAAAAGTAAAATTTGGGGAGGCAACACCACTAATAAATGGAAAAATATCATACAAAGTACCTTTTTCGTTTTTTTATCCTAAAAATAATAAGAGTTTAGAAGAAGTTTACAATAATCATTTCTTAGATTATTCAAAGCAAGAAATAAGAGATACACAACCAAAACAATTAAGAAAGGGTTATATAACAAGTGATTTAAAATATTTTGAACTTGATTTTAACTATGAACAAAAATCAGCTTTTGATAAAGAAAAAAGAAAATCAAAAGATTCTTCAATGTATGGGTATAGAGCGCTAAAGAAAGGTTCAACTTGGATTTTTAATATAGATTTTGATGATAGTATCAATGATGAAGATAAGCAAAAAGTTTTATCTTTAATTAAAGGTGAAAAAAACTTAGGAAAATCAAAACAGACTCAATATGGAAAGATTAAAATTGAAAAAATTGATGAGATGAAAGAAAATATAGAAGAAGATTATCAAGATAAATTTACTTATATGTACATAAACTCTTCCCTTGCTCTTGTTGATGAAAATGGTTTTAGCACTTTTATACCAAGTAAAGAAAATTTAAATTTGATTGATGGAGAAGTTGTTTTAGAAGATTCTCAAATAAGAACAAAAGAAATCACACCGTATAATAGCATTAGAAAGACGAATGACTCTTCAAGATTAGTTATAGAAAAAGGAAGTGTAATAGTTCTAAAAAACTTATCTCCTAAAGATAAAGAAAATCTAAAAAAAGGGATAGGTGCATATTTAAGTGAGGGATATGGTCAAGTTTTATTAAATCCTAAATTTTTACTTTTAGGACAAGATAGTAAATCTTTTTCTTTAAATAAAATCGAATATTCTTATAAAGATACACTTAGTAATTTAGGGCAAAAAGATGAAGTTTTATTAAAATTTTTAGCTCAAAGAGTAGAAGATAAACAAAAAGAACAAACTGTAGCTCAAGAAGTACAGGAATTTATAAATAAACATTACAAACTTTTTGTAAATAAAGTAAATAAAGCACAATGGGGACAAATAAGAGCTATATTACAAGTAAACGAAAACACTTATAAAGAAGAAGTTGAAGAGTTTATATCACATGGTATAAGTGAAAAACAATGGAAAGATGGTTTAGAAATTATGAAAGATATCCTTAAAAATAAATCCATAGAATTTTTAAAACTTTTATCTATTCAAATGCCAAAATATACAACAAAAGAAAATAAAAAGGGGAAAAACTAAAATGCAAAATATTTTTATAGCAAATATTACAATAAAAGCAAAAACACCTCTAAAAGTTGCTTCTGGACAAAAAGATTTTTTACAAGATTCTCCTATACAAAAAGATTGGAATGATTTACCTATGATTTTAGGAACTTCACTTGCAGGGGTTTTAAGAAAAGAGTTTGATGATGATTTAGCAAAGGAATTATTTGGAAGTGATAATCCAAATGATGATAAAGCTCATGCTTCAAGACTTATAATCTCAAATGCACTTTTATTAGATGAAAAACACAAGGCAACTGAAAGCTTACTTTTAGAAAAATCAGACTTTTTAAAAGAGTTTGAAATATTAGTAAAAAGAGAACACAATAGTATAAATGACAAAGGTGTCACAAATGACACAGGAAAATTTGATGAAGAAGTACTATATGCTGGAACTAAGTTTAAATTTTCTATCTCATTTTTAAGTGATAATTGTGAAGAAGATAAAAAACAGTTTTTTGAGGTTTTAAATATTTTATCACAAAATAGTTTTAGAATAGGAGGAGGAAGTACGAAAGGTTTTGGACAAATTGAAATTGAAAGTATAGATTATGATATTTTTGATATGAGTTCGTCCAAGTTTGTAAACTTTGAAAATAGCTTAAATACAAAATTAGAACAAGAATTTAAAACACAAAAGCAAAATGATGAAAAATATATTTCGTATGAAATTAGTTTAAAACCTGATGACTTTTTTATGTTTGGTAGTGGTTTTGGTTCTAGTGATGCTGATATGACCGCTGTTTATGAAAAAGTAGTAAGTGACTCTTATGATGGGTTTACTAAGAAAAAAGTGTTAATACCTGCAAGTAGTGTAAAAGGTGCTATATCTCATAGAACAACTTATCATTATAATAAGTTAAACGAAATATACATTGCTTCAGATAAAAAACCAATTGAAGTTGTTGAGTCTATTTTTGGAGCAAAAAAAGATACAAATAAAGACAATGAAGAAGTAGGTTTTAAAGGAAAACTTCTTATATCTGATATTTATGTGGACGAATTTCAAGAAAAAGTATTTGACCATGTCGCAATAGATAGATTTACAGGTGGAGCCATAGATGGGGCTTTATTTCAAGAAAAAACTATCAATACAAAAGAAGAGATAAAACTAGAAATTTTACTTGAAAAAAATATAGAAGATGAAAAAGCTATAAAAGCTTTTGAAAATACTTTAGATGATTTGACAAGTGGTATATTAAGCCTTGGTGGAGCGACAACTAAAGGTCATGGGATATTTACAGGGGAGTGGAAAAAATGCTAGTAAATGATACTAAAATAAAAGAAAAATATGAAAATATAAAAGATGTTGAAGGATATATTCAATTATCAGGAAAAGAGTTAGAAATATTTGAAAATAAAACTTTACCAACTTGGGGAGCATTACATCAAAATAATAACTTTATACTAGAAGCACACTTTTTTAATTTAAGAGAAAATAAAAGCATAAGTATTAGACAAGTAAATGATACGTATAAATACTTTGAAAAAGTTTTATCTAATGACGAGTTAGAAAATGTAAATACTTATAAAGCAAAACAAGATAAAAAAGTCAAAATAGCTACTATTTGGGAAGAAAAAATTGATGAACATTGTGAAAATTTTAAAGTTTTAAAACCAACTTATCAAGTTTTTGTAGGATTTGAAAAAGGAGAGTCAAAATGATAACCGCACCATATAACTTTGTACCACTAAATGAAAAAGTATTTTATCCACCTTGGGCAGATGATGTAAGTCATGATATTCCCTTTGAAGATGGACAAAGTGGAGAGATAGATATAACGATAACTGCAAAAAGTCCTATATTTGTAAAAGATAGTAAAAATGAAGAAGAATTTTGTAATTTTAATGGACAGTATTATATCCCTGGAAGTTCAGTAAAAGGAGTCATAAGAAGTGTTTTAGAGATTATGAGTTTCTCAAAGTTAAGGGCTGAAGAATTTACTGATAGTACTTATGCCCTTAGAGATTTATCAAATGCACAAAATTTTTATATGAAACAAATGAATCAGCAAAATCATACTACTTATTGTGGTTGGTTAAAAAAAGATGGAGATAAATGTATAATTGAGAATTGTGGGATACCAGGAAGAATACATCAAAATCAAATAGATTTTGCTTTAAATACAGAATTTGCTAAACATTTCAATTCAAAATTATTTAATTCTAATAATAGTAAGCAAAAAACGGCAAAATATAAGTATGACTTACTAAAAAACAAAGATTTTGAAATTTCTGTTGGAGAAAAATATTCTTCAGAAGAAAAAAACAAATTTGATAAAAGAAAATTTTATAAATATGATAGAAATGGAAAAAATAGAGGAACATTAGTTTTAACAGGTCAGCCAACACTAAGACAAAATACTGGTAAAGAAAGAGATGGAAAAGGTTTTGAGTTTTTATTTTTTGAAAAAATTGAAGACTTAGAAGTTCCAAAAAAAATCTTTGAAAATTTTAAATTTGCTTATTTTGATGGAAGGGAAACAGAACCCAAAGAATCACCTGATTGGACTTATTGGAAGAAAAAATTAAAACAAGGTGAAAAAGTTCCAGTATTTTTTCAAAAAACAAAAAAGGAAGTAAATCATTTTGGATTATCTTATTTATATAAATTACCTTATAAACATAGTGTAAAACATGGTTTATATGCAGAACATTTTAGCTCTTATTTAGATTTAGCACAAAGTATTTTTGGATATGTAGATAAAAAAAGTCAAACTGCACTCAAATCAAGGGTACAATTTAGTAATTTTATAGCTTTAAAAGATAGTGTAAATGTTATGCCAAAAAGAACTGAAATTTTAGGAAGTCCTAGGGCATCCTACTATCCTAACTATATAAAACAAAATGGTGGAACATATAAAACTTATATGGACGATGATTTTAAAATCGCAGGTAGAAAAAGATATCCTATTCATAAAGGAAATCAAACAGTTCAATCTGCTACTAGTGAAAATGAAAATATAGGTACTACAATAACACCATTAAAAGATGGAGTTCTTTTTAAAGGAAAATTAAGATACCACAATCTAAGAAAAGTTGAGCTAGGTGCTATACTATCAGCACTTACTTATCATAATACAAAAGATACTTTTCATAATATTGGAATGGCTAAGCCTTTGGGGTACGGAAAGGTAAAAATAGAAATTTCTTGTGAAAATTTAAATAGCTATTTAAAAGAATTTGAATTAGAGATGAATGATTTTATTGAAGATTGGGCATCATCTAAAGAACTTACAGAACTTATATCTATGAGTGTTAAGCAAAATAATAGTGAAAATTCTAAATTAGAATATATGAATCCCGTAGGAAAATTTGCTGAAGTTAAGAATAAAAATGAATCTTTAAAATATTATACAGACCCAAAAGATGAGAGTATTAAAAAAATTGTATGTAATTCTTTGCTTTCCAAAGAAGATCTAGAAGAATTTGAGGAAAGAAAAAAAATGGAAAAAGAAAAGAAAAGAATAGAAGAAGAAAAGAAACAACATAATATAGATTGGGATAAGGCACAAATAAGTAACACTATGATTGCATTTGAAAATTATATTTTAAAATATAAGGATAAAGAATATGCAAATATACAAAAGGCTGAAGAATTTAAAAAAGGTCTAGAAAATAAACAAATTGAAGAAAAAAACTCTAAAATGGATGAAGTAAACCAAAAATTTGATCATGCACTCAACAATTTAAATAAATCTAAAAAAACTAAAATTTGGGAAAAAAATAAAGCTAAATTTATTAAAAAATGGGAGAAAAAACAAGAGAATAAAGGTTCTGAGTATATTTTAGATAAACTAAAAAAATTTTGAAACAGAAATAAAAAGTATACTAGGGGTAAAATAATATGACATTTTAATAATTTATTATTTAAATGTCATTTTCTGACTATTTGTTAATGTATAATTTCTCTATCATAAAAAAAAGGAAAAACATGAAAAAAATAGTATTAAAAAGCGTTTGTGCATTAGCATTAGGTATAGGTCTTGTAGGTTGTGGAACAGATGATAGTAGTTCAGAATATAGCTATTTAGGACCTAGTAGTAGCGGAGGAACAAGTACTGATAAAGCTTTAAAGATTAGTAAAACAGATAACGGAATAAAAATCATTTGGAATAGAACAGGAAAAGCAAAATATTATTCAGGATATACACGATTAGAGGTTGTAAATAGTATAGACACTTATAAAATTGCATCGACGAATTATGGTGGTAAAATTACTATAGATTGTATCAAACTGTATCAAAAAAGTGACAGTACTTTCTATAGTTGTAGTCCAAGTAATATATCTCATGGATATCCTTTGTGGTTAAAAGTAGATAGTAAAAATATCGTTCAAGAAAGAGGTGGTATCAACGAGGGAGATAAAACGCTTCAAATTGGAACTATAGATAAAAATTTAATTTAAATCGCAGTGATATATAATGATATATAGTATATACTTAGCGAAAAAGGAGATGAAAATTGAAAAAAAAAGCAATTATTACAATACTTGGAACAATAGGTGCAGGTGATAAACATACAAAAGCAAATTATTATTTTGAAGGGGAAGAAAAGGAAGTAGAATACTTCAATACTTTTCCTCTTCTTATTGATAAATATTCAAAAGAATATGAAATAGTTCCTATTTATACACAAATAGCTAAAGATATAAATATAAAAGTTTTAGAAAAATCAGATATATCCTTTGATAAATTTGATAATAAATTTTTAATCAATGATGAAAAAGATTTTCAACAAATTTTTTCCATTATAAATACAGCAATCAATAGTTTTGATGAGTTGATTATAGATGTGTCACATGGTTTTAGACATTTACCTATATTAATGATCGTAGATTTAATTATCCAAAATTTTCAGGATACTTCAAAAATACAAAAAATACTTTTTGCAAAAGAGATAGAACAGTTTAAGAAATATGAGATAATAGATTTAAAAGAATACTTGGACTTATCAAATATAGCTTTTGTTTTAACAACATTTGAAAAAAATTATACTGTTGCAAATCATATAAAATCTTCTAAATATAAAAGACTTTTAAAAGAATTAAATGATTTTTCTAACGATATTATGGCTTTAAATATAGGAAATTTAGAAAAAACTTCTAAAGATTTAGTTTTTGAGCTTAATAAAATAGATGATATAGCTATTAAAAGACAAGCTTCCAATCTTAAAGCTACCATAGAAAAACTTGTAAATTTTAAAGACAAAAAAAGATATCAAACTTACTATGAATTATCAAAAAATCTTTTTGAAAAAGATTATATTTTATTAAGTCTTAGCCTTTTATGTGAAAGTATTAGATTATATATGAAGTCATATTTAAAACAAAAACATAGAGAGATTGTTCAAAAAGTAGAAAGAAAATTAAATAATAATCTATATGATATAGGAAGCTTTTTTAAAAATTTATACAGAAAACATAAGGGGCACAATTATAAAAGACATATTTCTTTGGAAGATTATGAAATATTACATAATTATTTTCAAAAAAAATCTTATCTAATGCAAGTCAAAAACTTATCAGATGAGATTGATAGAAAAAGAAATAATTTAGCTCATGCAAACTCAGGGCAAAGTTATGAAAATATACGAAGTGAAGTGTTTAAATTGATTCTTAGATATGAAGCTTTAATAAAAAATAAATAAACAAGATTAAAATAGTGTTTACTAAAAGTTTAGAGCATATTTTTACACTACAAAATCTCAAAAACACTTTTTTAGAAATTTCATCAAATACTAAAGGTATAGATGAAGTTTCTTATGCAAGTTTTAAAAATCAACTATCTTCAAATATAAATGATTTAATAAAAGATATACAAAGTGGCACTTACACTCCAGAACCATTAAAAAAGGTAGAGATTCCTAAGCCAAATAGTAATGAAAAAAGACCCATAGCCCTATCTAGTATAAAAGACAAATTAGTTCAAAGAGTACTTTATATTGAATTAAATGACTATTTTGATGGCACATTTTCTAATAAATCTTATGCTTATAGAAAAAACAAATCTACTTTAAAAGCTATAAATAGAGTAAGTGAATATATAAAAAATGGATATTGTTATGTTTTAAAAACAGATATTGATAATTTTTTTGAAAATATAAATCATGAAAAACTAATCCAAATTCTTGAAAAACATATAGTAGATAAACGTATCATAAGGTTAATAATCATATTTTTTCAAACAGGATCTTTTAAAAAATATGATTATTTAGAACATGAAAAAGGGGTTCATCAAGGAGATATACTCTCTCCACTTTTATCAAATATTTATCTTGATCTATTTGATAAGTTTTTAGAAAATAGAGATATTGTACATGTAAGATATGCCGATGATTTTGTGGTCTTAACAAAAAAGGAAAGTCAGGCTCTTGATATTTTAAATCTAATCAAAAAAGTTTTAGAAACCTTAAAGTTAGAACTAAAAAAAGAGAAAACTTATATAAGACACATAAACAATAGTTTTACTTTTTTAGGGGTAATTTTCACAGGGAAAAATAGAAATATAGATAATGATAGACTAGAAAAATCTTTTGAAACACTTCATAAACTATCAAAAACAAAAGTAGGATTTAAAGAATATATTGAAGATTTGAATGATTATTTAAATGGATTAAAAAACTATTATTTAAAAATCATACACAATCAATCTTCAGCATTTAAATTATTACAAAATAATCTTATAGATAGTATTTCTCATAAAGTGTACTTACTCAAATCAAATAAAAAAGTAAAAACTAAAAAAGAATTTAGAATATTTTTAGCTAATATTAACCTTGAAATACTTTTTGAAGAAAAGAAAGAAACTATAATAGAACTAATACTTGCAAAAGCCTATACAAATTATTTAGCAAATAAAAATTATACAAATAATACAGCAAAGATAGATAAAAAGAAAAATCTTTATTCAAAAAAATTTGCCCTAGATTCAACCTTACATATCTCAAAACCAGCTCTTGCCTTAGGAATAAGTAGAAATAAATTTGTACTAAAAGAGTATGGTAAAATTTATAAATCTTTTCCAAAAAATAAGATAGATAGGATTATAGTCGATTCAAAAGGGATATCCCTCTCAAGCAATGTTATACAAGAGTGTGCAAAGTTGGGTATTAGCATTGATTTTATTGATAAAAAAGGTTTAAACTACGCTTCACTTATAACTTATAAAGCAAGTATTACTCAAATGATACATAAACAAGCAAAAATTTTAAATACCCCACTTCAATTACAATTAGCTACAGAGTTTATAAAAACAAAAGCAAAAAATCAGATAAACTATCTAAAATATCTCAATAAATATCATAAAATCTTAGATAAAAACATAGAAAAAATGTATAAAATAGAGAAATTTAAAATAAAAAAGGCAAAAAACAATAATGAACTTATGGGTTATGAGGGAAATATATCAGCACTTTATTGGGAGAGTTTAAGGCTTATTTTAGATATTCCTTTTGAAAAAAGAATAACTTATGGTGCAAAAGATATTGTAAACTCTTCACTCAATTATGCCTATGCTATTTTATATGGAAAAGTGCAACACTATTTAGTTCATTGTGGGCTTAGTTTAAATATCTCTTTTTTACACTCACTAGATAAAGAAAAACCTACTTTAACTTTTGATATGATAGAAGAGTTTAGAACTTTTATGGTAGATAGGACAATAATATCTATGTTCAATAAAAATGAACCTATAAAGTTAAACAAAGAGGGGCTTTTAACAAAAAACTCAAGACAACTCATAGCAAAAAATATAAAAGAAAAATTAGGTTCCTACACTATGTGGAAAAAATCTTCAATAAAATGTGAAAATATTATAAAAACTCAATGTTTTTTATTAGCTAATGTTATTAACTCAAACGATAAAAAATATAAAGGTTTTATAGGAAAATACTGATGAAATATTTAATAACTTATGATATAGAAAATAATAAGAAAAGAAAGAAGATATCAACTTTTTTAGATGAGTTTGGACAAAGAGTAAACTATAGTGTTTATGAATGTGATTTAAATCCTGTAAAATTAAAAAAACTTAAAAATTCTTTACTTAAAGCTATGGATAAAAAATATGATAGTATAAGATTTTATCATATATGTCAAAATTGTATTCCAAAATCTTTTGAACTATCTCCTAAAAGAAGAGATATTTTTGAAGAAGATGAACTGTATATATAGAATATGTTATAATAAAATCAAGAAAGGAAGGAAATGCTAAAAAAACTACCAATAGGGATATCAACATTAAAAGAGATATTAGAAGAAGATTATTTATATGTAGATAAAACAAAAATAGCCTTAGATTTAATATCAAGTGGAAAATACTATTTTTTATCTCGTCCTAGAAGATTTGGTAAGTCTTTATTTTTAGATACCTTAGCAAGTATTTTTGATGGAGATAAAGAACTTTTTAAAGACCTTTACATCTGTGATAAATATAACTTTGAAAAATATCCTCTTATACGAATAAGTTTTAATGACGGAGATTTTTCTAGTAAAGAGGCTTTTAATAAATCTATTATTATAACGCTAAAAGAAAATCAAAAAAAATTAAATATTACTTGTGAAGATATTATAGAAGCACCTTTTTGTTTTAAAGAATTGATAATTAAAGCCTATGAAAAATATAATAAAAAAGTAGTAATCCTAATAGATGAATATGATAAACCAATTTTAGATAATATAGAAAATAAAGAAGAGGCTAAAAAAAGAAGAGATGAATTAAAAAAC
>PDWI01010697.1_pt1 | contig 10214 bp, 7 predicted proteins | sample 1430891 | NCBI WGS metagenome assembly PDWI01 (sample SAMN01162508, study PRJNA174530) | Oral metagenome, whole genome shotgun sequencing project. | biome: Marine environment; feature: Marine mammal; material: Swab sample of the gingival sulcus; isolation source: swab sample of gingival sulcus... | reverse complement strand
TATAGCAAATTCTATTGCATCTCCAATAAAACCACCTTTTTTTAATAATTCACTTCCAGCTGTAACACCTTCTAATGCCATGCGCCAAGTTGCTATCATTCCCCACATTTTCTTTTCTCCTTATTAACTAATATATGTATGATTTTATTTTTTCTAAATTTTCTTTATTTTTTATAACTTTTATAGTTTCTTCTAATTGACTAAATGAATCACTTAAACCAACACCACCTTTTTTGGGCATTTCTAATATAATTAAGTCATTTTTATACTCATTTATTATTTTTTCATTTTCTTTAGAACACATAACAATAGGAGTACATTCTTCCAAATTATCTTTTATGGACTTAGCTAATTCTACTGCCATTTTTGCATATGGCTCATAATTATAACATGGTCCACATAAAACTATATCTGCCTTTACTTTTTTTAATAACCCTATCATTTTATTTATTACAATTTCTTTATTTTCTTCAAAATAACTTGTCCCAGAGTAAGTAGTTGCAATTACAGTAGCACCAGAATTTTTAATATATGAACCAAAAGTCATATATGCTCCTATTCCACCTTTTTCTACTGATAACTCAACATTAGGTTTTTCTTTTCCTCCTGCACCAGCTTGTATTTGATCAAAAAATAATACTACTCTCATTTATTCCCTTTCTATTTAAAAAAGTCCAACAAACTTTATAAATTTGTTTTATAATTTGTTGAACTTTTTATTTAATTTTTTTTATTTATTACTAATCAAACGAAATATCATCTAATGACATATCATCTAAATCATCATCTTTTTCATTTGCTGAACTTGTCTCATCTTTTAAGAATTGATTATCCAATATTTTAAAGAATGGGTAGTATACTAAAATACCTAAGAATAATAAGAACAATTGGAAGAATCCTGCTCTAATTGCCCCAGTTGCCAACCAACCACTAAAGAATATTGGAGTTGTCCAAGGAATTGTAGCTCCTGTAGTATAAGGAATTATTCCTACTTTTGTTGCAATTGTTGCTAATATTGTATTCATTAAAGGTACTGATAAATAAGGTACTAATATAACTGGATTTAAAACTACTGGTAATCCAAATGTAACCATTTCATTTATTCCAAATATACCTGGTAATATTGATAATTTACCTAATTTTTTCATTCTTTCTGATTTACCTACAAATATCATAAGTAATACTAATGATAGAGTTGATCCTCCACCACCAAAATTAGCAAAGAAATCTCCAAATGGTCCTGTAAAGATATTAGGTAATTCTTTTCCTGCTTGGAATGCTGCTAAGTTTTCAGTAGTTAGTGCTAAGTGTATTGGTCCAAATATAGTGTTTGTAACTGCTGGACCATTTATACCAAAGAACCAAAACAATGTTGATAAGAATTGATATATTGGTTCAAATACTACACTCTTTCCAAATCCCATTAATGGTGCTTGTAAAATTTTATATATAAAGTTATGCGCATACTCATAACTTGTAAATGAGAATAATATATTTATTATTAAGAAAGTAAACATTACAAATGCACTTGGTATTAATGCTGCAAATGAATTTGTTACTGCAGGTGGTACACCATCTGGTAATTTTATAACCCAACCTTTTTTAGTTATTGTTGCAAATATTTGTACTGATATCAATGCTGATAACATAGCAACAAATAATCCCGCTGAACCTAAGTTTCCAAAAGCAAATCCACCAAATTTACCATCTCCAACTGTATGTACTTGTGGAGTTATTATTAAAAATGATACTACTGAAACTGCTGCTCCAGCTATTCCATCAACTTCTAATTGTTTTGCATAAGAATAACCTATTCCCATAGAACCTAATAATGCTATTACAGCAAAAGTTGCTCTAATTATTGGTGCTAAACGACCTGCCCAACCTTCTCCGAAAAATTGTGCCATAAATGCATCATACCCAGGAATTGGGAAATTAGCTATAACTAAAAATATAGATGCAACTATTAGTAATGGTGTAGTTACTAAGAAACCATCACGGATAGCAATTAGCACTTTATTATTTCCTAACTTAACAGCTAGAGGTGCTAAAATACTTTCTAATTTTTTTAACATATTATTTTCCTCCTTTTAACATTTTAATTGCTCTTTTTAATATTCTTTCTCCATCTACGTTTCCATATTCAACTAAATCAATAACTGCTACTGGAATCCCTTGTGGTTCATATTTTGCTTTTGTTTCTTCATACTTGAATTTAACTTGTGGCCCTAATAAAATTACATCTGGATGAAATTCTTCAACCACTGATGCCATTTTCGCATCTGAAAAAGCCTTAACCTCTATTGGCAAACTATACTCATTAGCCACTTTTTGCATTTTACTTGCAACTAAACTTGTTGACATTCCTGCATTACAAAATAAATATACTCTTTTCATTAAATTCCCCTTTCATACTATACAGTAATACACGTTTTATTATCTTACAAGTAGTATACCATATTTTTTGAAAAATAAAAGTCTCTAACACCTAAAAAAATTGAAAAAACTAAAAAAAAGAAAGAACTGAATAAAATATACTCTTATTTCAATTCTTTCCTTAACATTTCTATTATTTTCTATAATTTTCTAAATTACTTGTGTATTTTTTCCCTTTTAATTTATTTATAGCTTTAACCTCAATTTGTCTTATTCTTTCCCTAGTTACATCAAATATTTTACCCACTTCTTCTAATGTTTTAGGTGCTCCATCATCTAATCCAAATCTATGTCTTAAAACTAATTCTTCTCTTTCATTAAGAGCTTCTTTTAAAATTGACTCTAATTTTTCTCTCAATAAAACTCTTGCTGTTGCATCATATGGATTTAAAAATTTATCATCCTCAACAAAATCTCCTAATTCACTATCTTCTTCACTTCCAACTGGTGTTTCAAGTGATATAGGATCTTGATTCATTTCTAAAATACTTTTAACCTTATCAATAGGTATATCTAATTTTTTTGATAACTCATCTGGTGTTGGCTCTTTTCCTGTTTTTTGTAATATAATTCTACTTTCTTTTTTTATTTTATTAATAGTTTCTATCATATGTACAGGTATTCTTATTGTTCTTCCTTGATCTGCAATAGCTCTTGTTATTGCTTGTCTTATCCACCAAGTTGCATATGTTGAAAATTTAAATCCTTTTTCATGTTCAAATTTTTCAACTGCTTTTATAAGTCCCATATTTCCTTCTTGAATAAGATCCAATAATTTCAAACCTCTATTTGTATGTTTTTTGGCAATACTTACAACTAATCTTAAATTAGATTCTATAAGTTTCTTCTTAGATTCTTCATCATTTTCAAGTACTCTTTGAGCTAAATATATTTCTTCTTCATGAGTTAACAAAGGTATATTTCCTATTTCTCTTAGATACATTTTAATTGGCTCATCAACATCTAACTGATCAGCAATTTTCATTATATCATCATTAAGCATTTTTTGTACTTCTTCATCATCTATTTTTTCATAAGGTATCGTAGTAAGCTCTGGCTTACTATCAGATTTTATTACTATGCCCTGTGATTCCATTTTAGAGATAAATTGTTCGATTTTTTCCTTGGATAATCTTTTTCCAATTATTTCCTCAACTTGTTCTCTTTCAATTTCACCATTTTTTTTGGCTTCTTTTAAAATATTTGATAAATCATTTTTTAAATCATTTTTTTGTGAAGGCATACAAATTCCTTTCCTCATATTTTCTATATTCTGTAAATAATTTCCTTGTATCATCTATATCCATAGATTTTATTTTTTTTATTTTATTTATATAATTGACATATTCTTTATATAAGTCAGAAGTCATGTTATTATAGTTTCCACCATTTAATATATATATATAATTTAATGAATCTTTTATATATACTTCTACCCATTTTGAATATATTTCATCTATATAATTATCATTTAAAGTTTTTTCATCATATTTAGATATTATATCAAACAATATATGTTTGTTTTCTGAATCTAAACTATTGATATCAAAATTTTCCTTTAATAAATTTTCTAAAACATCTTTATATGTTGGATAAAATTCAAATAACAAATATTTTTTTCTTTCATTTACTTTATTATACAACATAAATATTGTTATTTCTTCTAATTGTTCTATTTTGCTTTTCTTTTTTTTAGTTTCTTTTTTTTGTATTATTTTATTAGTATGGTTTTCTCTAATAGTACCAGAAAAATTTAATTCTTTACTTAAAGCCTCTTTTGATATATTTAATTTGTTAGATAAATTCTCCAAATTTTTTTCAAAATGTATTTGACTTTTAAAACTGCTAAAATATTTTTTTAAAGAATTTAAAACTGATATTTTAGAAGCAATTTGACTCATATCATATGATTTAGAATAATAATTAAATATAAATTCAAAAGCATCAATAGACTGATTATATAATTCTATAAATTTCTTTTTCCCATATTTAAGTATAAATTCGTCTGGATCTTTTGCAAGTCCATTTAAACTCATTATTTTAATATTAAAACCATATTTGTTTAATATATTTATACTCCTAATTTTAGCTTCTAAACCTGCAATATCATCATCATAAGCTATAACTATATTTTTAGTCATCTTAGAGATAAGCATAGCTTGATTATCTGTTAATGCTGTTCCTAAACTTGCAATGGTATTTGGTATATTATTTTTATGTAATCTTAATACATCAAAGAATCCTTCTACTAATATACATGAATTATATTTTTTTATTATTGAGCCACCATCAAATAACCCAAATAATTCATTTCCTTTTGTAAAAATTTTACTTTCTTTTGAATTAAGATATTTAGCAGTATTTTCCTTACCACTAATGTCTCTTGCTCCAAAGCCAACTATTTTCCTATCAGTATTAAAAATTGGAAAAATAATTCTATCAACAAAAGGCGAATAATATATTTTATTAAACTTTAAAAGTCCTAATTCTTCTAATAATGAATTATCAAATTTATCAACTAAATCTGTATAATTTTCAAGTGAATAACCTAAGCTAAACTTTTTTATATCTTCTTTTGTATAGAATCTTTTTTCTAAATATTCAATAGCCCTTGTAGATTTATTAAGATTATCTTGAAAATATTTATTTACTTTTAGTATTTCTAAATAATATTTTTCATTTTTATCTACCTTATATTCCAAAGATGACAATCTAACATTATATCTCTTAGATAAAGCAAAAAGAGCATCTTTATATGTAATCTTTTCCATAAGACTATAAAATTTTATTACATCTCCACCTAATCCTGTACTAAAATCCTTAAAAATATTTTTTTGTGGTGTAACGGTAAAAGATGGAGTTTTTTCGTCTTTAAAAGGCGAAAAACCTACATAACCTGATCCTGATTTTTTCAAATCTACATAATTAGATATAAAATCAACTATATCTATCTTTTCAAGTAGTTTTTGTTTAGAATTTTTTTGCATTTCTATCACACTTACCCTCATTATAGTATATTGTGTTATTAGGATTTGTCAATATCAATTTTCTTTTACTTCAATTTTATTTTCTAAAATTTCTTTAAAAACTTTATCCATAACCTTATGTTTTTTTTCACCCTCAATTAGTTCTTCTCTTGCAAGTTTTCCACAAGCTATTGCTAATTCATATTTATTGGGTATTTTTTCTAATAATTCATCTACTGTTATTTTATTTTTTTTCATTATACTCACCTTTTATTATTTTTTCTAACATCATTACTGACTCATCTAAATCATTATTTACTATAGTATAATCATAATATTTTTCATATTCTAATTCTTTTTTTGCATTTTTTAATCTTTTTTCTATAACTTCTGAACTATCTGTATTTCTTCCTGTAAGCCTTTGTTTCAATATCTCATCATTTTCTACTTTACAGAATATTAAAATTATGTCTTCATATTTTTGCTTAGCAATTATTGCTCCTTGTACATCAATTTCTAAAATAATATTATTTCCTTGATTTAATTCTGTTTCAACTACAGAAATCAAGGTTCCATAATAATTTCCATGTACATTTGCATATTCAAAAAATTCATTATTTTTTATTTTATTTTCAAATTCTTCTTTACTTACAAAATGATAGTCTTGTCCATCAATTTCTCCAAATCTAGGTTTTCTACTTGTAGCTGAAATTGATAGTGGTATATTTAATTTATCTCTTACTATTTTAGTTATTGTTGATTTCCCAGAACCAGAAGGTCCTGAAACTACAAATAATTTCCCTTGCATTGTTCTCCTTGTATAATTAAATGAGAACAGTCAATATAATATTGACTGTCTCAATTATTTTTTATTTTTCTATGTGTTCAACAGTTAATTCTTTATAATCTCTAAATCCTGTACCACCTGGTATTTTTTTACCAATGATAACATTTTCTTTAAGTCCTTCTAATCTATCTACTTTACCTTCAATTGCTGCATTTGCTAAAACTTTTGTTGTTTCTTGGAATGACGATGCAGATATAAAACTTTCTGTATTTACAGCTGCTTTAGTTATACCTTGAATTATAGGATTATATGTCGCAACTGGTTTTCCTTTATGTTTTAATATTTCATTTTCTTTTTCTATAATTCTTTTATCTACCATTTCATCTTCTAAGAATAATGTTGCTCCTGAATCTACAATCTTAACTTTTTGGAACATTTGTTTAACTATTATTTCTATATGTTTATCATTAACAGTAACACCTTGTCCTCTATATACTCCTTGTACTGATTCAAGTATAAATTGTTGTGCTGCAACTTCTCCTTTTATTCTTAAAATATCATGTGGTGATACAGGCCCATCAGTAATCTTAGCTCCTTTTTCAATTAAAGTTTCATTAGTTACTACTAATCTATCTCCACCTTGTATATTATATTGCTTTAATTCTTTCCCTGTTTCTGGATCAACTATTGATATAGTTTTTAATCCACGTTTATTTTTAACTTCATCTTTAAATATAACTCTACCTGTATATTCTGATAATAATGCTTTACCTTTTGGATTTCTTGCTTCAAATAGCTCTTGAATTCTAGGAAGTCCTCCAGTAATATCTTTATTACCTTCTCCTGTTTTAATTATTTTTGCAATTATTTCCCCTTCTTTAACTTTTTGATCATGTCCAAACATTAAATATGCTCCATATGGTATTGCATATTCAGCTATTTTTTTATTATTTTTACCATATATTATAGCTCTTGGATTTATCTCTGAACTTTCAGAAGGTTTAACTGCTAATTTTTCTACAACATTATATTTAATATCTATATTTTCTTTAATATAGATATCTCTATATTCAATTTTACCAGATTCTGTTGTGATTATTGGTGTTTGGTGAGGATCAAATTCTGCTATTACATCACCTTTTTTTATTCTATCTCCTTCTTTAAAGAATAATTTTGATCCACTTGGTATTTCATATCTGTATTTACCTATTACTGCCTTCGCATTTTGTGAAGCAACTACTTCTTCTCCGTTAGTATCCTTAATCATAACTAAATCTATATATTTTATTTTACCATTAGATTCTGCTTTAAAATCACTTTGTACACTTGATGCTGTTGCAACACCCCCTGTATGGAAAGTACGCATTGTTAACTGTGTTCCTGGCTCTCCTATTGATTGTGCTGCTATAACTCCAACAGCTTCTCCTCTTAATATCTCTTTATGATTAGATAAATCTATTCCGTAACATTTCTTACAAACACCTTTTTCAAGTTTACAAGTAAGTGGACTTCTTAGTACAACTTCTGTAATATCTAAACTATTTATTTTTTCTAATAATTCATCATCAATTAAAGTGTTTTCTTTTGCTATAATTTCATCTTCAAAAATTAAATCAGTTGCTAATGTTCTACCATAGATTCTTTCAGCTAATTTTTCAATTACTTCTCCAGATTCTACTAAATCAGAAACTTTAATTCCTGCTCCTAAATATCCACAATCATCTTTATTTACAATAACTTCATGCGAAATATCAACCAATCTTCTTGTTAAATATCCTGAATCGGCTGTTCTTAAAGCTGTATCAGCAGACCCTTTTCTAGCTCCATGTGAAGACATAAAGAAGTCTAAGACACTTAATCCTTCTCTAAAATTAGCCTTAATTGGTTTTTCTATAATTCTACCTTGCGTATCTGCCATCAATCCACGCATTCCACCTAATTGACGCATTTGCGCTGTTGAACCTCTGGCACCAGAAGTTGCCATCATATAAACAGAGTTAAATTCATCAAGATTATCCATCATATCTTCTGTAACTTTTTCTGTTACATTTGACCAAATTTCAACTACTCTTCTATATCTTTCTTCGTTTATAATCTTACCTTTTCTATATTCTTCTTCAACTTCTTCTACTTTTCTATCAGCTTCTTTTAATAAAGTTTTTTTAGATTCTGGTATTTCTAAATCTTCAACACTTACTGTTATACCAGCTAAAGTACTATAATGGTATCCAAACTCTTTAATTTTATCTAATAATTCTGATGTTTTTTGTGTTCCATATTTTTTATATACATCTATTATTAAATTTGATATTTCTTTTTTACCATAAGTTTTTCCATAATCTCTTACTTCTTTTGGTAACATTGTAGCAAACATCAATCTTCCAGCAGTTGTTTCAATTATTTCACCATCAATTTTAACTTTAACTAATGCATGTGTTTCTATTTTATTATTTTGATATGCTGTTACTAATTGATTTTTATTTGAAAAAATTAAACCTTCTCCTTTTTCACCTTTTCTTGACTTTGTCATATAGTAACATCCCATAACCATATCTTGTGATGGAACTGCAATTGGTTTACCACTAGATGGTGATAAAATATTATTAGTTGATAACATCAATATTTTAGCTTCCATTTGTGCTTCTGGCGACAATACTAAATGCACTGCCATTTGGTCTCCATCAAAATCGGCATTAAATGCTGAACATACTAATGGATGTAATCTAATTGCTTTACCTTCTATTAAAGTTGGTTCAAATGCTTGTATTGATAATCTATGTAATGTTGGCGCTCTGTTTAATAGAACAGGATGATTTTTAATTATTTCTTCAATTAAATCCCATATACACTCATCTTCATCTTCAACCATTCTTTTAGCAATTTTAATATTTACTGCTAATTCTCTTTTAACTAATTCTCTCATTAAGAAAGGTTTGTATAACTCTAATGCCATTTTCTTAGGTAATCCACACTGATTCATTTTAAGACCTGGTCCTACAACTATAACAGATCTTCCAGAATAATCCACACGTTTACCTAATAAGTTTTGTCTAAATCTACCTTGTTTTCCTTTTAAAATAGATGATAACGATTTTAATTCTCTATTATTTTGTGATAAAATCGCTTTACCTCTTCTACCATTATCTATTAAACAGTCAACAGCTTCTTGCAACATTCTTTTTTCATTTTTAATCATTGTTTCAGGTGCATTTATCTCTATTAACTTTTTAAGTCTTGAATTTCTGTTTATAACTCTTCTATATAAATCATTTAAATCAGAAGTCGCAAAACGTCCACCATCTAATTGAACCATAGGTCTTAAATCAGCTGGCATTACTGGTAAAACTGTTAATATCATCCATTCAGGTCTATTTCCTGATTGAATTAAATCTCTTAATATATTTAATCTTTTTATTATTTTTTTTCTTTTTTGAACTGAATTTATAGTTTCTAACTCTATTTCAAGTTCACTTTCCATTTCTACTAAATCTATATTTTTTAGTAATTCAAGTACTCCTTCTGCTCCCATTTTTGCAACAACATCAATTTTCATTTGTTTGATGTTTTCATACTCTCTACTTTGAATAATACTTCCTCTTGGATAAGCATCATTCCCTTCAATTACTATATATTTTGAATGATATAATACTGCTTCTAAATCCTTAGTTGAAACACCTAATAATATACTCATTTTATTTGGAGTTCCTTTAGAATACCATATGTGTGCAATAGGAGCTGCTAACTCTATATGTCCCATTCTTTCTCTTCTTACTTTTGAAGTTGTTACATCTACTCCACATTTTTCACATTTTATACCTTTATGTTTTAATCTTTTATACTTTCCACAAGCACATTCATAATCTTTTGCTGGTCCAAAAATTCTTTCACAGAAAAGTCCGTCTGATTCTGGCTTTAATGTTCTATAGTTTATTGTTTCAGCTTTTGTAACTTCTCCATAAGACCATTCTAAAATCTTTTCTGGCGAAGCTAACTTTATTTGAATACTATCAAAATCTCTTATACTC
>PDWI01010696.1_pt1 | contig 10214 bp, 7 predicted proteins | sample 1430891 | NCBI WGS metagenome assembly PDWI01 (sample SAMN01162508, study PRJNA174530) | Oral metagenome, whole genome shotgun sequencing project. | biome: Marine environment; feature: Marine mammal; material: Swab sample of the gingival sulcus; isolation source: swab sample of gingival sulcus... | reverse complement strand
TCGGTGGCCCACGCCGCCCGCATCATGCTGGTGGGCACCATGAACCCCGAGGAGGGCGAACTGCGCCCGCAGCTGCTCGACCGCTTCGGCCTGACCGTCGAGGTGGCCTCGCCGCGCGACCCGGAAATCCGCGTCGAGATCGTGCGCCGCCGCATGGCCTTCGACGCCGACCCGGCCGGGTTTAGGGAGTCATACGAGAAGCAGCAGCAAAGCCTGACTCGCCGGATCGTGGCCGCCAAGCAACGGGTGTCGCGGGTCGAATTGAGCGAGCCGATGCTACTCAAGATCGCCGAGGTTTGCTCGGCCTTCGACGTGGACGGCATGCGCGCCGACATCGTGACCGCCCGGGCCGCCCGCGCCAACGCCGCCTGGGAGGGCCGCGACAGCGTCACCAAGGCCGACATCCGGGTGGCCGCACTGCTGGCCCTGCCGCACCGGCGTCGCCGCAAGCCCTTCGATGCCCCCGGGCTGGACGAAGAGCTGCTGGATCAGATCCTGTTCGGTGACGACGAGCCCGAACCCGACCCGGAACCCGAGCCCGAGCCCGAGCCGCCCACGCCACCGGAGTCGGACGATAGCCCACAACCAGACGACGGTGAGGCACCCGAGAACTCGTCGCAACCCGAGCAAGACCAGGCGCCGCCACCACCGGAGCAGCCTGGTGAGGCAGAGGACAACCGGCAGGAGGAACCCCCAAACCCTACTGAGGGCCAAGCTCCAATCGGGCTGAGCTTGGCCGATAAGCCCTATCAGCCGCGCGTGTTCCGGGCCAAGGGCTTGGGCGAAGGCAGTCCAGGCAAGCGCAGCCGGGCGCTGACCACCCACGGCCGGGTGATCGGCGCGAACCCGCGCGCCACGGCTGGGGCCTGGCATGTGCCCGCCACTATTAAGACAGCCGCCCCTAAGCAGCATCGGCGGGGACGCAAACCCGGAGAGCGACTTCGCATCGTCGTGGACGATGTGCAGCGAGCCCGCCGGGAGGGTCGCGAATCCAACCTGGTGTTGTTCGTGGTGGACGCCTCGGGATCAATGGGTGCGAGGCGCCGGATGACGGCGGTCAAGACGGCGGTGCTGTCGCTGTTGCTGGACGCCTACCAGCGGCGCGACAAGGTGGGCATGGTCACCTTCCGTGGCAGCGGCGCGGAGTTGACGCTGCCGCCGACCGGCTCGATCGAGGCCGCAGCGCAACGCTTGGCCGAGCTGCCGCATGGCGGCCGGACGCCGCTGGCCGAAGGCCTGGAATGCGCGGCCCACGTACTGGCCACCGAAGAAGTGAAAGATCCTACCCGGCGTCCCATCCTGGTGCTACTAAGCGACGGCCGAGCCACGGCTGGCAAGGGGGCGCTGCAGCGCGCCCGGGAGGCCGCCGACGGCATGGCGCTGCGCGGCTACGATTCGGTGGTCATCGACTGTGAGACCGGGCCGATGCGCTTGGGGCTGATCGGTGATCTAGCCAACCGGCTGGGGGCGGAACTAGTCCCGATGGGCGAGGTCGATTCCCACGCCATCACCGGGGTGGTGCAGCGGGCCATCGGCGCCGCCGCCTGAGCCTCCGGGCTATTGGGTTTCTTCACGAAGCCAGGATGCCGCTTCGGTGGCCCAGGGAGTCACGATGACGCCTGCTCCGGCTCGGCGGGAAGCCATCAAGATCTCCAGAATTGCGCGCCGACGATCCAGCCAGCCTTGTGCGGCTGCGGTTTCGAGCATCGTGTGTTCCTCCGGCGACTGGAAGTTGCCGACCGGGATCCCGGCGTGCTGGACGATATCGTGCAGCACATCCTGATAAGCCAATTCGGATTTCACCATAATCAGGTCGGCGCCTTCGGTTAGGTCAAGCGCCAGTTCGCGGAGGGTCTCGTGACAGGCCGTGGTGGCCACCTCGCGGGGGCGGTCTGCGTGCCGACCGAGGTGGCAGCAGGCGAGTTCATCTGCGCCGGACCAGACCAGGGTCGGGGTATCGCTCCAGGTGAACAGCCCGACGTCGCTTCGACCGGCAGCGGCCAGGCCAGTCCGGATAATTGCTAGCTGGCCGTCGGTGTGGTCGGCCGGGGCCAGAAACCGCGCTCCCGCTTGGGCCTGTGCCAAGGCCGCGTCACGGTAGCGAGCCAGCAGCCGCGAATCTGCCAATTGGAGCCGACTGCGAGACTTGGCTGGCTCTGCGGGGGTGTCGTCTACCGCGCAAACGGTTGACATCAGGACGGTTTGGCTGTCCAATTCGCTGCTCAGCCTGGCCAGGGCCTGGAGCAGAATCTCGTTCGGATCGGCGGCATCTCCGGTAGTGGGACGATCCTTGCAAATGCCGAACAGCATGATTCCGCCAATCGAATTGGCGGCCGCGTCGAGCGCAGCCCGAGTCAGTGAATCCAGCGTGTGATGAAAGACCCCCGGCCGGGCAGGAGCCGGGCGCGGGGAGGTGATGTCGCCGCAAACCAGTAGGGGCAGCACCAGGTCCTTGGCTCGTAGCGGCACTTCCTGTGGCTTGGATCTCTCAGGTTCGGCGCGGCGTAGCCGCCGAGGTCGGATAATTGCTTCCGAGTCCGGCCGCTCTGGCCGGAGACGGGGCAATGGGAGCATCGACGGTTTCCTTATGGCATTGTGAAATAACTCGTCTAACCATAGACCCAGATTCTGTTATACCGGCGCCAGGAAGCGCATCGCAGCTTAAGGTTTCACCATTTGGGCAAGCGAGCTTCAGCGGAATCGGGGCAGCCTGCCGTAATAGATGGCTGGGGGGTTGTGATAGCCGACTGGTTGCCGGGAACGGTGCTGCTCAATTGCTGTGAAGTGTGCTCTGATGGGCGGCAGTTGCAGCAACAACACACCGACCAGCGCCAATGCCGTTGCGGGGATCGCCCACAGGTTTAGCCAGGCGATTGCGCTACCGGTGACGGCTAGGGCAATCAAGCTGGTCCAGCGCGATATCCGTCGCCCGTTCCAAGCCTGGAATCCGGCGACCCCGCAGGCGCCGGTGACGATCACGATGAGCGCGGCGAGCACTACTTCCAGCGTGAGCGACAGCCACTTGCCGGGATCCGGGGCCAGCCAATGGATCAAGTGAGCCGAAGTTGGGTAGGAATCGGGGTGGACGGCCCGCCACCAATGGATTGCGTAGGCGACGGCGGCGGCCGCGGCCGCGATCTGGAACACTACGTGCGCCACTCCCAACAGGATGGGCCGTTTTGGTTCGCCCGTGCGTTTGCTGATGAGGTCGTCTTGGCGCAGCACCGGCAACGGTGGCAGCGTAGCGATTTCCTTAGGTTGGCTCATGGTGGCTCCAGCCTACCTGCTAGCGCCGCTTGGCTTAGCTCAAGTGACGGCGCGCCAATTCGGCCAGCAGCATCGCGCCGTCGGGAACCACGGAATCGTCGAACCTGGCGTAGGCGCTGTGGTTGAACGGGGCGGTTTCTGGATTAAGGTCGGGCGGGCAGGCCGACAGTCCGATGAAACAGCCGGGTACCGCTTCCAGCACGCGAGAGAAATCCTCGGAGCCGACCAGCGGCTTTTCCCAGACCCCGTAGCGGTCGGCGCCGAACAGGTCTTGGACAGCACTGGCGACGAGCCGCTCGTGGGACGGGTCGTTGACGGTGGGCGGGTAGGACTGGCTGAACTCGATTTTGGCCTTGACGCCGTGGGCCATCGCGATCTGTTCGAACAGCTCGGGGAGGCCGGTCAAGATCCGTTCCCGGGCGACGGGCGAGAAGGAACGAAGAGTCACTTCCAGTTCACCGTGCTCGGCGATCACATTGGGGGCAGTGCCCGCAGCGATTCGACCGACCGTCACCACAACCGGGTCGAAGATGTCGAAGTTGCGGGTGACGAAAGCATGCGATGCGGTAACCATCTCGGCCAGCGCCGGCACCGGGTCGATGGCGCGATGCGGGGTGGAGCCGTGGCCACCTTTGCCGGTGACTCGGACCGAAGCTACGTCGGCGGCAGCCATGATCGTCCCCGGCTTGGAGTTGAACCGGCCCAACTGTTCCATCGCCGACCAGACATGGATGCCGTAGGCTGCGCTGGGTCGGCTGCCCGCAGAGTCGAGTAGGCCCTCGGCCAGCATGGTGCTAGCCCCGTCGTGGCCTTCCTCGCCGGGCTGGAACATGAAGATCACATCGCCGGGTAGTTCGTCGCGGATCGCGCACAGTGCCCGAACTGCCCCCACCAGGATCGACATGTGTAAATCGTGGCCGCAGGCGTGCATGTTGCCGTTCTTGCTGGCATACGGCAGGTCGGTCAATTCCTGCACTGGCAGGCCATCCATGTCGCCGCGCAGCAGCACCACCTTGCGTTGCCCAGCCGCTTCCTTGCCGCCGCGCAGCACAGCAACGATGCTGGTGGCATCGGTGCCGAGGGTCAGTTCCAGGCCTAGCCCTTCCAGTTCCTGCAACAGCCGAGCTTGGGTGGTCGGCAGCTGCAGCCCCACTTCCGGGATCTGATGCAACTCCCGCCGCAGCGCAATCAGGTGGGCACGGTCTTGGGCGATGGTCTCTGCTATTGGCACGGGCTCAGTTTAGCCGCGGTGAAACTACTTTTGTTGCTTGTTTTATCAATCCGCTTCCGCGATTTCGCTGACTGTGCTCGGCCTGCTGCGGCAGCGCGGCCGGGTTTGTGAGTGATCCCTCAGTAATTGCCGCTTACTGTGGCCCGGCAGGTTCCCTGGCTGACATACCTGGTCGGTTGCCGCAGCTGGGCCGCTATTCAGTTCCTGAGATTCAGCGCCAGTTGGCGAAGTCGGCCACCAGCCTTAGATCGGGCACGTTGATCGCGACGTCTGCTCGCTCGGCGGTCACCGGCTTCGCGCAATAGGCAATTCCCAACCCGGCGGCGGCGAGCATGTCAAGATCATTGGCGCCGTCTCCGACGGCGATGCTCAGCTCGAGCGGGACGTCGTGGGCGGCAGCGAACCGGCGCAGATCGGCTGCCTTTCGGGCGCGATCAACCACCGGTCCAACGACGCGGCCGGTGAGTGTGCCGTCGATCACTTCGAGCAGGTTGGCGCTGTGGAAGTCCAACCCAAGGGACTCGGCCAGTGGCGCGACCAGCTGGGTGAAGCCGCCAGAGGTGACCCCGACCACTGCTCCCGCCGCGTGGGCGCGCTCGATCAGTTCTTCGGCACCCGGCGACAGCGTGATTTCGGGCTGCACCTCGGCGAACACCGATTCTGGCAGTCCGCCCAGGGTGGCGACGCGTTGCCGCAGGGATGCCGCGAAGTCCAACTCGCCACGCATGGCCCGTCCGGTCACCACCGCCACCTCGTCAGCCCTACCGGCGTGAGCGGCGAGCAGATCGATGGCCTCGGTAGTGGTCAGGGTGGAGTCCACGTCCAGCAGCAGCAGCCGGGCCGGGGCTGCGGCGAGTGGCCCGGTGATTACCGCAACGGCCGCATCGGCGGCGGCCGCGCGCAGCCGATTGCGCAGGCTTATCGGGTCTTCCGGGCTGGTTAGCTGCCGGTTGAGCACCGTGCCTGTCACCGGTTCTGCCTGCACTAGGGCTACCAGTTCGGCAGGCAGGGCCGTCGCCGAACTCAACACCACGCGCATGGGATGAGGGTAGCGCGGTTCGGGCACTCAGTCGTCCCGCCGCACGGTGCGGGTGACGGTGTAACGCGGGTCTTGCGCTACCAAGGTGGTATCTCCTAGGCGGAAGGTTAGCTCGCGCCGCCAGGGCAGGTGCGAGTTGAACACGCACCACAGTTCGCCGCCTGGTCGCAGCACCCTGGTCGCCTCAGCGAACCAGGCCAGGGTGTCGGCCGATTCCTTCGCCACGCCGCGATGGAACGGGGGATTGGTGACGATGGCATCCAACGAGGCATCGGGGTAGCCGTCGAGCCCGTCGCCCCAGCTCGCCTCGATGGCCAACTCGTTTAGTTCGGCGGTGGTCTGGGTGGCGGCCACCGCCGACCAGCTAACGTCGCGCGCCCAGACCTGATGCCCGGCTTTGGCCAGCCAGGCCGCGATCACCCCGTTGCCGCTGCCCAGGTCAAGCACGTCCGTCCCGGCCACATCGAGCTGCCGTAGCAGCAGCCTGGTGCCAGCGTCGACTTTGGTGCCAGCAAAGGTGGCGCCGTGGGCCGCCACGATAAGGCCGAGGTCGTCGTGGCGGCGGGCCTTGGGCCACTCGGTTGGGCGGCCCGTCGGACCAAAACCGCGCAGCGCCCGGCACTTGCGGTGGCCAAGGCTCGCGTTGACGCCGGTGAAGTATCGGGCCAGCACCTCGTTCATGGAGCGATTCAGGTGGCGGTCGCGGGCAGCGGTCAGGAACATGACGTCGCCCTCGGTCTGGACGCTGGCGCACTGTTCATCCAGCGCGGCCAGCGACTTAGGGGCGTGGCCCAGTGCCAGGTTTACCCCGGCCAACTCAGCCGGATGCGCCACCAGCAGTTCCGCTGGCACCGCAGCGGCCTCGCGCCAGTCGTCGCACCAGACCCGGACGTCGTCGCAGGCCGTCACCGCCCAGGGAACTAGCCCAGGGGCATCAATCAGGGCGATGCCGGTGGCGGGAAACTCGCTGGCTTCCCGCTGTAGCAGCTCGTCAATGGGGCCAAGGGTGTCGCTCACCGGACTATTGTCGCAGCCGCAGATCGCGGCGCTGGTAGGCCAGGAAAGCCAGTGCCATCAGCAGTGCGCCAACGCCAACCAGCACCCCGAAGTTGCCCCAGTCCAGGCCGTTGACTAGCGGCTCGTTGTCGGCGTACCAATAGAACGGCGAGACCTTCGCCCAGTCGATCAGGTCGTCTTGCAGCTGCAGTGAGACGTTGACCATGTAGCTGATTACGGCGATGCCGACCGTGCCCCACACCGCGACCCCGGGTCTGCCGGTGGCCGCCGCCAACAGCAGCGTCACGCCGGTGAAGAACCAGCCAAGAGCAGCCATCATCGCGCAGGCCGCTGCCAGCTTCCAGTAGCTGATACCCATGTCGCCGAGCACGTTGCCCGCCGCCAACCCGGCGAACGTGCCAGCCGAGACCAGCACATTCCATACCGTCGCGCTCACTAGCGCTGCGGCGACAATCCGCCACCGGGCGATGGGATGGCTAAGCAACAACCCGATCTGGCGGCGCTTTTCTAGCCCGGCGATACCGGCATTGGCGGCGGCTGTGGTCAGCAGGATCACCGCGACCGGTGCCATCATGCCCATGGTCTGGGTGCGATAGTAGCCCTCCGGGGTGCTCATCTCGGTGGCGCCAAAGAGCTTGAGTAGGTCGGGCGTCAGGTTGTCTGCCAGCGAGCTGATGGTGTCGTCCAGCATCGGATACATGCCGCCGACCAGGACGCCCATAAGGCCAAACATCGTCGCGATGACGATGAAGCCCAACACCACATGCCGCGAGATCTGCTTGCCGATGATGCCAGTGGGCTTGCCGCCGCGAGAGCTGAGTTCCTCCAATCGCCTAAGCAGCGGGCTTTTCGCGAGCTTGGTCAGCAGCGGCGTGCTCTGGCTGCGTAGATCGCGGCGCGGGAACACGAGATAGGCGGTGATGACGAAAACCACTGCCCCGGCGGCCAAGATTGCGATGTGATTCCACTCGACCCCGTTGAGGAACGGGCTGGAGCCGGTGAGGTAGTGCCAGGGGACGTATTCGGTGTACTCCTTGTAGTCCGGGACCGCAGCGAGCAGGCCGTGGAGGAAGAATGACAACGTCATAATCAACGCTGCGATGCCGGAGCCGAGGCCTGGGCGGCCCGTCGCGGCGCCGATTCCCATTGCCATGAAGCCGTAGAAGCAGGCGTTGACGGTGACGTGCAGCATCAGGGCCCCGATGTGCGCCTCGCCGAGCTCGATGTCGAGCAGCAGTGGGGCCAGTTCACCGATTCCCCATAGGCCTAGCGCTGTGATGGCGAGGTGCAGCAGCATCACGACGATCTTGGAGGTCAACAGCCGGGTGCGGCTAAGTGGGCTCGCCAACTGGAGTGAGAGGGTGCCCTCTTGTTCCTCGCGGGCGATGGCCCGGCTGCCCCAGGAAATCGCCAGGCCGCCCACAGCTAGCGCACCCATAGAACCCAGAAAACCGTTGTATGCCAGGGAACCCAGGCTGGCGCCCTCCGGGACGCCAAGCAGCGCCAGATATTCCTTGGGCAGGGTGGTTAAGACGTCGTCGGCCATGCCTTGATAAACCGACAGCTCCAGTATCAGCAGTAGGCCTAGGACCACTGCGGTGATCACGGGGCCGCGCCAGTGGCGGCGAAGCCCGAGAGTGATGATGGCGGTGCTCACTTGTCGGCTCCGTGGTAGTAGGCCAGGAAGATTTCTTCTAGGTCGGCCTCTTGGGTGGCGACGTTGACGAGTTCGCCGATTGCCAGGGCCTCATTGAGGAGTTGTTCGGTTGATCCGCTGAATGAAACGGTGACTCGCTTGCCGTCAATGCTGGTGTCGCGCACGCCCGGCAGTTGGAACAGCTCGGCATGGGTCGGCACGGGGGTGGCGAAGTCGAACTCGATCCGCCGAATCGCCTTGGCGCGCAGCCCCTCAACGCTTTCGATGGCTGCCAACTTTCCCTCGCGGATGATGCCGACCCGATCGGCCGCCCGCTGCACCTCAGAAAGGGTGTGGCTGGATAGGAAGACGGTGCGGCCGTCCTCGGCCACCTCGCGCAGCATTTGCTGGAACTCGTGCTGAACCAACGGGTCGAGCCCAGCGTTGGGTTCGTCCAGGATTAGCAGCTCCGGCCGGTTCATGAAGGCTTGGATCAGGCCGATCTTTTGCCGGTTGCCGGTGGATAGCTGGCCGACGCGGCGGCTCAGGTCGGCGTCCAGCCGCTCGGCGAGCTGCTTGACGTAGTCCCAGTCGACGCCGCCGCGCAGCTTGCTGAAGAATCGCAGCGTGGCTTTGCCGGTCAGTTCGGGATACAGGGCGAGGTCGCTGGGCAGGTAGCTGAGCCGCTTATGGATCGCCACGGCGTCTTTATGGGTGTCGAGCCCGAAGATGGTGGCGCTACCGCGGGTGGCACGGATCTCGTCTAGCAGCACCCGGATCGTCGTGGATTTTCCGGCACCGTTGGGCCCCAGGAAGCCGAACACTTCGCCAGCGGCTAGCTCCAGGTCCAGATCGACTAGGGCGCGAACCTTGCCGTAGTGCTTGGTCAGGCCCGTTGTGCTCAGGGGAGTCCCAGTCTTCGTCATAGCTTGGACTATACGCTTGCTGCCCTGGCTGGGGCCGATTTCTTGGGAGCTGATATCTGGCGGATTGGCTGGGGACGCAAAGACCGCCGCAGCGAACTGCGGCGGCGATGGCGGAGGATACGAGATTCGAACTCGTGAGGGCGTGAACCCAACCCGCTTTCCAAGCGAGCGCCATAGGCCTCTAGGCGAATCCTCCACCGACGGAGTTTACCCGAGCGAACGAGGCGATGCACCTTCGCGTCGACAGCAGCTGCTGCGGCTGGATTGCGTGGACTACAGCCACCGCGCCACATGGACTACACTTGTCCAAGGTTCCTCGCGCGGCGTTATCTCGCCCAACTCCCCCAGGACCGGAAGGTAGCAAGGGTAAGCGGGCTCTGTCGGGTGCGCGGGGAACCCCTTTTTATGCTCGTTTCGGCTGAGCTGTGCCGTAGGGTAGAGGCGTGGAAGACGACTACGACGAGTACGCCCCCATTTCGGAGCCCTTGGCTGGGTCGAGTGAGCCGGAGGCTTCGCTGCCGCCGGTCGAACAAGACGGCCCCTCGCCGCTCGATGAGGCAGACGAGGTACTGCCGCCGCCACAGACCGGCCCCGGACTATTCGGTGACGACGACAACTCCGTCAACCCCGAAGATGAGCTGGGCTTTGGCGGAGCGAGTGCCGCTGCGGCCGATCGTCCCGAGGCGCCGCTGGCCTTGTACCGCCGTTACCGCCCAGACACTTTCGCCGACGTAATCGGCCAGGACCACGTCACGGTTCCGTTGTTGCGCGCCCTGGAGAACAACCGGGTCAACCACGCCTACCTGTTTTCTGGCCCCCGCGGCTGCGGCAAGACCACGTCGGCGCGCATCCTGGCCCGCTGCCTGAACTGTGAGCAGGGTCCGACGCCCACGCCGTGCGGCCAGTGCCAGTCGTGCCGCGATCTGTCGCGTGGCGGGCCGGGCAGCATCGACGTGATCGAGATCGACGCGGCCTCGCACGGCGGCGTCGACGATGCCCGGGATCTGCGCGAGCGCGCGTTCTTCGCGCCGGTGAACTCCCGCTACAAGGTGTACATCGTCGATGAGGCCCACATGGTCACCACGGCGGGGTTCAACG
>PDWI01037813.1_pt1 | contig 10216 bp, 11 predicted proteins | sample 1430891 | NCBI WGS metagenome assembly PDWI01 (sample SAMN01162508, study PRJNA174530) | Oral metagenome, whole genome shotgun sequencing project. | biome: Marine environment; feature: Marine mammal; material: Swab sample of the gingival sulcus; isolation source: swab sample of gingival sulcus... | reverse complement strand
CGAGTTCGCTCGGTTACCATATAAAACTCGTGACTTACATTGTCCGAACCTGTGTTTTTCTCTCCTGATGTTACCTCAACAGGATTAGTCATATAGTTTTTAGCAATCGCCTCAACTTCTTTCGGAAATGTTGCCGAAAACAATAAAGTTTGCTTATCTTTTGGCGTGACTTCCAAGACTTTATCCAAGTCTTCTTTGAACCCCATATTTAACATTTCATCGGCTTCATCTAAAACAACCCAGCGGATATTTCCTAATTTCAAAGCCCTACGATTGATTAAATCAACGGTTCTTCCTGGAGTTCTAAATTTGGTAAATATTTAGAAAAATCTTTAATATTTTGCCCTATTTGCACTGCTAATTCACGTGTTGGCGATAAAATAATCGCTTGTGTGTTCATACTGGTTTGGTCAGCAAGTTCAACGATTGGCAAACTAAATGCCGCCGTTTTTCCTGTTCCTGTTTGTGCAAATGCCTTTAAATCGGCTGTTGAAGAAATAATTTGTGGAATTGCTTTTTCTTGAATAACGCTAGGTTTTACATAACCTAAATCTTTTAACGCGTCAAGTATCACAGATGCCCTATCCGTAAATTCTTAATTAATTATTGTGGAATTATTATGATAAATAACTCTTTGGACGGTGCAAAGATAGTGATTTATTTTTAAATGAAATTTTTAGACACTGATTTCACTGATTAATACAGATTTAAAAATGATGAAATTTATAATATATTTTACAACAATTCCAAAAGTTTGTCTGTGCCAAAACTCGCTACACCTTTAATAATTGTAAGATTATTCAAAGTATTTTCGGCAATACTCGGTTTTGGGTCAATAAAATATTTAGGAATATCGTAGCTAGCAAAATCTACCAACCCTGACGCTGGATAAACTTGCATTGACGTACCTATAACAACCAACACTTCAGCCTGTTCTACAATTTTACACGCCTTTTCAATCATAGGAACATCCTCTCCAAACCAAACTATATGTGGTCGAATTTGACTTCCGTCCGATGCTAAATCGCCTAAATTAATATCCGTTTTCCACTCAAAAACAGCATTTGAGTTTTTTACACTTCTCGCTTTTAACAATTCGCCGTGAAGATGCGTAACTTTTGTACTTCCTGCTCTTTCGTGTAAATCATCAACGTTTTGCGTAATGATTTCTACATCAAATTTTTCCTCTAATTTAGCCAAATTAAAATGTGCCTTATTAGGCTGAACTTCTAAAAGTTGTCGTCGTCTTTGGTTGTAAAACTCCAAAACCAACGACGGATTTTTAGCAAAACCTTCTGGCGTTGCCACTTCCATAACATCGTGACCTTCCCATAAACCATCAGCATCCCGGAATGTTTTTATTCCACTCTCTGCCGAAATTCCTGCCCCTGTTAAAATGACTATTTTTTTCATAAATTTTGGTTTTATTTGCTAAAAATTATCTTACCTTTTTTATTAAGAACAATAGTAACTTGTTCTTTTTCGCCTTTCAAATCAAGTTTACTTTTTATTAAAAGATGAGATTTTGTAATGCACCGAATTTGATAAATTCCTTTTTGTATAAAAATAGGTTTTGATATTTCATTAGGTAGAAGTTTCGGTATTTTTATCGTATCAATTTCAACATTTATGACTTCAAAATAATTATTTTTAAAGACAATTTTGTACTCCGAAGGTAATTCATCTTCTGAACAAGATAATATCATAAAATTAGTTAGCAAAAACAGGACTAAAACCACTATTCTTATACCACGAAAGTTTTTTATAATATTCATTTAATTCATTTTTATTATTAAAAATATAAGTGCTAACTCCGTTGCATTCTTTTAACGGAAGATTTGCAATATTTTTTGTGTGATTTTGATAAACTATTAATTTTTCCCAATTAGGATAATACTGATTGGCACTGTTTAACAATTGCTTTAAATCAAAAAGTAAATTTTCATTATTTCTCGTATATTGTTGTAAAGTTTTCACTTCATTAACAACCCAATTTTGTGGTAATTTTGATTTACAAAACAAAGCAAAATCATCTAAATAATCGGTATTTAACAAAGTAATTGCCCCCGATTGTAACGAGCCACTTTTTTGATTATAATAATTATAAAAATCTTCACAAATTCCTTTTAAATCCACTTCTTTTTTTGTCATTCGGGGAATTATTTTATCGTAAGGGAATCCGTCTGATAAAATTTCGCTCGGCGAGGCTATAAAAAAATCTGTGCTATTTTTCAATTCATAAAATACCTCTATTGCTCCCATAAAACAGGCATCAAAAATGATATAATTAAAATGATACGAACTTAAAACATCGGCTAAATCTTTTATCTCCATTACAGACTCTGTAGGCGAATAGTCCTTCCCGAAATATTTAAAGCGTATTTCTTCATTTGCTGAATATTGAATTGCTTTTGTATCAGTTGGGATATGATAATCATTAGGCAGCCAAGCGTTTCCGTGCGACCACAACACTAATCCTTTTGTGTTATTTTGAGTTCCGTTGTAATGAATAGCATCTTCAAGTACTGTTTTAAAAACCTCTTTGCTTGTGGAATTTTGTTGTGGATATGAAAATAGAATTTTAGATACTATTTTTTCAGTTTCATCGTGTTGTAACTCCAATAAAACAGGGTTTAGTGGAAGACCTTCTACAGATGATGCGTCAATATATACTAATATTTTCTCATTATCATTTGGGGTAAAATTACGCTCCATTTCATTAATATCATTTACAGCAAATAACGGTAAGTCATTGTCTGCAATCATATAAATCAACGATATGTTTTTAGGTTTAATACCTAAATCTTCACTTTGTTCATTGCAGGAAATTAGTATATACAATAGAATTATTAGATATCTGATGCGCATAATCAATTTATTTTAAACACCCAATTCAATAAATGATTGGGTGTTTTATTAAATTTATTCAATTAAATATATAATTGCTGAATCATCATTCATATACTTGAATTTAAGTTCTTTACCATTAAATGATACTTTATCAATTTTAAAAAAGTCTGTACACTCATCATAATCAACTATATTTCCTTTAATATTAATAGGAAATTTTTCTTTTTCATTAACAATCCATAACACCTCTTCTTTTCCTGTAAAAAGTTCCTTGTTATATCTATAATGAATAAAAAAGTAAACATAATCTTTATGACCTTTAATGTCTTCATCAAATAGATCTATATGAATTTTTTTCTCAATATTATCATTTGTTTTATAATAAAAGTAAATTCTTTCCTTATTAAATTTTCCTTCTTTATTTGTAATTTCTTTATACAACTTAGAGTTTTTATTTATTAACAAAAACATGCTAAAAGGAGGGTTAGGACAACCAATCTCAATACCATTCACTTCATCATTTTCTGTTTCTTTATTACACGAATATAATGTTATAATAACAAATGCTACAGTAATTATTTTTATTATATTTCTCATTATTTTAATTATTTAATGTTAGTAAATTAATAAAACCAATCCAAAAGAATTGGGTGTTTTTTTAAATGATTTCAATCAATTATTTTAAAATAATATAAGATTTAGACCTATAAACTATAAATTTCGTTTCCTTTCCATTAACAGTAATATTGGCACCTTCTCTCTTAATTTTTTCATCAGTAACAATAATTTCAAATTTCTTTTTATCATCTATTGTAATATAAAAAGGCTTTCCTATTTCATCAATCACATACTTTAATATTTGAAATCCTATTCCCCGATCCTTAGTTGTCAATCCTAAAAAAGAAACATTTTCTTCTACTTTACGTAATGTCATATTTTCCTTAATTTCATTTAAGAAAACTTTGCGCTCCCCCATTATAACACATATGTTCTTCTTGATTTTCCCTTCTTTATCTAAAAAAAGTTTATGTGCATCAGAGGATGTATCTACAATAAACATTATTTCTTCCAAGATTTCTGGTGGCGGAGAAGGAGAAGGAGAAGGAGAAGGAGAAGGAGTATCATTACACGAAACAAAAATGATAAAAATTAAAAATGTTAATATATTTTTCATAACTTTAATTATTTGATGTTAGTAATCATTTGATTTTTATATTGATAATTCCCTGCTATACCTGATTTATAAGTATTTGAGGTTTCATTACGAAAATTATTGGAATCAAACAAACCTTTATGATACCAACCTGTTTTACTTTTACGTATCCATTTATCTTTCTTCTTATCATAATAAGAAAAATCATCTCCGCCTTTTTCATCACCGCTCCAACCAAAATTATTATGTACTAATTCATCGGTTTCATAATATGTATATGTAATTAAATCTGATATTACATTAGGTGGTGCACAATGATTTGGTTTAGTAACAGTTACTTTTCGAGCTCTTTTTACATATCCATCTAACACCCAAGCATGACCTCCATCGTAGGTTATTTTTATATATTTTTTCTTAAATATCCACCAACCAGTTGTATATTTTTTTGTATATTTTAAAGAACTCCCACTAACATAAACAGGTCTATTATTCTTAATTTCAGATATGGCTTTATTTGAGTCGTAATCTATTAAATTAGCTGTATAACCTAACTTATGAAATGTTTCTTCTGCTTTTTTATCTTTGGCACCACTACCATCGCAACTATAAGTCATATATATTTTAGAGAACATATCTCCTGAGTCAATATGTGTCATATCATCCCAATTCATATACTCTCCCTTAAAACGAGTTGGTTTTTTATGATATGCCATTACTTGACCTACTGCAACCGCAACACAGCCAACAGGAGCTTCGTCTTTCTTACTTGGACAATATTTACCAACTTTATCATTGTATGAACCCGACTGACTCCACAAAGTTTTTACCAATGGTGCTTTTTTATAAACCGTTTCCCAAGAGCCATATTCATAACGAGGCGGTTCTTGATATTCAGGCTCATTATAATAATCATCTTCATACGGTAAAGCCCAACAATCAGGAGAAATCATTTTAGTTACTATTCGCTTCCCATTTTTATCAAACAATCCTTTTTTAATTAATTTTTCTTGTTGTTTTTTGCTTAATTTTTTAAATAACTCTTCTTGTCCTGTAATTGCTAATTTTAACCTATTTTTCTTAAATTCTTCTTTTTTCTTTTGCATATAATACATTACTCGTTCTAAAAGAATAGCTTGACCAGGGTTATAAATAGTATCACCTAAACGACCAACAGAGTTATAAGCAAAAACACCTGGTACTCTTCGGTCAGCGGAGGTAAGCACATAACCTTGATTATTTTCGAAGTTTAGTAAATACAAATCTGCTTTTTCCTCTACGCCTTTTGTCTTCACATATTCTTTTTTAACTGCATCTTTAATTACTTCAACACTTGCAATTTTAAGAGGAGCTTTGGTAACAATACCTTCCACTTCTCTCATTTGATTTGCAGTGTACAACGCCAACTCTTGTGCTTCTTTTAAAGATATTTTTGTATTACCTGTCAAAGCAACGAATTTAAGCCCGTCAATTTCATTTTTATCCAAAGAACTATTTTCAATACTAGAAATAGTTGTTTCTGATAAAACTGATTTTTCCACATTATCACTCACACAAGATGCGATGATAATTGTAATGAAAAACAAATATAGTTTCTTCATATATAAGAAATTTAAATTATACCTACTCCTATTTATAGTCTTTTTTCGATTTATTCCGACTTTATAATATATCACAAAAATATCAAAACCTTAACCTCTACAAAATTAAAGATTATTTTTATATAAAACAAGTAAAAAACAAAAAAGGTTATTTTTTACACAAAAAATAACCCTATTAATTAATCTTAACTTAAAAATATCATACTAACTCTTTCAAAACCTCAATAGTTTTTTCAATATCATTTTTCATTGTCAATTTACTAAACGAAAATCTTATAGATGTTTTTTGCAATTCGTTTTCATCTAAAATTTGGTTTAAAACGTGAGAACCATTACTTGCCCCACTCTGACACGCACTTCCGCCTGAAACCGCAATTCCTTTTAAATCTAAACTAAACAAAAACATTCCGTCATTTTTTGGAAAACGCACATTTAATATCGCATAACTGCTTTTTTCTAAATCAACAGACATACCATTAAACGTAATTTTATCCGATATTTTTTTGAGTTCATCAATAAAAAATTGCTTTAATTCTTTTTGATGTTTAGCGTCATTTTCTAAATTTTTATACGCAATTTCTATCGCTTTTCCCATTCCTATAATAGAGTGTACATTTTCCGTTCCTGCTCTTACCCCTTTTTCTTGCCCACCTCCTAAAATCATTGATGAAATTGCATTTCCTTTTTTAACATACACAAAACCAACACCTTTTGGAGCATGGAATTTATGCCCACTCGCTGTAATAAAATCTACTGGTATTTTTTGCAAATCAATTTCGTAGTGTCCAACTGCCTGAACCGTATCCGAATGAAACAATACATTATATTCTTTGCAAATTTCACAAACTTTATCAATAGGCAAAATATTTCCAATTTCATTATTTACCATCATCAAACTTACTAACGTTTTTTCAGAAGATTTACTTAAAATATCTTGTAAATCGGCTAAATCTACCTGACCATTTTCATCAAGATTAACGTATGATATATTAATATGGTGTAACTTTTGCAAATTCTTAACCACATTCAACACAGCGTGATGTTCAATCTTTGAAGTTACGATATGCTTTACACCCAAATTTTCAACAGCATTTTTTAATATAAAATTATTCCCTTCCGTTCCGCAAGAGGTAAAAATAATTTCACTTGACGACACATTAAATTGTTTAGCAATATTTTTACGCACTTTTTCAATTTCAGATTTCGCCTTACGTCCAAACTGATGCACTGATGACGGATTTCCAAAATTTTCCACCATTGATTTTTGTATAACTTCAACAACCTCTGGAATTATCGGTGTTGTTGCTCCATTATCTAAATATATCATTTTTATTTAACTTTTTTATTCTTTTACAAATCCACTTCGGTTGCTCCCAAACCATATTTTTGATACGATGCGTCATAATATCTCACAGGATATTTTTTTAATAGCGAATATAATTCTGTTTTTAAAACTCCCTCACCAACACCATGAATAAACACAATTTTAGGAATACGTTTTGACAAACAATACTCAATTTTTTGTTTTGCAACGGCTAATTGTCGTTCTAAAATATCAATATTATCTAAATTTCTTGTGGATTTCACTAATTTTTCAATATGCAAATCCACTTCCATAATAACACCACTTTTAGTCCTCTTAAAAAGTGTTTTTTTCTTGGTATTCGGACGTATTTTTTCCTTCAACATACTATTATTTATGTTCGTATATCTTGAAAGTTTGTTTTGCTCTACCTCTATTTTCACCAACTCCGACTTGCGAAATTGATACACCATTCCGTCAGCACTTTCAACAGAAACATCTTGATTTTCAACAGACACAACAACACCTTTTATAACATCGTCAATTACTGCAACTTTGTCACCTTTTTTCATTTTTTTATCTTTTTAGTTACAGATTTCACTAATTTTTTAAGATTATAAAAACATCAGCAAATATATGAAAAATAATCATAGAAAAACTATTGATATTTTTGTAAAATGACGATTGAATTTAGAAAAGCACGAAAAATGAAACGTTGGGCAGCAATGGCTAAAACGTTCACACGTATTGGTAAAGATATTGTAATGGCAGTAAAAGAAGGAGGGCCAAATCCTGAAACAAATTCTCGTTTACGTGTTGTAATTCAGAATGCGAAGGCGGCGAATATGCCAAAAGACAACGTTGAAAGAGCAATCAAAAAAGCAACAGATAAAAATACTGAAAACTATAAGGAAGTTTTATTTGAAGGATATGCTCCTCACGGAATTGCAGTTTTAGTTGAAACGGCAACCAATAATAATAATAGAACTGTTGCAAATGTTCGTGCATCATTTAATAAATGTAATGGAAATTTAGGGACTTCAGGTTCAGTGGCATTTATGTTTGACCACGTGGTAAATTTCAAAGTAAAAGAGGATTCTTTGGGAATGGATTTAGAAGAATTTGAAATGGAAATGATTGAATTTGATGTCGAGGAAGTTTTTGCTGATGAAGAAGATAGCACAATAATGTTGTATGCTCCTTTTAATCAATTTGGGTCAATTCAAAAGTATTTAGAAGAAAATAATATTGAAATCATTTCTTCTGAATTTGAACGTATCCCAACCACAACAACAGCACTATCTGACGAACAAAAAGAAGAAGTAAATAAACTTATTGAGCGTTTAGAAGAAGATGACGACGTTAATAACGTTTATCACTCTATGGAGGAGTAGAATGTAATAATCATAGTACATACAGCGTAACCCCTCTATTTTAAAAGAGGGGTTTATTTTTAATAGTGTTTAATATTGTTTAATAGAGTTAAAAAAAAAGAACAAATTAAGAACAGATGATTTTAAACTTTCAACTTAGCAGTTACAAGAAACAAAACGGAACACAATCTATACGTTTAAAATTAAGTACTTCCAACAAAGACACTCAATATATTGATACAAAAATATCAGTATTAAAAGCACAATGGAATGCAAAAAAGCAAGTCATTAAAAGACACGTGCTTGAAGAAACTTTAAATGCTAAACTTAATGCGTTCAAAATTGAAATTGAACAACTATCATACAGAAATGATGGAGTTTCAGCAAAAAGACTACATCAAATATATTTTAATTCAAAAAAGTATAACGGTAAATCTTTTACAGATTTTTATCAATCAGTTATTCAAGAAACAAAATTAAGAGGCAAAACACGTTCTGCAAAAACACTACAACATTATTTAGATAAACTAAAAAAGTTTAATTCAAATATCGCTTTTTCGGATATAGACCATATTTTTATGAAAGAGTATGAATTTTTTATGTTAAAACGTGGCAATAAAAAAAATACAATAGCATCTAATCTTCGTGCTATTATAACAATTTGCAACAGAGCAAAAGAGACTGGGTTTATAAAAGAAAATAAGGCAAAAGGATATAAAATTCACAAGGAAAACACTACAAAACAATCTCTAACATTAGATGAAATAGAAAATATATCTAATCTTGAAATAGAACCAAGACATAAAGCAATGATTGTTGCTCGTGATTTATTTTTGTTTTCTTTTTATACTGCTGGAATGCGATTTACTGACATTTGTTTATTAAAGTGGTCTAATATTTCAGATGATAATATTATTTACAAAATGAACAAAGTTAAATACCGAACAGGAGCAACTCGCTCTATTCCTTTAAATTTAAAATCAAAAGCAATATTACAAAAATACAAAGACAAGAATAAGCATTTTATTTTCCCTCCTTTGTACGGTTGTGAAAATATGCACCAGGAAGAAAAAGAATATAAAATTTACATTAAAAATAATAATCTAAACAGAGCATTAAAAATAATCGCTGAAAAATGCAATATAGACAAACCTATTTCAATGCATATGGCTAAACATTCTTTTGCCGATTATGCTGTAAAAAGTAATGTTAATTTATTAATGATTAGTAAATTATTAGGGCATACACGTTTAGAAACTACACAACATTACTTAAAAGATTTTTATAAAAAGGAAGAAAGCGAAACTATAAACAAATTATTTAATTAATTATAAAAAATAGGCTGTTTTATTTAAAATCAGCCTATTTTTACTTTTACATTTCACTTTTCAATCGGATTTAAAGTCCGTTTAAAAGTTTTTTAACTACACGAAATAATCCAGTACGTTCACAAATCCAAATGATAGATAACAATATCAAAACATAAAGTAAATATTTAAAGTTTTTTGATAATTGCATATTGTCAAATTCTACTTTTTCTATTTTGGTTTTGAGTTCTTTTATTTGCTCTTTTTGAGTGATAACCTTATTTTTTAAGGTGTTTATTTCAGTTGTAAAGTTTTCCTTTATAACTTGTTTATTTTCCTTTCCCTCGCTGTATTCTGCATTTTCTACAACAATACTTCGGTATGGTTTCCCTTGTCTAAACTCCGTTATTTTTGCTGGTTTATCGTTAGTGCTTTTAAGCGAAATATTAAAATTTTCACTTTTTAAATCTTCAAAATTTTTAAACTTAAAAGACTTTTTTTGTAACTCCAAACTCTCAACCGATTGCCTTGTAGTTTCCGTTTTCGTGGTCGTTTTTGTGTCTATCTTCTGACTTTTACAACCGACTAAATGCAAAAAAACAGCAAAAATTACAATAAGGATTACCGCTATT
>PDWI01015302.1_pt1 | contig 10217 bp, 8 predicted proteins | sample 1430891 | NCBI WGS metagenome assembly PDWI01 (sample SAMN01162508, study PRJNA174530) | Oral metagenome, whole genome shotgun sequencing project. | biome: Marine environment; feature: Marine mammal; material: Swab sample of the gingival sulcus; isolation source: swab sample of gingival sulcus... | reverse complement strand
AAAAATTTAATCGCTAAATATCCGTTAAACATATTTTGGTCGATGGGAGCAGGTATAAAACTCAACACAAACATCGGTTTGTTTCACTTAAGTTTCGCCATACCTCGAACCACATCATCATCGTTTGATTTTCGTGTATCTAAAATACACTTTGGTTACATTAACTACTTTTAAGGCGACCAAATGTTCAGGTTTATTGGGACATTTACGAAAAACATGATTTATATCATATTTATTTCTACACTTTTTCATGAACTTTGTACACTTTTTACTGTTAGAGGATTGAATTTAGGATTAAATAAGGCTTTAAGTGTAAAGGAAGAAGTTGTAAATGTTATTAGATGAGTTATAATGATTGTAATGAAAACTTAATTTAAACGATTATGAATTGTATTATTGTAGAAAATGATGCCTCAGTGTTGAAGGATTTTGAATCAAAAATCAAAGAACTTCCTAATATAAAGTTGCTTGCCAGTTTTGATTCAGCCTTAAAAGCCAATGATTTTTTAAGAAACAATGATGTTGATGTTATGTTTCTTGAAACTAACCTACCCGGATTATCCGGTTTAGACTTTGCCAGAAGTTTAAAAAACCCTCCCCTTATTGTTTTCATTTCAGACTCAAAAGAATATGCATTTGAAGCATTTGACCTTGAAGCGGTTGATTATTTGATGAGACCAATTACAATGGAGCGCTTATTCAAATCTGTCAATAAAATTGAAGCGTTTCTAAGAAATTGTAAAGAAACAATTGCCGTATCTTGTAAGGAGGATTTTATTTTTGTAAAATCAGAACGTAAATATATTCGATTAGCTTACAATGAAATTATTTTTATCGAAGGACTGAAAGACTATGTTATTCTTCATACTATAGATGGAGCAAGATACATGACAGCGATGAATGTTAAAACTATTTTCAATAAACTGCCGTCGGATATTTTCTTCCGTACCAGCAAATCGTATGTTATCAATGTAAACCATATCTCTGAAATTGACGGAGATGATGTAATTGTTGCAGAAAATAGTATTCCAATCGGTCGATCATACAGAGATAAATTTTTATCTTCATTTGTAAACAAACGTCTTGTTCGCAGAAAATAGTTAAACGATTAATAAATTAACCAACAAAAAAGGAAGCTTTAAAGCTTCCTTTTTTGTTTTATATTTTTCTATAATTAAATGTTTATAAGAATATCAATTGAGTAATGATGTAAAGTGGTAAAAGTACGATTAATGAAAATTTAATCATGTATGCAAAGAAAGACGGCATTTTTATTTTGTTTTCTTCAGCAATTGCTTTTACCATAAAATTTGGTCCGTTACCAATATAAGTCATAGCACCAAAAAATACAGCACCCAAACTAATGGCAGTTAAAAGTATTTCGGGCACACCGGCAACCATTGTTCCTACAGCATTAGCATCTGTCATTCCTTCGGCTAATTTATGGAATGAAACTGCTGTTGGGGCATTGTCAAGGAAAGAACTTAAAGCACCTGTGGCATAATAAAATTGTACAGGCTCAGATATTCCCAAATCGTGTGCATGGCTTGCCAAATAAATTAAAGCCGGTGTCATGGTAATAAAAATACCAAGGAATAAATAAGCAACTTCAACAATTGGTGTCCATGTAAATTTATTGGCTTCACGCAAAGATTTTTTGGTTAATACCAATGATAAAATACTTAACAGTACAAGCACTGCTTCACGAATAAATCCAAAGTAATGGTTTTCGTGTATAATGGGTAAATATTGTTGATTTATAAAAGCAACCGAAGCCACAACTCCTGCCAACCAAAGAAAATTCAAATTTCCTTTAACTTTTATGGGTTTTATATTTGATTTATCAAAATAAAGGTTTTCAACCGGCTCTTTTTTATGATAAAAAGAATCTACAATAAAATAAATAACCATTAAACTAACATTTACAAATGCCCACTGAGGAAGCAAATGGAAGAACCATGAAAATTCAGCTCCACGCAAGTAAAGCAAAAACAACGGAGGATCACCGAGCGGTGTCAATAAACCACCCGCATTGGCGACAGTTGCAATAAAGAAAAGTATGGTGTGTACTTTGTATTTGCGTTCGGAGTTGGTTTTTATCACCGGACGAATAAGCAACATGGCTGCTCCGGTTGTTCCCATAAAAGATGCAAGTACTGCTCCAATACCGAGAAACAACGTATTAACCCATGGTTTCGCCTGAATATCTCCCTCTAAATGAATACCACCGGTAATAATAAATAACGAAAGATAAATTGATGTCGGAATACCAAGTGCCAATGAAACAATAAGTTTATTTTTATTTTCTTCCCACCAATGTGTAAACATAAGCGGACCTATTGCAATCATAAGAAGCATAATAACAAACGGTATAAGTGCCCAGGTTGGAACGCTTTCTGTACCGTGTGTAGCCGATAATAAAACCATAATTTCAAAATTTAAAGCTACAAATTTATAAATATTTTTTTCATTTGTTTCTTTTCAGAATTCTTTAAATTAAAAATAAAGGTTTTGCATAAATAAATATATGTTTGTTTGACAGTGTTGTTATGGCAAAAAAGAGAAAACTTTATTTTAACCTCTGTCTTTTGCTAATTTTTTAAGTTACACACCTTCTTCTAGCCTATTTCTACTTTCTTTCAACATTTTTGTTAAAATTTCCTTAAAGGTGAACATATCTCACATTTCTTTGTTTACTTTTGTGTTCGAAAATAAATGAATGAATATTCACTCAAAAAATGGCACGACAATTAGACACAAGTAAAATGGAACGCATCAATGAGGCTGCAATGCAACTCATTGTAAAAAAAGGCTATGGAAATGCCTCCATTGCAGAAATTGCAAAAACCGCAGGTGTAGCAGACGGATATCTGTATCGCTTTCACAAATCAAAAGAAGATATGATTAATGCACTTTTATCGGATAAAATCGGCTTCTTAATTGATAAAATGAAAGTGTTACTTCAAGATGAAACAAGTGTAATTACACTTGTAGAAATGTTGATAAAAGAAATATTTGTTATTGCAGAGCAAAAACCGGAAAGCATTAAATTTTTATATGTCTTAATGCACGATTACAACTTTCAGGTTTCCGACGAACAACGTTTACTGATAAAAAACATTATTCTTTCTGCTTTAGAGCGTGGTCGTATGCAAAAAGAAGTAAATGAGAATATAACCGTAGAGGAAGTTTTTTATTTAGTGGTTGAATATCCGATTGTATTTATTAACCTAAGAATGAAAAAATTCTTTGGAGATAGCGATTGGGATGCAAACGACCAACAACGAGTTATTGATTTTTGTATTAAAGGATTAAAATAAAGAAAATGAAGTTGAGAAAATTTTCAGGACTACTTTTAATGGTAGCTTTAAGTGTTAATGTAATGCTTGCACAGGAAAGTATTACTTACGAAGATGCACTTAAAATTTGTTTGGAAAACAATTTGGGAATTAAGGCAAGTCAAAGTCACATTGATGCTAAGAAAAGAGAGTTAAATGCTCAGCGTGGTTTATTTTTGCCCCGAGTTTCGTTGTCGGCAGCTTACACGGTAATGTCCGATGATATAACAATAGATATGAATCCCATTAAGGAAAGCATTACGCCTTTATACTCGGCATTGTCTAATTATGGCGATTTTTCGGGCGTTCCAAACCCCGACCCTAACACCGCTCCAATAATGCCGGTTTTTAATGACGATATATCAACAATGTTGGTGCGTCAAAAATTGGCAGAAGGGTTACAACAAATTGAAGCTTCCGACTGGACAAAAGTTATTCAAAAGAAAAATTTCGGTTCGTTAAATGCAAATTTTGTATTACCCATTTATGCCGGAGGCAAGGTAAGAGCCGGAAACAAAGCCGCTTCTATTTATCATAAAGAAGCCATTAACGAGCAAGAAATTTTAATCTCGGAATTAAGCAGTACATTGGTTGAAAGATACTTCGGTTTAGTTTTAGCACGAGAGGCATTAAGCGTTCGTCAAGAAGTATATAAAACCATGGAGCAACACATGTTAGATGCTGAAAAAATGAAAGATGGTGGTATTATTCCTAATGCTGAATTTCTGCATATAAAAGTCTATTTTTCAGAGGCTCAGCGAGAACAAAAAAAGGCAGAGCGAACCATTGACATTGCCGAAGAAGGTTTGCGAAATCTTTTATCAAACCAAAAAAACAAAAATTTTCTTCCCGTTTCAAGTTTATTCATTAATGATGAATTACCTCCTTTAGAAACGTTTCTTTCAGAGGCTAAAAATCATAGTTTATTGCTTAAAAAAGTAGATTTCAAAAAGCAATTGCTTAAAACCAAGCATGGCGTTGAAATTGAAAGCTATTTGCCAACCATAGCAGTTAGCGGAACTTATCGTCTTGCCGAAAAAGATTTATCGGAAACTGTACCTAAATATTTTGTGGGTGTAGGACTTCAATGGAATCTTTTCGACGGTTCTACCCGCTTCAGAAATTTACAAGCCTCTAAATTGGAAACCGAGCGTGTTGATTTAACCTATGAAAAAGTAGAATCGGACATTAACGCTGTAGTTACCAAACTTTACAATGAGGCTAAAATGTATATTGAGGAAATTGAAGATTTGAAAACATCTGAAGAATTTGCCGACGAATATTACAGAGTTCGTCAAAAAGCTTTTTCACAAGGTTTTGCAACCGCATCAGAAGTTTCTGATGCCAATCTGGCTAAAGCCAAAGTGCGAATAGAACGCTTACAAGTAATGTATCACTACGATACAGTTTTGGCTAAATTGCTTTACTACACCGGAAAATCCGAAACGTTCAAAGATTATCAACACAATGGACATCAATAAGAGTTAGAAAGTTAAAAGTTAAAAGTTAAAAGTTAAAAGTTAAAAGTTTTAAAAATTATAATTAACAATGAAAAAGATAAATGTAGTTATTGTCAGTGTATTAGTTATTCTTATCGCTGTTTTTGTTGTGATGGCTGTTATCACACTTAATGAAAAATTACCCATGGAAATTCAAGGACAAGTAGAAGCTCCTCAAATAAAAATGGGGTCTAAATTGCCCGGTCGTATTGACAGTTTAATGGTAAAAAAAGGTCAAGAAGTTAAAAAAGGTGACTTCTTATATAAGATTGTCAGCCCTGAAGTAGAAGCAAAATTGGCACAAGTAGAAGCCATGAAAACCGCAGCACAAGCCCAGTCGGTAAAAGCCAACAATGGTGCAAGAAGCGAAGATATACAAGCTGCGTATAACACTTGGCAAAAAGCAAAAGCCGCATCTGAATTTGCTACCAAAAGTTTTGAACGCATCAATAATCTTTACAACGATGGCGTAGTTGCCGAACAAAGAAAAGATGAGGTAGAAATGAAAATGAAAGCAGCTCAACAAACCGAGAAAGCCGCTAAATCGGTTTACGATAAGGCAAAAGCAGGAGCTCGCAAAGAAGATAAAGCCGCAGCATCGGCTTTGGTAGAAAAAGCAGAAGGAGCTTTAAAAGAGGTCAACTCTTATCTCGAAGAAATGTATGTTATGGCAACACAAGACGGCGAAATTTCAAATATTATTGCCGAAGAAGGCGAATTAGTGCCAACCGGCTTTCCGGTAGTTACCATTGTTGATTTAAAAAAGAGTTGGATAACTTTTAACGTTCGAGAAGATTTGCTGTATAAAATCAAAAAAGACAAGATTATTCAGGCAAAAATTCCTGCCATTGGTGACGAAAAAATTGATATTAAAATTACATACATTAATGTATTGCCTAACTTTGCCACTTGGACAGCAACTAAAACATCGGGCGATTTTGATATGAAAACCTTTGAAGTACATGCCGAACCTGTTGAAATGATAAAAGATTTGCGTCCGGGCATGAGCGTAATTGTTAATTGGGACAATATTCCTGAATAAAAATCGGTCAAAACTTTAAACAGTTTATGAATATTAAAGCGATATATTTAGTTGCCAAACGAGAGGTGCGACGTTTGTTGAACCGAAAGATTTTGTTTGCGTTTATCCTTTTGGGACCGGCCTTATCTTTTTTGGCAATAGATTATCTGTTTTCAGCGGGAGCAATACGTGAAATTCCTGTTACCGTTGTTGATTTAGATCAATCGAATTTAAGCAGAAAACTTATTAAAGCGGTAGAAACATCTCCGCTGGTAAAGATTGTTGAACCATCTTCTGATGCCAAAGAGGCTAAAGACAAGATATTTAAAGGCGAAGTTTACGGGGCTCTTATTATTCCCGAATCATTGGAGAAAAATGTAATGAATACTGACTTTGCTGAAATTAATCTGTTTACAAACAATAGCAATTTGGTGTTGGGAGGTAACCTGCAATCCGGTATTTATAAAGCAATAGCAAGTGTTAATGACGAAATTAAAATTAAAAACTACTTAAAAGAGGGCGTTTATTTTTCTCAGGCTGAGGTAAAATCAAATCCGGTAGATTTGGATATCCATCAATTGTTTAACCCCTTTGGCAATTATGCGTACTTCTTGGTAGTTAGCCTGTTGCCTGTGCTACTAATTGTTTTTACGTTTCTTATCAATATATATGCTTTGGGTAGCGAATTGAAAGAATCTACGGCAGGAGAACTCATGAAAACAGCCAATGGGAGTATTATCAATGCAATATCCGGAAAATACATTCCTTATACTGTTATGTTTTTTGTTGATGCTCTTATTATGAACCTTATTATTTTCAAGGTTCTGGAAGCTCCTTTCCGAGGAAATCTATGGATTATTTTAATTTCTGAATTTTTGTTGATAATTGCTTATCAAGCCATTTCTGTTTTGTTTTTGGCTGTAACTAATAATATGCGATTATCCCTGTCTTTAGGAAGTGCTTATTCTTTGTTATCCTTTACTTTTTCAGGATTAACTTATCCGTTTATAGCCATGCCGCTTATCAATCATGTTATTGCTTGGTTATTTCCGTACACTTTCTGGCTACATATTTTCTGGGGCGAAAGTTTAAGAGGTCAGCCCATTAACAACTTACAAATGGACTTTGTGGTTCTTATTGCCTTTTTCTTGTTGGGAATATTGGCTTTTCCTAGTATAAAAAGAAGATTGACTAATCCTTTGAAATGGGGAAGAAAATAAAATTATGAAACATCGATTTTTACTTACATTCAAGATATTACATCTTTCGTTTATTGATGAGTTTCGCTTAATCAGAAAAGATTTTGGAGCGTTATTGATATTGTTAATAGCAGTACTCATATATCCTATCATTTATTCATTTGTGTACTACCCCGGAACCTTAACCAATGTTCCGATTGCAGTGGTAGATGTAGATCAAACCCCACTGAGTAGAAAAGCAACACAAATGCTAGATGCAGCCCCACAATTAAATGTTAAAAATGTCTGTTCTAGCATGGAAGAAGCCAAACAATTGTTTTGGGACGAAAATGTTAACGGCATTGTTTATATTCCTAAACATTTTGAGAAATCAATTTATGATGGAACTCCCGAAAAACTTGGAGTATATTGCGACGGCTCTTATTTTTTAATTTACAAAGAAACACTGATTGGTGCTTTAAAATCCATAAAAACATTGTCCGGCGGAATTGAAATAAAGAAAATGATGGTAAAAGGCGTCAGTCGTCCCAAAGCTTTCATAAAACAGACCCCGATTCACCTAGAGATGAACCAATTATTCAACCCGAATTCCAGTTACAGCACTTACGTTGTTGCCGGATTAATATTGGTAATTATTCAACAAACACTACTCATAGGTATTGGCTTGGTTGCCGGTAGCCGAAGAGAGGAACGAAAGAAAAAAGTATGCTTAATTCAATACATTCCTAATGGTTTCTTTTGGACAGTTGTTTTAGGACGTACAGGCGTTTATTTAATCATTAGCTTAATAAACATTGTATTTAATTTTGTTTTACTAAGCCATTGGTTTAACCTTCCATTCCAAGGCAATTTTATTGATGTTTTATACATCATGCTTCCTTTTATTTTGAGTACAACATTTTTAGGTATAATGATATCACAAGTGTTTAAGGAAAGAGAACATGCCATTATCTTTTTGGCATTTTTATCACCCCTTATTTTGTTCTTAACCGGATTATCATGGCCTCATTTTATGATACCCGACTTGTTAAATTGGATTGCCAACATACTACCTACCACTCACATTGTTCCGGCTTATATCCGATTACGAACCATGGGTGTACCTTTCCAATACGTTACCCACGAGTTTTATTCACTTTGGATACTGACATGTATTTATTTTGTTTTAGCGATACTTTCTTTACGCATAAGAAGAAGAAGAGCCAAACGAGATATAAGATAGGAGTTAGAAAGTTAAAAGTTAAAAAGTCGTCTCTAATGGGGCGGCTTTAACTTTATAGATAATTAATATGTACCCAAGAATTTTCGCAAGAACCATTCAAGGGCAATCCAAAATAAGAGAATAAAAAATATCCATTTAAGATGAATTAAATCCGATTGTTCGTGCTGCTCAATAATACGTGGTTTACTAAAATCCAAGGATAATATTTCTTCGGATAATTCGGGCAATTGTCCGGGGAACACAAGTTTTCCTCCACTTCGACTTGCAATCATAGACAACAATTTATGATTGGCACGGGTCTTCATAAACTCCAAAGGTAAATCTTTAACAACAAAAGCACCGGACTCGTCATAAGCAATGGTTTGCCACTTGGTTTTGGCAGTCCACTCGTAATAACCTGCCGGCAAACTTCCAATATTTAAACGATACGATTTTAAACCTTGCTTAAAGTTATATTCGGTGGTGTTTCCCGTGCTGTCTTTTAACGTTAACACAACCTCAGGAGTATTAATAAGCTCCCATGCTTCATTGTATAATTCCGCCTCAAACTCAATGTTATCATTTTCGGTAAACAATTGCAAACTGCGAACATTAAACCTTTTGGCATTTTGTTTTGACACCAAATACTGAATAATTTTATTGACAAATTCATCAAATGCCAAATAGCTTCCGTTTAAACGATAATCAGTCATTCGCCATTGCCAAATACCGCTGCCGCAAAGGAATGCCGATTTCACATTTTCATTGGAAGTAAATGCCAACAAAGGCTTATCGGTATTGATACCACTGATGTTTTGTGTCAGTAAAATTTCGTGGGTATTGCTAATCTTAAAATCGGCGAAAGGCACCGACAAAGGCGGTAAAAATTCTTGAATATTAATTAAATCAATCGGTATTTCAAAACGTTCAAAATCATCGGACAAAGCAGGTTGTGCATTGTCAAAACTTCCGTTTTTAAGTTTCACCTGTAAGGGATAAGCCAATTGATTAAAGCTGTTGAAACTTGTCTGTTTTCCAAAAATAAAGAAGGTAGGAATTTTACGATTTCTTACATCGCTAAAGAATGCACTCATGGGATACCTCGACGACGGCAAATCGTGTAAAACAACCAAATCGGCATCGTCAAGTTTAGGCATCAATTGGTCTGCCATTACCAGTTTAACCGAAAAATTCAGATTGGTTTCCAAAGCTCGTCGTATGGCTGCCAAATCGGGATGAGGTGCTCGGGCAAGCAATAATATTTCCTGCTGATTATCAATAACATTAACAACAATACTCTGTTCGTTATTCTGTACAACCAATTCGCCGTTAAGGGTTTTAAATTTCAAGGTATAAATTTGTAATCCCGCAACATCGGCATCTAACTCAAAATCTAACACCGCACGTTGTGGCGATTCTTTAACCGTAATTTTTTTTGAATACAATACTTTCCCCTGCTTTTCAACTTGAAAATGTAAAGTTTCATTTTTGGCGTCCCATGCCTCATAATACACACGCACCGGAAAACGATTGTTTAAAAATGCCAGTTTATTGTACCTTACCTCGGAAATTAAAACATCACGCTGTTGCGTAGTATCTCCCAAAGCCAAAGTATAAAAAGGATAAGGTAAATTTCCTAAGCGAGATAAAGGACTAAAACCCTTATTGTACAATCCGTCACTTGCAAGCAACACCCCTCCTACTTCATCGCTGTTAAACCGAAGCTCAACGGCATCTGCCAAAGCAGACATATCGGTTATGTAATCGGAAAAATCGAGTGTATCTTGCTCGCGAACCGAGTCGCCAAACAATATGGTTCGGACATCAAATTTACCGGACAGAGTTTCCCGAAAATCATTGAGGCTTTGCAAATACTCATTTTTATAATACAACGAATCGGCATTCATTGTAACCGAAGAAGAGTTGTCTTGCAAAATCAGGAAAACAGGTTTTTGCTTT